>Ga0185299_10001564_pt1 | contig 42406 bp, 30 predicted proteins | sample PaiPotPPA55metaG_FD_128002 | JGI IMG/M metagenome (GOLD analysis project Ga0185299, IMG submission 128002) | Iron sulfur acid spring bacterial and archeal communities from Banff, Canada, to study Microbial Dark Matter (Phase II) - Paint Pots PPA... ... | reverse complement strand
GAAAATCGACCAGTATGCTGAAACTTCCAACGACCACGCGCAGCCTTTCGTCTGGACAGCCACGGCGGATTCGATCTTCTCTAAAATCCAGCGACTATGTGAACGTATTTCCGGGACGGCACACTACGTGCCTTATGCAAACGGGGGAGGCACGGGCATGGGGCCCTTCACCATCGAAGGACGCGCGCCCCAAGAGCGAGGCGAGGCCATCAGCTCGATAGTTGAAACGGTCAGCCCGAGTTATTTTCGCTTAATGAATATCGGCCTGCGAGATGGGCGTGAGTTGAATGAATCGGATGTCGACGCCACGCTGCCCGTGGCGGACATAAGCCGGCTCCTCGCGACGCGCTATTTCCCCGGAGAAAATCCTATCGGAAAGAAAATCAAGATTGGCAAAGCCGATTCAGCTGGCGCCTGGATGACGATTGTCGGAATCGTCGACGATATCCATTACACCTGGATCGACAAGCAAGAATTGCCTACGATTTATCGAAGTTACCGCCAAGCTCCACCGTTTTACGCTTCCTTGGTCTTGCGAACCGAGGGCAATCCCCTCGCGTTCGTTCCGGCCGTGAGAAGCGAGGTCGCCGCTGTCGATCCAGACCTGCCGCTTTACGATGTGTTGCCCTTTAACAAGGTGATCGCCAATTCCATTGTGGGCATTGCCTATGTCGCCGCCATGATGGCGATACTCGGTCTTATCGCGTTAGTTCTGGCGTCGGTTGGGATTTACGGCGTGATGTCTTACTCCGTCGGCGAACGCACGCATGAGATCGGTGTTCGCATGGCAATGGGCGCGTCATCAAAAGATGTTCAGAAACTTATTCTCAGAAACGGTATGTTCCTGACCTTAGTCGGCATGGCCATTGGTCTGCCGCTGGCGTTGGGGCTTGCCTATGCGCTTTCCAGCCTCCTCTTCGGCGTACAGGTGGCCGATCCATTTGCCTTTGTGGGACTACCCTTGCTTCTGGCTGGAGTCGCAACAGTCGCCTGCTACCTCCCCGCGCGGCGCGCAGTGCGTCTCGATCCACTCGAAGCACTGCGCTAGGAATGAAGAGTGGCTTGCGGGCTGGAGGTCGTGCCCTGTGGTGGTTTGTACCCCCGCGAAGATGCGAGTCCCGGTCGATCCTGCAGCGGCATAAGTCCCTCGGATTTAAGCCCTTTGATTCAAATGTGATAGTCTCGAAACGGAATAAGTTTTCCGGCGTTATCTTATTAGCGCCTAAGGAGCGAGAGTGGAACCTCTGATTCAGTTGCGAAACATGGAGAAGGTTTACGAAGCGGGCGGGAGCAAGTTTTATGTTTTGCGCCGCGTCTCACTGGATATTCAGCCGGGTGAATTTGTTACGTTCATGGGACCTTCGGGAGCGGGTAAGTCCACTCTGCTCAGTATCATAGGGATGCTCGATGGCTCCTGGACGGGCGAGTACTACTTCAATGGCGAGCCGGTCCACAGGCTCAACGTCAAAAAGCGGAACGAGCTACACAAAGCCAACATCGGGTTCGTTTTTCAGAGCTACCACCTCATCGACAACTTGACGGTGTTTGAAAATCTGGAGATCCCGCTTTCCTACAAGAACGTGCCACACAAAGAGCGCGTTAGCCTGGTTTGCGACATTCTCGACCGCTTCAACATCGTCGGCAAGAAAGACCTGTTCCCCAACCAGCTTTCCGGCGGACAGCAACAGCTTGTCGGAGTTGCCCGCGCAGTGATTCAAAGTCCAAAGCTGATTCTGGCCGACGAGCCCACCGGCAACTTGCATTCTGCGCAAGGTGAAGAAATCATGGAGCTTTTCCGGAAACTGAACGAGGCCGGCACGAGCATCATTCAAGTGACCCACTCGGAGAGGAACGCCGCCTACAGCCACCGGGTCATTCAGCTCAAAGACGGCTGGGTGGTCAGCGAAACGAGCAATGCAGCACGGGTTGGCTGAGACGTTGCCGGAGTTCGGCTCATTTTGAATCGAGATTAGCTTCCGACACGAATGAAAAACCCTACGATCCATCCCTATCGCGTCCTTGTGGCCGACGATCAGGCGGATATCCGCGACGCCTTGCGCCTGCTGCTCAAGCGGGAGAATTACGAGACGCAATCAGCGGCCTCGCCTGCAGAGGCGCTCGCAGCGATTGAATCGCGCGAGTTTGACGCGATGCTGATCGATCTAAACTATGCGCGGGACACGACTTCCGGCCAGGAGGGACTCGATTTGCTGAGCCACATCCAGGCCGCGGATTCGACGCTGCCCGTGATTGTGATGACGGCCTGGAGCAGCGTGGAAATTGCCGTGGAAGCCATGCGGCGGGGGGCTCGCGATTTCATTCAGAAGCCGTGGGACAATGCGAGGCTGCTGTCCATCCTGCGCACGCAGATCGATCTTCGCAATGCGCTGCGTCAGGCTTCGCGGCTGGAGGCCGAGAATCGTCTGCTGCGCGCCGAATCGCGCCCCACACTCATCGCAGAAGCGGCTGTGATGCAACCGGTGCTTGATTTGATCGGACGCGTGGGTCCATCGGACGCCAGCGTGCTCATCACCGGCGAGCACGGCACGGGAAAGGAAGTTGTGGCGCAGACTTTGCACGCGCTTTCGCAACGTTCCGGAAAACCAATGGTGACGGTTAATGCCGGCGGCCTTTCTGAAGGCCTGTTCGAGAGCGAGCTTTTCGGCCACGTAAAAGGTGCTTTCACAGACGCGCGCAATGATCGTGTCGGGCGCTTTGAGCTGGCTGAGGGCAGCACTCTTTTTCTGGACGAGATCGCCAACGTGCCCTTGAATCTGCAGGCAAAACTCTTGCGGGTGCTCGAAACCGGCGAACTCGAACGCGTCGGCTCGTCTTCAACACGACGAGTGAATGTACGCGTTTTGGCGGCAACAAACGCCGATGTGACTTCCGAGGCTGCCTCCGGACGATTCCGCCAGGACCTTCTTTTTCGCTTGAACACCATCGAAATCCATCTTCCTCCGTTGCGCGAACGCCGCGAGGATATTGCGCTTCTGGCGCATCACTTTCTCCGTGGCTACGCGCAACGCTATCGCAAAAGCATTTCGGGCTTCGACCCCGGGGCGACGCAGCTTCTCCTCGATCATCCCTGGCCGGGAAATGTGCGCGAGCTCGATCACGCGGTCGAGCGTGGAGTCCTGCTTGCGCAGGGTCAGCTTGTCCGTTCCGCCGATCTCGGTCTGCGCACAGGCGGAGCGGGCGGCACCGTTAGGCTCGAAGAGATGAGCCTTGATGAAGTGGAGCGCCACCTCATCCAGCGTACGCTCTCCCGCCACGACGGGAACGTCAGCCAAGCGGCCAAGGCGCTGGGACTCAGCCGTAGCGCAATGTATCGCCGGCTGCAAAAACACGGCTTGGAATGAGACGCCTCACGTACGAACGTCGCATCCAGCTGCTGGCGCTGGCGGCGGGATTGCCCGGCTCGTTCATCGCATTGATTCTCCTCTGGTATGGCACCTACTCCTCCCGGACCGCTTGGACTCTGACGTTTCTTATCGTGAGTTTGTGGCTGGGCTTCGCGATTTCTCTGCGGCATCGCGTGGTCTTCTCACTGCAAACACTGTCGAATCTCCTCTCCGCGATGCGCGAAGAGGATTTTTCCTTTCGCGCCCGCGAAGCGCGCTCCGATGACGCGCTCGGCGAAGTCATGATGGAAGTCAATTCCTTGAGTGAGACGCTTCGATCGCAGCGGCTCGGAGCGATGGAAGCCACTGGCTTGCTGCGTACAGTTATGGAAGAAATCGACGTGGCCATCTTCACCTTCGATAATCACAGGCAGTTGCGCCTCGTCAACCGTGCCGGCGAGCGGCTTCTCTCAAGGTCCAGCGAAAGACTGCTGGGCTTCACCGCCGCCGAGCTTGGCCTGGAAGCGTGCCTTGAAGGCGAGCCAGTGCGCACGATGGAGTTGAGTTTTCCCGGCGGGTCAGGCCGTTGGGGTGTGCGTCGCGGTTCCTTCCGTCAAGGCGGGTTGCCGCATGATCTGGTCGTGCTCAGTGACCTCAGCCGCGCCCTACGCGACGAAGAGCGGCAGGCCTGGCAACGGCTCATTCGCGTTTTGGGCCACGAACTCAACAATTCGCTGGCGCCGATCCAGTCCGTGGCCCAGAGCCTGGAAAGTGGCTTGGCGGGAACCGCCAGTGTGCCGGAACTTCAGATTGGCGTCGCGGCATCTATCTTGGAAGACATGCGCCACGGGCTCGGAATTATCCGGTCTCGTACGGAAGCGCTAGGTCGTTTTATGGCCGCTTACGCGCGACTCGCGCGGCTTCCGCAACCCACGCTCGCACCGGTTAACGTAACAGAGTGGATCACCCGCGTCGCCAAGCTTGAAACACGAGCCAAAGTCCGTCTAGAGAAGGGTCCGCCACTGGTCATCTCGGCGGACGCCGACCAGCTCGAACAGCTCTTGATCAACCTCGTGCATAATGCCGCCGACGCAGCACACGAAACGGGCGGCGGAGTGAAGGTAACTTGGTCCAGGTACAGCACTCATCTGGAAGTCTTGGTACTCGATGAAGGCCCTGGCATCTCAAACACGGCGAACCTTTTTGTTCCCTTCTTCACGACAAAACAAGGTGGTTCAGGAATTGGCCTAGTCCTCAGCCGCCAGATTGCAGAAGCCCACGGCGGCACATTGACGCTGCAAAATCGGCGCGACGGCCGAGGTTGCGAAGCGAAATTACGCCTGCCAATCTGAGAAGTCCTCCTTACAGCTCTAATTGCTATTTGCGCAGTCTGCTGGGGCGCCGACACGTGCGCGCTCTGGCCCATTCCCATTTTGAAACTTGCCTCCCCAAATTGGGTGCTTCTTTCGCGTTTACTTCGCTTCACTCTGGGCTAATAACGACCGAGCAGTCTAACTACGTGCTCAAAAGGCAGCACTTAGCAATTGATTTGAATATGCTTGGAGAATGGCCTGCCTTGTGCCTTCCCTGTTTTCGAGGTCCATCTACTTCTGAAAATAGCTGGATGAGAAAACTGAACTTATATCGTTGGATGGTGATGTTGTGTTCCATGGGTCTTTTGGTTTCAAGGATTTCCTCCGCTCAGTCTCCGCTGCAGGACTCCCAAAAACCGTCGACGCCAGAAACAAAGACGGACGGTCCAAGTGGAAAGCCGTCCATCGATGGAAGCGTTGCTTCCAACATTTCACAACCTGACGACGCCCGTGAGAATAAATTGGGTGTCGCCCTGATCAAAAGTCTTGCACGCGATCAGAAGGCCATCTGGACAAGTCCAGCACACATTCGGATGGGCGAAGCAACTTGGCTGGTGCCGTTCGCGGGGCTCACGGCGGGATTTCTCGTAACCGATCGAGACGCAAGTTTACATTTATTAAAGTCACCTGCCACTCTGCGGCATTACACAAATTTTTCAAATTACGGAATCGCGGGAATGGCGGGCGCTGGTGCTGGGATCTACCTCTTGGGAAAAGCCACACGCGACGAGCATAAGCAAGAAGCGGGCCTGCTCAGCGGCGAGGCCGCCCTGGACGGCTTGTTTGTCTCGACTGCTCTGAAATATGCGACAGGCAGAGAGCGGCCCACTGCCGACTTTTTTCACGGCAGATTCGGGCAAGGTGGAGATTCTTTTCCCTCGGACCACGCTACGACCGCCTGGGCTATCGCCAGCGTCCTAAGTCATGAATATCCGGGACCGTTCACAAAAATCCTGGCGTATGGCGCCGCGACGGCGATTACGTTTGCGCGTGTTCGTGGAGAAAAACACTTCCCCGCCGACGCGTTCGTGGGAAGTGGAATCGGGTGGCTAACGGGCTGGCAGGTTTATCGCGCGCACCATAATCCCGAATTGGGTGGAGGCATCGCGGAAGATCTCTCTGATACGCGACTTGTAGAAACCGACCGCACGCCTCAACAAATGGGATCGCCGTACGTGCCGCTCGATAGCTGGATCTATCCTTTATTCGATCGTTTGATCGCCACCGGTGTGATCGGCGACGCCATCCTGGGAATGCGTCCGTGGACCAGGCTTGAATGCGCCAGGATGGTTTCCGAAGCAGGCGACAAGCTCCAGGATGCGAAGCCCGAGTCAATGTCAGTACGGCTGTATGACTCGCTCCGCCAGGAATTCGTTCCGGTGCTTACACTGTTGGCAGGCGGCAGCAATCGCGCGATCCATCTCGAGTCCGTTTATGTGCGCGCTACGGAGATTTCCGGCCCGCCTCTCACGGACGGTTATCATTTCGGCCAAACGATCTACAACGACTTTGGACGGCCTTTTCAACAAGGATTCAACAGCGTCGCTGGATTTTCCGGTTGGGCGACTTCGGGCCGTTGGGTCGTCTACGCGCGCGGCGAGTATCAGCACGCGCCAGCGGGGCCGGAGTATTCATCCGAGGTCCAGTCTGCCCTCGATAACATCGACGACAATCCCGGGCTGCCCGCCAGCCCGCAACCTGCACGCAATCAGGCGAGGCTTCTCGATGCTTACGTTGGACTGAACCTTGCGAACTGGCAACTTTCTTATGGACAGGAGAGCCAGTGGTGGGGGCCTGGGGAGAGCGGCCCCCTGCTTTTCACCGACAATGCCTCTCCGCTGCGAATGTTTCACATCGATCGCGTCTCGCCGTTTCATTTACCGTGGATCGGACGATTGCTCGGCCCTATGCGATGGGGTGCATTTTTCGGAAAAGTTCAGGGAAACCAGCTTTCACCTGCGCCCTTTTTCCACGGGGAGAAAATCAGTTTCAAGCCGACGCCGAACCTTGAGTTTGGATTTACTCGCACAGTCGAAGTTGGCGGCGAAGGACGGCCGTTCACCCTGGACCGGCTTTTTTTGACGTACTTCAGCGCGACCAGCTACAAAAACAAGCCGGCCAACAAGGATCCTGGGAAACGTGACGGCGGTTTTGACTTCAACTATCGAGTTCCTTTGCTGCGAGAGTGGCTGACCATTTACAACGATTCGATTTCTGCAGATGATCCGTCTCCGCTTGCAGCTCCGCGACGGGCTGGATTTAGCCCGGGTTTCTATCTCACCCATTTCCCCGGAATTCCAAAGCTGGATCTCCGCGTGGAAGCGCCTTTGAGCGACACGGTAGGAACGGACGTCGCGGGCCGGTACATTTATTGGGACAACTACTATCACGACCTCTACACCAACCGGCATTTCTTGATGGGCGATTGGGTAGGCCGCGATGGCTCGGGCATTCAGGCGTGGAGCCGCTATTGGCTAACGCCGAAAAATTCTATCCAGCTCGGCTATAGGCACGTAAAAGTCGATAACAAATTTATTTCCAACGGCGGCACCATCAATGATGCATCCGTGCGAGCGGACTATTGGATAAGGCCAAGTGTGGGAGCTTCGGCGTTTGTTCAGTACGAACAATGGACATTTCCGCTTCTCGCAGCCGGACTTCAGACGAATGTGACAGGATCACTGCAAATCACCTACTGGCCAGAAACCCACCGGCACTGACGCTCGTGTTGGCAGAGGTCGCAGACACGATTCTATCCTCACAAAATCTTTAGATTCGTCTCACCACTTTCTAAGACTCACACAGGTAAATTATGCTGTCGCGAACACTCTGCGCGACGAAGCTCGATCAGCTGGCACTGGAGTAGTGCGCCCAGCGGAACTACGGCAGGGTTAGCATGGCTGGCGCATCCGGGGTCAGCGCACCGGCGGCGCTTCCCGCCGAGGACTTGAAAAGGAGAGACGTGTGAGGGATTTGGTTTTCACTTTAGTGACGATCGTCTTTTTCTTCGTTGCGATTGGCTACTTGCGCGGGTGTGAACGGTTGAAGTAAGCCGGAGATTGCCCATGCTCGAAAATGTCGTCCTCATTCTTATTGGCCTGTTGCTCTTTGGCTATTTAATGTATGCGTTGCTCAAACCGGAGAACTTCTAGGCATGACCGCGAATGGCTGGTTTCAAATCGGTCTTTACGTGCTGGTGTTGTTCCTTATCACCAAACCGATAGGCATTTTTCTGGCTCGGGTTTTTGAACGAGAAAAGACTTTTCTTGATCCCCTCTTCCGTCCCGTGGAACGTCTCGTCCATCGTCTTTGCGGTGTGGATGAAAGCAAAGAGATGCGCTGGACGGAATACGGCACGGCCATGCTGGTCTTCAGTGCCGTTTCCTTGATTTTGCTTTATCTCTTCGAGAGGTTGCAGTACTGGCTGCCCTGGAATCCACAGAAATTCGCGAACGTGTCTCCGGATCTTGCCTGGAACACGGCCGTATCTTTCACCACGAACACCAATTGGCAAGCCTACACGCCGGAAACGACGATGAGTTATCTCACGCAGATGGCCGGCTTGGCGTACCACAACTTTGCGTCAGCGGCGGTGGGCATTGCGCTCGCGATCGCGGTGATTCGCGGAGTTTCTCGGCATGAATCGAAGACCATCGGCAATTTTTGGGTGGATTTGACGCGTTGTTTTCTTTGGGTCTTGCTGCCCGTTTGCCTCGTCGGCTCGCTGGTGCTGGTTTCTCAAGGAGTGGTTCAGAGCCTGAAGCCTTACACCACGGCACAGCTCATCGAGCCGCAAGTTGTGCAGACACAGGGAACGGACGGTAAGACAGTCTCGCAAACCATATCGCAGCAAGTGATTGCGGCCGGTCCGACGGCATCTCAAGAAGTCATCAAAATGTTTGGCACAAATGGCGGCGGGTTCTTCTACGCAAACAGCTCTCATCCCTATGAAAATCCGACGCCTTTCACAAACTTTTTCGAGATGATCCTGATTCTTGCAATTCCATCAGGTTTAACCTACACCCTGGGCCGAATGACGAAGTCGCAGGGGCACGGATGGGCCGTCTGGAGCGCCATGACGGCGCTCTTTCTCGTTGGCGTGACTGCGGCGTATTGGGCGGAAGCGAGAGGAAATCCGCAGCTCGCCGGAGTTGATCAGACGTCAAGCGCGCTGCATGCCGGCGGAAATATGGAGGGGAAGGAAGTCCGCTTCGGCATTGCCAACTCGGCCCTCTTTGCGACGGCCACGACGGACGCGAGTTGCGGCGCTGTGAATAGCATGCATGATTCCTACACGCCGCTGGGCGGCATGGTGCCGCTCGTAAACATAATGCTAGGCGAAGTTATTTTTGGCGGCGTTGGCTCCGGGCTCTATGGAATCCTGGTCTTCGTTATTCTCGCGGTATTCATCGCCGGATTGATGGTGGGAAGGACGCCAGAATACTTAGGCAAGAAAATTGAGTCTTTCGACGTGAAGATGGCCATGCTTTCGGTGCTGATCTCTTCGCTCACAATTCTGGTGTTTGCGGCGATTGCGGTCGTCGCGAAATTTGGCACCTCGAGCATTTCCAATCTAGGTCCGCACGGACTTTCCCAGATTCTATATGCGTATACCTCCTCCGTCGGAAACAATGGCTCTGCGTTTGGCGGTTTGAACGCGAACACTACCTGGTACAACGCGAGCACTGCTATCGCCATGCTTCTGGGAAGATTTTTCGTGGTGATTCCGATTCTCGCGATCGCGGGAAATCTTGCGCGAAAGAAGGTGAGCCCGGCATCTTTGGGTACTTTCCCCGTGACCGGTCCGCTCTTCAGCATTCTGCTGGTATCCACGATCTTGATCGTTGGCGCTCTCACTTTCTTCCCAGCTTTAAGTCTGGGTCCCATCCTGGAGCATCTTTTGATGCTTTCCGGCAAGGCATTTTGAGAAGCCGCCTTTTAAGGAAACCATGGACCGCGCATCTCAAGTAAAATCCAAGGCACTCACAGACACAAAGATCCTGAAGACCGCCATCGCGGATTCTTTCCGGAAACTGGACCCGCGTACGATGGTCAAGAATCCCGTCATGTTCGTCGTCGAGGTTGGAGCCCTTCTCACTTCGATTCAACTCGTACGCGATACCATGCACCACGGCGGTGAGTTCGGTTTCGGCTTGCAGATTACTTTGTGGCTGTGGTTCACCGTGCTATTCGCCAATTTTGCCGAAGCGATGGCCGAGGGGCGTGGCAAAGCCCAGGCGGAGACTTTGCGCAAAGCCAGGGCGGAAACGGAAGCGCGGCGCTTGCGTGCGGACGGTTCCACTGACGTAGTACCCAGCTCGAAATTGCGATCCGGCGATCAGGTCCTTGTTGCCGCCGGAGAATTTGTACCCGGTGATGGCGAGGTCGTCGAGGGCGTGGCCTCGGTCGATGAGTCGGCGATTACCGGAGAGTCCGCGCCCGTAATTAGGGAATCGGGCGGAGACCGCTCGGCTGTCACCGGAGGCACTCGGGTCCTCTCCGATGAGATCCGCGTGCGCATCACGTCGAATCCGGGAGAAACTTTCCTCGACCGTATGATCAGCCTCGTGGAAGGCGCTTCGCGTCAGAAAACGCCGAATGAGATTGCGCTCAATATTCTGTTGGCTGGCCTCACTATCATTTTTCTATTGGCCGTCGTAACGCTCCAGCCTTTCGCGATTTATTCGGGCGCTCCGCAAACTATTTTTGTTCTTGTATCGCTCCTCGTTTGCCTTATTCCGACGACCATCGGCGGTCTCTTGTCCGCCATCGGCATCGCGGGCATGGACCGCTTGATCCAGCGCAACGTGATCGCCATGTCGGGGCGCGCTGTCGAAGCTTCTGGTGATGTGGACGTTCTCCTGCTAGACAAAACCGGCACCATCACGCTGGGGAACCGGCAGGCGACTTCTTTTCACGCGTGTCCTAATATCACGGAAGTGGACCTCGCCAGCGCTGCGCAGCTTGCCTCTTTTGCGGACGAAACACCTGAAGGACGTTCCATCGTCGTGCTAGCCAAAGAAAAATACGGCCTGCGCGGTCGCGAACTTGCTCCTCACAATCCCGTTTTCATTCCATTTTCCGCGCAGACTCGAATGTCCGGCGTGGACATGGACGGCCACGAAATCCGCAAAGGATCCCCTGAAGCTATCGACAAGTACGTGGCGGAAAAGGGGCAGATTGTTCCTGCCGAGATTAAACAAATCGTGCGTGATATCGCAAATGGCGGCGGGACACCGCTGCTTGTAACTCAGAATCGCCACGTGCTCGGCGCTATCGCGTTGACGGACATCGTCAAAGGTGGAATGCGCGAGCGCTTCGAGCATCTGCGCGCCATGGGCATCCGCACCATGATGATCACGGGCGACAATCCGCTAACCGCGGCTGCCATCGCGCGCCAAGCCGGTGTGGATGATTTTCTCGCCGAGGCAAAACCCGAAGACAAGATGGCTCTCATCAAGAGGGAACAAGCAAAGGGAAAACTCGTAGCTATGACCGGCGACGGCACCAACGATGCGCCGGCTCTCGCTCAAGCGGACGTCGGCGTAGCGATGAACACCGGAACGCAAGCTGCAAAAGAAGCCGGCAACATGGTTGACCTCGACTCCAACCCGACCAAGCTCATCGAAATAGTGGAAATCGGCAAACAGTTGCTCATCACGCGCGGCGCGCTCACGACCTTTTCCGTGGCCAACGATGTGGCGAAATATTTCGCCATCATTCCGGCGATGTTTAAGACAGCGTTTCCGCAGTTGGAAGTTCTGAATGTGATGGGACTTCGTACTCCAGAGTCCGCGATTCTCTCGGCGGTTATTTTCAATGCGCTGATCATAATCGCGCTTATCCCGCTGGCGCTGCGCGGCGTGCGCTATCGTCCTTTGGGAGCCGCCGCCTTGCTCCGCCAAAATCTTCTCGTCTACGGCCTGGGCGGCGTGCTCGCGCCGTTCCTGGGGATCAAACTGATCGACATGGCGATTACCTACTTGCATCTGGCGCCTGGGAGGATTCTATGAAACAGAATTTGCGCATTGCGATTCTAATGACATTGGTGACCACGGCGATTTTTGGGCTGCTCTATCCCCTGGCGGTCACTGGCCTCGGTCAGCTCTTTTTCCCCGCGCAAGCAAACGGCGGAATGATCGTGCACGACGGCCAAGTTGTGGGCTCTCGGCTCATCGGGCAGCCTTTCACTTCTGTGTGGTATTTTCACCCGCGTCCTTCCGCTGCGGGGAACGGCTACGATCCCGTCGCGTCAACCGGTGGCGCATCCAATCTCGGCCCAACAAATCGTCAGCTTGTCGATCGCGTTAAGAGTCACGTGGAAAAACTCCATGCAGAAAATCCCGGAACAGCAATTCCCGTGGATCTCGTCACCACTTCAGGCTCCGGTCTGGATCCAGAAATTTCGCCGGCCGCGGCCGAATTCCAAATTCCGCGTGTCGCGCGCGGACGGCACATGAGTGAAACAGATCTACGCGCGTTGGTTGCAAGGCATACCCTGGGGAGACAGTTCGGCTTGTTCGGCGAACCACGCGTCAATGTGGTCGAACTAAATCTGGATCTCGACGCGTCGCATCCCAAACAATAATTTTTAACTTTTCCGTGAAGCAGGCTTGGCAGGAGCGTTCTTGGGCGAGGCGAACCGGTATCCGACCCAAGGCTCTGTTAATATATATTTCGGACGCGCCGGGTCATTCTCAATTTTCTTGCGCAACTGATTGATGACTACGCGCAGATTTTCCGTCTCTTCCCCGTACTCTGGCCCCCACACTGCCTGCAGCAGTCGGCGATGCGACAGCGGCTTTCCAAGATTGCCTACGAGGTGCTTCAAGACATCGAACTCTTTCGGGGTCAGATGAACGTCCCGCCCTCGAACGACGACCTGCCGGTTTTCAAAATCGATTGTCAGATCTTTCGCGGTGAACGTGGGAATCGCATCCCCGGGCGCATATCGTCGCAGCGCAGCTCTAATTCGTGCGAGCAGCTCCTCGATTCCAAAAGGTTTAACTACGTAATCATCCGCGCCAGCGTCCAGTGCGACGACTTTGTCGCGCTCGGCGTTACGCACCGTCAACATAATGATTGGCGCGTCACACATTTCTCGAATTTCCCGAGCAGCTTCGATGCCGCCGATTCCCGGCATGTTGACGTCGAGCAGAATCAAGTCGGGCCGCTCCTTGCGCACAGCTTCGACCGCCTCTTCGCCCGTCGTCGCCTCTCTTATAACGTAGCCGTGAGTGGAAAGCGTCGTGCGCATCACGCGCCGGATCTGCGGCTCGTCATCTACCACGAGAATCGCGGCCGCATTCATCGGGCATCTCCCATGCTGCGATCCACTTGCAACGCGAACGAGAAAACCGAACCGTGCCCGAGCTGACTCGTCACAGAGATCGTACCTTTGTGCGCGGTAATGATTGCTTTCGCGATGGGTAATCCCATTCCCGTCCCACGTACCAAATAACGCTGGTCCTTTCCGCGATAAAACTTGTCAAAGATCATGCCCTGTTCAAAATCATCGATACCGGGTCCCCGGTCCGCCACACTGGTTGTGACGGTTTCTCCGGTCAATTCCGCGGAAATCGTGATGGGTGCATCTTTTGGAGAATAAATGTTGGCGTTGTCAATCAGATGGCTCAACGCATCTTTTATGCGGTTCAAATCGGCCCGTACTGGCGGAAGTCCCTGACTGAGCTTCACATCGACGCCCCGGCCTGCCAGCGCCACACTGCATTGCGCGAGTGCAGCCTCGATGATGTCCTCAATTTGGGTCGGCGCAAGATTCAGTTCAAATTCCCCGGCTTCGAGCCTCGACATTTCCGCCGCCTCTTCGACGAGCCGGTTAAGCCTGTCGCACTCTTCATTGATGATCGTCAGTAGCTCAACCGTCTGTCCACGTTCTGGAGTCTCCTCCGCCAGCAGGCTCGTCGTCGCAGCCTTGATCGACGTGAGCGGCGTGCGGAAATCATGCGCAATGGAATCCAGCAGCGCGGATTTCAGGCGCTCGCCCTGGCGTTCTGCTTCTGTCTCTCCAAGTTTTTCGACGGCTCGCGCGCGTTCGATTGCGATAGCCACGAGGCTGCCCACCGCGTCCAGCGTCTGGCGCGAAAGCCGCGAGCCGGAAATACCCAGGCTCGCAATCGGGCGAACGCCCATCCGCACGGGGATGAAGTACAGCCCGTCTTGTGATTCGAAGATGGCTTCATCCCGAAGAAACACAGCCTTCATTTTTTCTTCATCCAAGTGCGCCGCGCCGAATCCAGACCGGTAGAATTTGTCCTTTTGCGGGAGGAAAAGTTCCGCGGCACCGCCCTCGAAACTCTCCACGATGTAATTTGGGATTGCGTTCATGAGCTGAATGACGTTTCCTTCCGCGAGGAGCTTTTGACTAAATCTATAGAGGCGCTCAATCTCGCGGCGGCGTTGATGCGCTTCATCGGCTTCCTTGCGAATCCGCGCCGAAAGCTGGCTTCCCATAATGGAAGTGACGAGAAACGCAAGCAGCGCCACCCAATTTTGCGGATCGGAGATTGTAAATGTCCCCACCGGCTCAAGAAAGAAATAATTGATCGTCAAAACGGCCGCGACGGACATGAACACAGAGACAGCCATTCCCCACACAGCCGAAACTGCTAGAATGGCGAGCAAGAAAGTGAGCGCGATCGTTGTCTGATTGACATGCAGCGCGTGGCGATAAAAGACTGTGACTCCGGCAACGATGGCCAGCGACACGGCGAATCCGAACGCGCGGCCGCCGAGCATTCTTTGCATTCCAGTATTCTATCGTATGCACGGCATTTGAAACGGAGAAGCTAACTCCTTGCCCAAGAAGCCCGAGGACTGGTTGGAGGTCGCTTCGCCGCCGCAAAAAGCGCGCGGCATATTTAAACTGTTTCTCGGTTACGCTCCGGGCGTTGGCAAGACCTACAGCATGCTGAGTGAAACTCTCCGCCGCCGGAGCCGCGGCGAAGACGTGGTCATCGGCGTCGTGGAAACACACGGCCGCAAAGGCATCGAGGAGCTGGCCTCGCAAATCGAAGCCGTCCCGCGCAAGAAAATCGAATACAAAGGAACAGTCTTCGAAGAAATGGATGTGGATGCGATTCTGGCGCGGAAGCCCGAAGTGGTCTTGGTGGACGAATTGGCTCACACCAATATTCCCGGCAGCAAGCACCGCAAGCGCTACGAAGATATTCAAGACCTTCTCGCCGCGAAGATCGACGTCGTCTCCACATTAAACATTCAACACATTGAAAGCATCGCGCCGGTCGTACGCTCGATCACAGGAATTACCGTGCGCGAAACCGTTCCGGACTGGGTGCCGTTGACGGCCACGGAAACCGTCATGGTCGACCTAACACCCGAGGCGCTTCACAACCGCATGAAGCGCGGCGACGTTTACAGCACGGAAAAAGTCGAACGCTCGCTCAAAAACTTCTTTCGCCGCGGCAATTTGATCGCGCTGCGCGAACTCGCCCTACGCCAGGTCGCCGAGCAAGTCGATCGCAGCCTGGAAACCTACATGGAAGACGAGGACATCCGCAAAAACTGGGGCGTCCGCGAACGCATGGCGATTTGCATCTCCGGGAATCCCGCAGGCCAGTATCTTGTCGCTCGCGGCGCTCGCATGGCCCGCCGCATGGACGCGGAGCTATATGTCGTTCATGTCGATCGAGAGATTGGCCCGAAAGAACCCAATACCAGCGCACTCGCCGCTAATCTGCGGTTTGCGGAAAGTCTCGGCGCAAAAGTGATTCGCTTGAAGGGCCGCAGCGTCGCCGACAGCGTCGCGGAGTTCGTCCGCACCAAACATATTACGCAGGTGATCTTCGGTAGGGCGCCCATTCACGATTGGCGCAAATACCTTTACCTCTCGGCCGTACACCGCTTCCTACGCGAATCTCCGCCGGTAGACGTTCATATCGTCACGCAAGAGGCCGAGGAGTAGCGATTTCTACGGCGCGACGGCCCCTTGCAGCGTGCCGCTCAATTCCAATTCAATCTCTACCGCAGGATCAGCCTTCAGCAGGAATGTGTTGGGACTCTTCAGTCCCCATTGAATATAGGGCACGCTGAATTTCGCCAAACCCTTCCAGCTTTTTCCGTTCAGTTCTGCCTGAGCCGGCACAGTCAGTTCATGTTCGGCCCCGTGCAGAAGAAACTTTCCATGCACCTGCACGCTGGATGACCCGTGCGCCAAAATCTTTCCCTCGATTCGGTTGGGGCGAAAGATCACTTCGGTATACCGCCCGCTTTCGAGAATCTCGTGGTGCATTTTCTTGTCGCGTCCCTCGTTGCCACTCTCTCCACTTGCGGCATCAGCGACGAATTCTCCGCTGGCACTGCCGCTGGCTGGATCGAATTTCACGGCACCTCGCTTCAAGGCAAATGTTCCATGAACGGTATGTAGCGTGCTCCCTAGCGACCACTGCAGCTTGCTCTGCGCGGGATTGAGATTTAGCGTTACTTCGCTTGGATTCGTCTGAACTGCGGGCTGTGGCGTCTGCGGCCAAGCGCATGCCGTAACCGCAACAAAAAGCACGAAAGTCCACGCGGCCCGGACGGCACTGCCGGCATACAGACTTCGATTCATTTTCATCTCCATCGGAATTACGCCGCCAGAAATCTCCAGCCGAAAACCGCGCCGGCTGTTGCAAGCCGCAGCGGCTACGACTCACCCAGGTGATAGGCAAGCATACGTTCAAATAGTTGCGGGGCTGCTTCGAGCGCACGCATGGAACGTTTCCGAAGCCCACTTCGCCGGTCAAGCAAAAGCAGCAAGTTCCCCATCAGCTGGGGCCGCCGGAACAATCGTCGATGAGCTCTCTGATAGCTTTCCAAATCGTTCCGTGAAAGAGCCTCCGCAAGCACGTTCGCTTGCCTAAAACTGAGGGCAAGCCCTTCTCCCGTAATTGCATCCACGCTGCCAGATGCATCTCCGACAAGCGCGACATTTCCTTGGCACACGCGCTTCAGGTGAAACATGCTTGTCACCGCTCCACGTTCACTGCTCGTCCGCGGCGCGCCATCGAGCCGTCTAGACAATTCCGGAAATCTGCATAGAGTTTCGCCAAACCTAACATTCGGCTTATTTGAAATCAGCACAACACAAATCTCATGTGAGCCTACGGGCGTAACATAGGCCTGCGCCTCCGCGCCCCAATGAACCTCCGTGAAATCACTCCAAGGCTGTAAACGATAGTGCAGTCGAAAGGCAAACCGGCCTCTGTGCGAGACGAAACTCTCCAAGCCGCTCCATCGCCTCACACGCGACTGGCTACCATCTGCTCCAATGACCCACCGCGCCTGTATTCGATTCCCACCCGCCACTACCGCGCCTTCAGAAAGTCCCGTCACGGGCGTATTCCACAGTAAGGAAACTCCGCAATTTCGCGCTCGCTCCATCATCCTTTGGTGCAAAATTTCGCGCCGTACTCCGAGCCCGTGCCCGCCAGGAAAACGGGCGCTCACCGACGAGCGCTCATCCTCAAATCGAATACCCCGGAGCGCCCAGCCATCCATCTCGCGCAGTTCAACTCCGAGTTCACTCAGCGCCGCCATGGCATCTGGTAAAAGCCCTTCTCCGCATGCTTTCGTAATGGGTGGTTTCGCGCCGTCCGCCACGATAACTCGAAAACCCTGCGCGCTTGCTGCAATCGCGGCGGCAAGCCCGGCGGGGCCTCCGCCCACAACAAACACGTCCGTGTCACACCCCATGCATCCCCCATTGCTGCAAAAAGCGAGCTTTCTTGCAAAGATCGGAAGGGTTAACAACGTAGAGCATTTCGATGGAACCCGGCGGCAAGGGCAGCTTCCAGTCGGTCAAACTGCAAAGGCCCGACCGGACTACCGTTTGCAGTCACTCCGCAAGGGACATGGCCGCCATGGTTGCATCGAATCCGATCATAATTATAACGGCACTTAGGACGAGCGCCTCTGCACTTGTGAACAACCAAAACGGACGGACGAAAACGAACGTCCGGAGGCCATATCCCTGCTAGCAATTTGCGCTCCGCTCCTAAAATCAATCCGTGCTCAGACATTTAAATCGCAATGCCTCGATTTTAGATGCGCTACCTGCCCTGAAAGTGTGTCTCGCAACTATAAAATCCCCTCAGATTGCGCCCTCAACAAGATTCCTTGCATAAGTCACGCTTATTTTCATAGACAAAAGTATTAATTTGACTGATTGACTTCCCGGCCCCCATCCTGTTATCTTCATGGCGGCTAATCATGGATACTGTCGCCATCTCGAACGAGCGGCCTGTCTCTGCAGAATTTGTGCGGGGCATTGAAATTAGCGCTGTCGTGCGAATTCGCCCTGTCATCGTACGGGGAGTAGCATATAGATGATGGCCGCCTAGCACAGAACCACCAGAGAGTTTCGAGGCCATCATCAAAACCAAGATGATGGCCTCAAGTTTTTAGGGCTCGGCGTCGCAAGTTAATGCGCCAAGGCCCGCGGAGGAGAACGCAACTGTGACTGGATCTCTGCTGAAGACTCGTAGCAGCGCATTGATCGATGGCCCACATCGTGCCGGAGCGCGCTCTATGTTGCGCGCGTGCGGGCTTCGCGACGACGATTTCACCAAGCCTCTCATCGGCGTCGCGAATACCTGGATCGAAATCGGCCCGTGCAACTATCACCTTCGCGAACTTGCCGTACACGTCAAGGACGGCATTCGCGCTGCCGGCGGCACTCCTCTCGAGTTCAACACCATTTCGATATCCGATGGCATCACCATGGGCACGGAAGGCATGCGCGCTTCGCTCATCAGCCGCGAGGTCATTACCGACTCCATTGAACTCGTCACCCGAGGCAATCTTTTCGACGCTCTGGTCGTTCTAGTCGGATGCGATAAAACAATCCCAGCTGGCATCATGGCTTTGGCGCGTTTGAATATTCCCGGCCTCGTTCTCTACGGCGGCTCTATCGCCCCGGGCAAGTTTGAAGGTCACTCTGTAACGATTCAGGACGTTTACGAAGCCATTGGCAGCCATTCCCACGGTGATATGTCCGACGCGCGCCTCAAAGCCCTCGAAGAATCCGCATGTCCAGGAGCGGGTGCATGCGGCGGACAGTTCACCGCCAACACCATGGCGCTCGTTTGCGAATTTCTCGGCATCGCTCCCATGGGACTCTCCAGCGTGCCCGCCACGGACGCGGGTAAAGCCCATGCAGGTCATCGCGCAGGCGAACTCGTCATGGATCTTCTTCGCGGCGATGTCACCCCATCCAAAATCATCACCAAGACCGCCATCGAAAACGCCATCGCCGGAGTCGCAGCCACCGGTGGTTCGACAAACTCCGTCTTGCATCTGCTCGCGATTGCCAACGAAGCACATATTCCGCTGAGCATCGACGATTTCGACCGCATCAGTTCGCGAGTTCCCATTATTGCTGACCTCAAACCCGGCGGACGCTTCGTCGCCACCGACCTCTACGCGGCCGGAGGCACTGCGCTGGTAGCCAAACGGCTCATGGACGCGAAATTCCTCCGTGGCGACGCCCTCACCGTCACTGGGCGCACGCTCGGTGAAGAAGCAGCCGCTGCTAAGGAAACTCCCAATCAGGAGGTCGTCCGAAAAATTGACGCGCCCCTCAAGCCCACGGGCGGACTGGTCATCTTGAAAGGCAATCTCGCCCCAGACGGCTGTGTCATTAAAGTCGCGGGCCACGATTACCAGCATTTCCGCGGCCCCGCGCGCGTTTTCGATAACGAAGAGGCAGCTTTCGCGGCCATCGAGAAAAATCAGATTCATGCCGGCGACGTCGTCGTAGTCCGCTACGAAGGGCCGAAAGGCGGGCCGGGAATGCGTGAGATGCTCGCCGTCACCGCGGCGTTAGTTGGCGCCGGCCTCAGCGGTTCCGTAGCCTTGCTCACCGACGGCCGTTTTTCCGGCGCTACCCGCGGGTTTATGGTCGGCCACGTTGCACCCGAAGCAGCAAACGGTGGACCTATCGCTGCGATTGCCGATGGCGACATGGTTGTCTTCGACATCGCGAGCCGCAAACTCGATGTCGAGTTAACCGACGCCGAAATTCAAAAGCGTCTCGCCTCGTGGAAAGCTCCCGCTCCTCGTTTCACCAGCGGCGTAATGGCCAAATACGCCCTGCTCGTTTCATCTGCTGCAATCGGCGCGGTCACCGCCGTGCCTGCGTCCTTTGCATCACCAGCTCAGCCTCAAACAATTGCGCCAAATCCCTCGCACGCACAATTGGGAAGGACCCTATGAAGCTCACCGGTGCAGAAATCCTCTGCGAATCGCTCACCAAGCTGGGAGTCCAGCACATTTTCGGATATCCGGGCGGAGCGATTCTTCCTGTCTACGACGCCCTCGGCAAATCCAAGCTGCATCACATTCTCGTCCGCCACGAACAAGGCGCCACGCACATGGCCGATGGCTACGCGCGCGCCAGCGGCGGCGTAGGCGTAGCGATGGCTACATCCGGCCCAGGCGCGACCAACATGGTCACTGGCATTGCCACCGCCATGCTCGATTCTTCGCCCGTCGTTTGCATCACGGGCCAAGTGAGCAGCAAGCTGCTCGGCTCCGACGCCTTCCAGGAAGTAGACATCACCGGCATCACCATGCCGATCACAAAACACAATGTCGTCGTCTCTCGCGCCGAGGACATCGCGCGCACCGTCCGCGAAGCGTTCGTCATTGCAAATACTGGACGTCCTGGCCCTGTACTCGTCGATATCACCAAAGACGCGCAACAGGCGTCCTGTGAATTCGATTGGGAGGCCTCTGCGCCCAAACTTCCCCAGAAGCGCGTGCGCAATGATCACAACCAGGAAGAATTTGATCGCGCCATCGAATTGCTAAACACCGCAAAGCGCCCGGTCATTCTCGCAGGCCGCGGAATCATGCTTTCCGGCGCAATGCGCGCCTTCGAGCAATTTGTTCGCACCTGCAACATTCCCGTCGCCATGACTCTGCTTGGTATCGGGTGCTTCCCTGCTTCCGATCCGATGAATCTCGGCATGATGGGCATGCACGGCGAAGCCTGGGTCAATCACGCTATTCAAGAATCTGACCTGCTCATCGCCGTCGGCATGCGCTTCGATGACCGCGTCACCGGCGACCTCCGCACCTATGCGAAGGGCGCGCGCAAAATTCACATCGAAATCGACCGCGCGGAAATCAACAAAAACGTCAAAGTGGACGCCGCTCTCGTCGGCGATGCGCGCGAGACTCTCGAAAAACTAATCCCACACATCGTGAACCCCGACCGCGAACCTTGGCTCTCGCATATTAAGGAGCTAAAGGGCGATTCCGCCGTCCGCGACATCCAAAGCCTGCCCGACAACGGCCATCTCTACGCCGCTCACGTGATCAATGATCTCTGGAAAGAAACGCGCGGCGAAGCCGTCGTCGTCACCGACGTCGGCCAGCACCAGATGTGGGAAGCGCAGTACTACCATCACAACCAGCCGCGCACGCTCATCACTTCGGGGGGCTTAGGCACGATGGGTTTTGCACTGCCCGCCGCGATTGGAGCCAAATTCGCCAAACCGGAATCCGAAGTTTGGGTCGTCGTCGGCGATGGCGGCTTTCAGATGACTATGTGCGAGCTAGCCACCATCGTTCAGGAAAAAATCAACATCAAGATCGCCATCATCAACAACGGTTTCCTCGGCATGGTTCGCCAGTGGCAGGAATTTTTCTACGACAAGCGCTACGTCGCCACACCGCTCGTCGCGCCCGATTTTGCTGCGCTAGCAAACGCCTTCGGCATCCGAGGCGAGCGCATCACCTCGCGCGGCGATGTGCTTCCCACCATTCGCTCCGCGCGCGAATCCAACGAAACCGTTCTCATCGACTTCCGTGTCGAACAGGAAGATTCCGTCTACCCGATGGTTCCGGCAGGCGCGTCGCTCCACGAAATGATTCGCCGCCCCAATAACCCCCTGGTCGAAACGGCATCGGAGCCATAGAGCCATGAGCAAAAAGGACCGCACATGCAAACACTAGTCGCTTACGTCGAAAACAAACCAGGCGTGCTCAACCGCGTCTCCTCGCTAGCGCGCCGCCTCGCCATCAACATCGACTCCCTGACGGTCGGCCCCACCGACAACCCCGAGATTGCCCGCATGACCATCGTCGCTCACACCGACGCGAAAGGCGGCCATCGTCTCGAAGCCAGCCTCGAGAAACTGGTCGACGTCCTTCTCGCCGAAAACATTTCCGAACGCTCTCTGCTTGAGCGTGATCTGGCTCTTATCAAAGTTCTAGCCGACCAGCAGTCCCGCCCGCACCTCATGGAACTCATCAAAGTCTTTCGCGCGCGCGTAGTGGATGTCGCTCCCGAATCGCTGATCATCGAAGTTTCCGGAACCGTCGACAAAATCGACGGCCTTCTCGAAGTTCTCCGCCCTTTCGGCGTCCTCGAAATGGCCCGCAGCGGCCGCATTTCCATGACTCGCGGAGGCGACTTGCTCCGTCCGCCAGCTTCGGCGGCACCCCCCGCGCGGGCGTTGGTGACGGGGTAGCGCGTGGAGGGGATGTCATCTCGCGGATTCGCCTCCCTTATCTCCGTTTTCTCGGCGGATGGCTGCCACAAGCGCGAGTTTCAATCAAAGATTCAAAATCCCGGCCGTAACCCGGCCCAAGAGGAAAAAATGGCAAATCTCTACTACGACGACTCCGCGGACCTGGCTCTAATCCAATCCAAGAAAGTCGCCATCATCGGCTACGGCTCGCAAGGTCACGCGCATTCTCTAAATCTGCGCGACAGCGGCGTAAGCGTCCGCATCGGACTTCCCGAAGGCAGCGCCTCGCGCGCCAAGGCCGAAAAAGAAGGCCTCACCGTCAACACGCCCGCGCAAGCCGCCGAATGGGCCGACGTCATCATGATTCTCGCGCCCGACACTAAGCAGCCGAAACTCTATCGCGAGCATATCGAGCCGCATCTCGCCAAAGGCAAAACGCTCATGTTCGCTCACGGCTTCAACATCCGTTTCGGCACCATCAAGCCTCCCGCAAGCGTTGATGTCTCCATGATCGCGCCCAAAGCTCCCGGCCATCGCGTCCGCGAAGTGTTCACCGAAGGCGGCGGCACGCCCGCGTTAATTGCCATCGAACAAGACGCCAGCGGCAGCGCCAAAGCCCTGGCGCTTTCCTACGGCAAAGGCCTCGGCTGCACCCGCGCCGGCGTCCTCGAAACAACGTTCACCGAAGAAACCGAAACCGATCTGTTCGGCGAACAAGCCGTCCTCTGCGGCGGCGTCAGCGAACTGATCAAAGCCGGCTTCGATACGCTAGTCGCGGCAGGCTATCAACCGGAAGTCGCCTATTTTGAATGCATGCACGAACTAAAGCTAATCGTCGATCTCATCTACCGCGGGGGCCTCAGCTACATGCGCTATTCCGTCAGCGACACCGCCGAGCACGGCGACTACACCGCCGGCCCGCGCATCATCACGCAAAAAACCCGCGAAGAAATGCGCCAAATCCTTGCTGAAATCCGCGACGGCAGCTTCGCAAAAAAATGGATCGCGGAAAATGAAGGCGGCTGCCAGAACTTCCTGGCCACTCGCAAGCGCGAGCAAAGCCATCCCGTCGAGCAGCTCGGCCCCAAGCTTCGCGCCATGATGCCCTTTCTGCAGCCCGTCATTGCACCGGGCCTCGAAGAAAAAGCCGCCGCCTCAAAAAAATGACGCAGAAATTTGAGCGATCGCTCAGCCTCTTACTCTTGATGTGCGCGAGTCTGACTCTCGTACATCGCATAGGATTTTGGCTCGCGATAGCGGACAGCCGTTTGCGATGTTTACCTTTTTGTTTTGGCTTGCCACCCGAATTAACTACTCTGTTTAGTTGACACGCCGAAGATTTTAGGCAATTCTCTGGCCCCATGAAACGACCATCGGTTCCTCCCCAAGCCTCGGCTCCCTTTCTCGCGGAGCGCATCGAACTCCTCAGCGCCAAGCGCCAGGAAATTATTCGCCCCATCCTCGAGCATCCCCGCGACTACGTCCTCCTAAGTGTCCGCGCCATGGCCAAGCGCCTCAAAACCGACCCCGCCACCGTCGTTCGCATCGTCCGCGGGCTCGGTTTCGCCAGCTATCGCGACTTCCAGCGCCATCTCCACGACCTCTCCATCGCCTTCGCCACTTCTCTCGACACCATGCAATCCGCCGGCCGCGTGACAAGCATGCCCGCGTACGTTCGTGAAGCCCTCGAGCAAGACCTCAAGAATCTGCACGGCCTCAAAAACAGTCTCGATGCTCCGCGCCTAGTCTCTCTGGCCAAACGTTTCTACGACGCCCGCCGCATCGTGTTACTTGCCGGCGATCTAGCCGCCTTCCTCGCCGATTACCTGGAATATCAAATCACGCTTCTCGGCTTACCGGTCTTCACGGCCACGTCCGCGGGCCGCATCGCCCACCTCGTTCGCACCGTAAACCAGCGCGATCTGGTCTTCGCCATCAGCTTTCGCCGCGGCCTCCGCCAAACGGTAGAAGGCGTGCATCTAGCCCATGCCCGCGGCGCTTACTGCGTTGGCATCACGGACACCTATGTTTCTCCGCTCGCCCGCGAATGCGACGAAGTCTTCCTCGCCTCCGTAGAATCCACTTCGTTCGGCGCCTCATACGCAGCTCCCGTCGCACTCGTTAACGCCATCCTGGCTGCCTGCGGACAGTACCGGCGTCCGCAAACGCTGGCCATTCTCAAGGAAATAGCCGAAGAGCAGCGCAAAGGCTTCCGCTGGTATACGGTTTGAACGGTCTTCTTTGCGTAGTGCAACAAACGTTTCTTTCTTCAATCCGCATAAGAACTGCTTGAATTGATATTTCGTTGCCGCCCTGGCGCCCAACGGCGCTCGGCAATCTTGGTCAACGCCCGTACGGCAACATTTGTATCTCGCGTGGATTCTCATTCTCAGCTATCATGTCTCGCGCCTAATGACGGACGCCTTGACCGACGATTGACAGGCAAACGTCGCACAACAAACTGATTGCCATGAAGAGCACAGCCGCAAAATCGACACTCAAGTTTCCCTTTCAGCTATTGCCCATGCTCCTTGCTGCGTTTTTGCTCTGGGCTCCCGGCATCATCACCGGGCAATCCTCCTCCTCTCTTGCTCCCGGACCAAAGCCCCCCGATATCCCGCAAGCTTGGAAACCTTGGATCGGTGAGTATTGGTCTGGAATTTCTATTCCGCAGTCGACCGGCACCCCTATCGGCACCGTCTACGCGCTTAGTGAAAAAGATGGCGTGATCTGGATTCTCCAGCGAGAAGGTAAAGCGGAGGAATCTACATACAAGCCACTTGAGAAATTCGCCTTAAGCCAGCGACCGCCGACTGATGCTGCTCACGGCCTGAGGTTGCACTTGGACTCATCCGGCGACCACCGCATCTTGGTTATGGGCGACGTTGGAAGCGCGAAAATTACTCCTGATTTCAATGCTCCCCAGCAAGTTCTCATCAAGCCCGTTCGTCCGGTTGCCGACCTCCGCGCCGAAGCCCTGGCCACTTCCCCTCCCCATGAGGAGGATGGCACCTTCCGCAGACCCGAACTCGTCGAGCTGACAACGCTCGATCCCGCCATTCATCTCGACATCCGCTACGCCACGACAAACGATTTTCTCGGCACGCCTGTCTACACGCAAGCCCGCGCCTTCCTACAGCGCCCCGCCGCCGAAGCCCTCGTCCGCGCGCTCCACAGACTTCAGCCTCTCGGCTACGGCCTTCTCATACACGACGCCTACCGCCCATGGTACGTCACCAAAATTTTCTGGGACGCCACTCCTACCGAAGGCAAGATTTTCGTGGCCGATCCAAAGGAAGGCTCGCGCCACAACCGTGGCTGCGCCGCCGATCTCACGCTTTATGATTTCCCCACCGGCAAGCCCATCGAAATGCCTGGCACCTACGACGAGATGTCTCCGCGCTCCTTCCCCGACTATCCCGGAGGCACTTCGCTGCAGCGCTGGCATCGGGATCTTCTCCGCCGCGCCATGGAATCCGAAGGCTTCACCGTCTACGAGCACGAATGGTGGCATTTCGATTACAAAGATTGGCGCGAATACCCAATCTTGAACATCAAGTTTGAAGATTTGCACTCCGGGCAAGGATTCGCCAGCGCTCAATAGCGCCGGCAAGTTCTGTCCATTTTTTCTGGAGGATTCTATCTTGGCAACCAGCCGCCGCTTTATCCAGCTCGCAGCCGCACTCTGTCTCGCGATCTTACTCGTCGCCGCGCCGCAATTGCTCCGCGCGCAATCGACTGCTTCTCTCGCCGAACGCATTCAAAAAGTAATGGACCGCCCCGAATTCGCGCGAGCGAATTTCGGTATCGAGTTCTACTCGGTCGACACCGGCAAAGTCGTTTACTCGTTCAACGGCAATAAATTGTTTGTCCCGGCTTCGACGACAAAAACTCTCACCGAAGGCACCGTCCTGGCAAAACTCGGCGCTGACTACCGCTTCCACACCGTCATCTACCGCACTGGCTCCATCGACAAGAAAGGTACACTGAAGGGCGACCTGATCCTCGTCGCCAGCGGCGACCCCAATCTTTCCAATCGCATCCAGCCCGACGGCACTCTGTCCTTTGTCGATGAAGATCACGCTTACGGCGGCCCCGCCGTAGCAGGCGACCCTCTCGCTGTCATCAAAGAGCTTGCCAAAGTCGTCGCCGCCAAAGGCATTCGCAAAATCGAAGGCCGCGTCCTCGTCGACGCCAGCCTCTTTCCCGACGGCGGCCGCGAAGGCGGCACCGGCGTCGTAGTCTCGAGCATCGTCGTCAACGACAATGTGGTTGATCTCGTCGCCACTCCAGGCGCAAAAATAGGCGATCCCCTCACTCTTGATGTCTCTCCAAAAACCGCTTATGTCAGTTTCGTGAACCGCCTCTTCACATCCGCATCCGGTTCTTCGCCTAGCATCCAGGATCCGGTGACAGTCACGAACCCTGACGGCACCGTCACCGTCACGTTAGCCGGCACTCTTCCACTAGGCGCGCACCCCTTAACTGCGCCGTACGCAGTCCCCTCACCCACAAAATTTGCGGAAACCGTTCTCGCTGAGTCCCTCATTTCCACAGGCATCCAAATTAAATCCCCATCCAAAACTGCATCGCCGGACTTCAAGACGCTTTCTCATCTCTACACAAGCGACAACCAAGTTGCCGAACACGTTTCCCTTCCTCTGGCCGAAGAGATCAAAGTCACTCTCAAAGTCAGCCAAAATCTTCACGCCAGCATGGGGCCCTCTCTTCTAGGCACGCTCGTCGCGAAAGACTTCAGCGATCCGGTTCATTCCGGTTTCAAAGTCGAGCGCACCTTTCTCCAGGATGCCAAGCTCGACCTCTCCGGCGTCTCGCAAGGCGATGGTGAAGGCGGCGACTGGGCCGATCTCTTCAGCCCAGACTTCATCGCCCGTTATTTGGCTTACTGGAGCGCTCGGCCTGATTATCCCGTCTTCTTCAAAGCGCTTCCCATTCTCGGAAAGGACGGCACGCTCGCTAAAATTCAGATCGCCAGTCCCGCCGCCGGACACGTCTTCGCAAAAACCGGCACCTTCGGCTCCGAGGACAAGCTCAACGGCAAGATGATGCTCAACGGCAAAGGCCTAGCCGGCTACGTCATCACTGCAAGCGGCCAAAAACTCGCCTTCGCTGCTTACGTCAATCACGTAACGCTGCCGCCCGATCCTGAAGCCGCTCAAGAAGTCGGCGGCCAGGCTCTAGGCGAAATCGCGGCCGCAGCCTACGATGCCCCGCTCGATGGTTCCTCGCCATCAGCCTCCGCGTCCGCTGCGCCTACTCCCGCAGCAACCTACGACCTCATCATCCGCAACGGTCACATCATCGACGGCACCGGCAACCCCTGGTACTCCGCCGACGTCGCCATCCAAGGCGACCGCATTGTCGCCATCGGCAACCTGAGCGACGCCCACGCCAAGCGCGAGATCGATGCCAAAGATCAAGTTGTCTCCCCCGGTTTCATCGACATGCTCGGTCAATCCGAATCCGCTCTTCTCCTCGACAATCGCTCCTTAAGCAAACTCTCGCAAGGCATCACATCAGAAATCACCGGCGAAGGCGGCTCCATTGCCCCGCAAAACGAAAAAACTCTCGCCCCGCTCAAGCCTTTCCTCGATCAATTCAAATTCACCGTCGACTGGACCACGCTCGACGGCTACTTCCGCCGCCTGGAAAAGCAAGGCACGCCCCTCAACATCGGCACCTACGTCGGCTCCGCGCAAGTCCGCGAAGCTGTCATCGGCGATGACGATCGCGCTCCAACGCCCGCTGAGCTAACTCAAATGGAATCCTTGGTCGAGCAAGCCATGAAAGATGGCGCTCTCGGCGTCTCCAGCGCCCTAATCTATCCGCCAAATATCTACGCCAAAACCGACGAACTCATCGCGCTAGCCAAAGTTGCCTCAAAATACGGCGGCCTCTACGCCACGCACATGCGCAGCGAAGGCGCCTCCGAAATGCAAGCGCTCGCCGAAGCCATCCGCATTGGCCGCGAGGCCAATCTCCCTGTCGAAGTCTTCCATCTCAAAGTCAGTGGCAAAGCGCGCTGGGGCAACATGAAGAACGTAGTTGCAGCTATTCAAGCCGCGCGCGATTCCGGCCTCGATATCGCCGCCAGCATGTATCCGTATCCCGCGGGTGGCACAGCGCTCGCCTCCGCGCTTCCACCCTGGGCTGCCGATGGCGGCGTGCAAAAACTCCTAGCGCGACTAAAGGATCCCGCGGTCCGCGCCCGCATCAAAAAGGAATTAGCCGGCGATCATCCCGACTGGGAAAATCTGTTTTACGATTGCGGTGGCGGCGCCGGAATCCTGCTCGCTTCCATCCAAAAACCCAAGCTGAAACAATTCGAAGGCAAGACGCTCGACGACGTGGCGAAAGCTTGGAAAAAATCGCAGGAAGATACTCTGATGGATTTTGTCATTGCCGATTCCGCCCAAACCGGCGCCCTCTATTTCATGGCTAGCGAAGAAGACCTGAAAACCGGCCTCGAACAACGCTGGACCAGCATCGGCCTCGATGCCAACGAAATGTCCCTCGACGGCCCCATCTTTGAAGCCCACACGCATCCCCGCGCCTTCGGCTCCATGCCCCGCTTCCTCGGCCATTACGTTCGCGACGAACACCTCATGCCGCTCGATACCGCCATCCGCAAGATCACTTCCCTGCCCGCGCAGCGCGAGCATCTCGAAAGCCGCGGCATCCTCAAACCCGGCTACTTCGCCGATGTCGCCATCTTCGATCCCGCCACAATCATCGATAAAGCCACTTTCACAAGCCCCACCCAACTCTCCGAAGGCATTTCCTATACTATCGTCAACGGCCAAATCGAATACGATCACGGCAAACTAACCGGCGCCACAGCAGGTAAAGTCCTCCGCGGCCGCGGCTGGCACCCCGACACCCACTGATCATTCAACTCGCCCTGATTTTAAGGGAATGAATTGCAAACGCACTGTAGGGGCGGGGCTTGCCCCGCCCGCTGTAGCTCAAACCTCAAGAATGTTTTCTTGGTTGTGTTGTCGAATCGGCAGGAAATCTATCCAGAAAAAACACTCAGCGCAAGAGCCGCCCTGCGCAGATCAGTACTTACTATTCTCTATTCACCACTCACTTCCTCAACCCAACGACGTCTTCCCCATCTCCGCCACGCGCCGCTCGTACGTCATCTCCGCCCACCCATGCTTCCCGTAATACCGCAGTACAATCTTATGTCCCGGGACAATCTTCGCCCGCGCCTTCGTCAAAGAATCCGAGAGTGTCACCCACTGCCCATCCACCAGGTAACTCCCCTCCCATCCCCGCAACTCGAACCGCCCATCATTCTTGAGGATTAAGGGCGCCGCAGTGCAAGCAAGCACTTTCCCCTGCACTTTCGCCTGCGTGCACTGGTAGCTGCCGGAAACATCCACAACCTGCGCTTTGGCGGAGGGATTTAACGCGAAGGACAGGGCAACAAAGGCAACGTATCGCAAGAAGTTCTGGGCAACGCGTTCGAGTCCCATAGGGCTCTCCGTCGCCAGGAAGGTAGCTGCGGAGCACCGTCCCTGGCCATTGGTACAGGTGCAACTCACCCGCCACCCCTGTACCTTGCAATCTACTCATAACAAACAGCTTAGAAAACTACCAGACCTGTACTTCGTCGCCTCCTGGGAACATTCCTTCCCATTTTTCACATTCCAAAGGACTTGTTTTTGTACTCGCGAGCCGCCTCGGAATCGCCCGCCCCAATCACTAAAACGGCAACTCCACCGCCGCCTGCCCATCCTTCCGCGGGTCCGACGCTCCATAGTTCACTCCCGTCGCAAAATCCCGCAAAACCGCTTGTCCGCCTCCCACCCTGCTCGAAAAAGTTCCCAGCACTTTAATCTGATGCCCCTTAGCCGTCAATTCGTCTCGTACTTTTCCGTTGAACCGATTCTCCATCTCCACGTCGCAACCCGTAAACGTATATTTCGTGAACCGCGGCGCCTCCACCGCAGCCTGGATGTTCATCTTAAAATCCGCAATGTTCGCGATGAACTGCGCATGCGCCTGCGCCTGGTTCCACCCTCCCATAATCCCAAACGCCATGCGCTTGTCACCATTTTGCGCAAATCCCGGAATAATCGTGTGTCGCGGCCGCTTGCGTCCCGCCAGCGCATTCGGCGATGAGGGATCGAGCGAGAACAACCCTCCGCGGTTCTGCAGCACAAATCCCGCCCCCGCCGGAACGATCCCCGACCCGAACCCGGCGTAATTGCTCTGAATGAGCGACACCATATTTCCATCCCGGTCCACCACGCTCAAATACGTAGTATCGCTCCCGCCCGCGATCTCTCCCGCTGCGATATCGCACGCCGCCTTGTCCGCATCAATCAATTTCGCCCGCTCTGCCGCCCACGGTTTCGAAATCAGTGTCGCAACCGGAATTTTCTGCCCCCGCGGATCAGCCAAATACTTGCCGATATCCGCGTAAGCCAATTTCTTAGCCTCAATCATCGTATGCAGCGCCTTCGTCGAGCCAAATCCCGAATCTTTTTCCCCTAGTGGAAATTTCTCCATAATGTTCAACATCTCAAGCACAGCCATCCCCTGCCCGTTCGGCGGCATTTCATAAACCGTCCAATCGCGATAAGTCGTCGAAATCGGTTCCACCCACTCGCTCGAGTACTCCGCCAAATCCTTCTCCGTCATCGTCCCGTTGTGCCGCTTCTCAGCGTCCAAAATCTTCTTCGAAATCTCTCCCTTATAAAAAGCATCCCTCCCGCGCTCCGCAATCTGCCCGAGCGACGCCGCCAAATCCGGATTCTTGAACACTTCCCCAACCTTTGGCGCATGATCCCCCGGCAAATAAAGACTCGTCGCCGCATCATCCGTCCGCAAAAGGTCCCCTTCCGTAGCCCAATAAGCCGCAACCCACTCCGGCACCGGGAAACCATCCTGCGCCGTTCGAATCGCCGCCGCCAAATCCTCTTTCAGTTTCTTTCTCCCAAATTTGTCCGCCAACTTCTGCCATCCATCCACCACACCCGGCACGGTGATCGAATGCACGCCAGTCTGCGGCATGTCTCTCAGTCCCTGCTTGTGCAAAAAATCAATCGTCAACCCCTTAGGCGCCCACCCACTGGCGTTCAATCCATAAAGCTTGTTGGCCTTCGCGTCATACACAATCACAAACAAATCCCCGCCGATCCCATTCATCATCGGCTCAACCACTCCCATCATCGCGTTCGTAGCAATCGCCGCATCCACCGCATTCCCGCCGCTCTCCAGCACTCGAACGCCCGCTTGCGAAGCCAGCGGCGACTCCGACGCCACAATCCCCCCGCGCGAAATCACCATCGACCGCGTCTGCCCGCGGTCCTGCCCATTCGCCTCCACGCTCATCAGCAATAAGCCTCCCGCCAAAATAAAAACTCCAACTCTGCGCAACCGCCAAAAATTTCGCATACTCCCCCTTAACGCCTCTCCGAACAATGCTCCGCATCTTACATCCCAGGCCAAATCAAGTCTCCAAATACTCGCGTGGCGCCCGGAATCCTTTGTAGGGGCGCAGAAACGCAACGACAAATCCTCAAGGTCTTCGCGAACACGGCCGACAAGCTGCCACACTCCTCGCGCAAAGATAAAATTGAAATCGTAAATTCTTCTGGATATATATTTTCGGGTTAATTCTCCTACAAGTAAAAACGCTTGCGTTCCTCGCGCCGCGGGAGTATCTTGCCGGGGTTGGAGCCTTGCTCCGCATCCCACCGGTGCAGCCGGGGCGGGATGCAAACGAGCCGTCAGCGGCCTCATCGGGACGCCGGGTTTCCGCAGGGATCCTCCAAGCGCCCTCCCTCTCGGATCATCTCGTCCCTGCAGACACTGCTATCCTTCCTGCCGCAGGGCGCGTTGAATTCCTCGGCCGGGGCTCCTATTCTCAAAATGGAGGAAACACCAATGGCTACTCGTCCTCAACATCTCCGCAGGATTCCGCCCGCACACTCGGATTGCATCCGTATCGTACCGATGCATCCGGGAGCGGGAGCGGAAGCGGAAGCAGCAGCCCCGGCCGCGCCTCCGCAACTCACCTATCGCAACGGCCCGCTCATCGCTGCCGTCGAAGTCTTCACCGTGTTCTGGGGCCCGGCGTGGAACGCCGCTCCGCAAAACGCGATGATGCAGGAACTGAACCAGTTTTTCGATTTCATCCTGACCAGCCCGCTAATGGACCAGCTCAAGGAATACAACACCGCGAACTACAAAATCTCCCACGGCAAGCGCACCGGCACAGCCGTGCTTACCTCTCCCGCCTTGCAGAACTCCATAAATGACACGACGATCCAGCACGTGCTCTCCAATGAGATCGCCACCAACAATGCTTTTCCGCACCCCACTCCCAACACTCTCTACTTCCTCTATTTTCCGCCGGGGGTAAAGGTCATCCAGGGCGGCGCAGCCTCGTGCACGGCCTTCTGCGGCTACCACAACGACATCAACAGCCACACTTTCTATGCCGCCATGCCCTATCCCGGTTGTGCGGGGTGTACTGGCGGCCTCCAACCCATCGACGCACTCACTTCCACTAGCTCCCACGAACTGTGCGAAGCCATCACCGACCCGATTCCCGGCCAGGGCTGGTACGACGACGCCAACGGCGAAATCGGCGACATCTGCGCCTGGAAAACCAAGAAGGTAGGCAACTACACCGTGCAACTCGAATGGTCCAATAACGCCAACAAGTGCATCTAGCCAGCGCAGCAAACAAAAAGAGCCGGACCCGACTGCCCGGCTCTTTTCTTGCCCCGACAGTCTTGCAGAGTTTGTGATCCGGTCATGCCCATATCCGCGCCAGAGAGTACACTAACAGTCTAGAAGAGTCCCGCGGCGCAGGCTTACGAAAGCGGGCAGGGATGAGCCTAAGCCCACCCCTGCAACGATGATCGAGGGTCACTAATGAAGCGGCGCGCGTTGCCGGCGGAATAATGCCGACGCGAGCGGGCCACGAGACAGCTAGGGCAGCGGAGGCGTGCAGTTAAGGTTTTGCGAAACGTTCGCGGTGGTTAGCACGTTGGTGTCAGGATAACTGTAAGCGCCGCTGATGGCCGACGAAGGCGTCACGCCCGCGAACCACTGCAGGAGCGCCTCATTTTGAGGGTGATAAGTGAACCCATTCAGCACGATCGGGAACACGCCGTTGGGAAGACCCTCGATCACGTCGCCATCCTCCAGGTTGTTCTGACAATTGCCGTTGGGAGAGAGCCACCAGGGAGTCGCGTTGTTTCCAAAGGGATCGTTGAAGGTCTCGGACAGCTCGTGGCTGAGCCCGGTGACGTCGCTGAGGCCGCCATTGAAAAGGCCCGGAGAGATCCAGCTCGAGTAGTTCAAAACATAACGCTTCTCCTGGAAACCGTTGGTGGGGCCGCCTTGCTCGAGGTCGTAGGTGTGGAATCCGAGGACGCAGCAGTTGTTGGGAGTACCGTTATAGAGATACGCGTTTGGAAAGAGGAACGTGGAAATATCGCGGGTGCGAATGTCACCCGAGGTTTCCGCGGCGCCAACAGGCGTAGTGGTGTCTGTCCCCGAAAACGTCGGGGGGAAAAGGGCGTTAAAGAAGGTGCCTTCATTGATCAAAACAAAAGCGCAGCAGGAACCGTCGGGGTTGAGGGCAAAGCGGTACGAGCCCTTGAGGAGCACCATGGTTCGCGGCGTCTCAACGCGCGGGCGCAACAAAGTGTGCCACTCCTCGTCGGCTTTGTGAATGAATTCGGCCCGCTGGACAGCATCCGTGTATTGCGTCGGGGTCTCGCTGGAGGTGTAGAAGGTCTTGGAAAAAACCGGCGAGCGTAGGACAGGCGCCACAAATTGCGTGGCGTCGGAAAAGAGGCGTTTGCCGCCGACGAAGCGCGGCGAACCATCCGCGTTACGCAAGTCGAGGCTGACAGGAACGATGGGTGCACCGATCCAAGTGGTCTCCCCCTCCGTGTCTTCGCCATGCCCCTGACCGAACGGAGCGTTGCCGACCATGGTGTACTGCCAAGTGAACTGCGTAAAACCGTTTAAATCGAGGCCCTGGTAATAGAAATAGCTGCTCCAGTTGGCTACCGAGTCGATGCCCAGAGCACCGCCGCTCGAACGCCGACCCAAGACGCCTCCTCCGGTAGCGTTCGAGCCTCCTGCAAGCGTATGGGGCTTTGCACTGAGTGTGAAACTAATGGGCACCTGATCGTCCGCCATACTCTGGGCGCGGACGAATCCGGGCAGAGCGAGAAAGAGAAGCGCTGCAATTACAGACGCTCGCATGTGAACCTCCAGTGTAAATCGTGATCTTGTCCGACGGGACTATCGGAATAATCGCGACAGACTTCCACGCCTCGAATAGGAACCGACCGCGAGTGGGGGGACTATAGAGCAGAGGTGCGGCTGGAGCAAGTAAAAGTTGTGTAAAGAGCGCAGCGCGGGTCGGGTGGTCCACACGTCGGTCTTACGTGTGGGGAGTGTTGGAGATGCAGTGGTCGGCCAGGAACCGCAAGGCCATCAGACGACGGCCTCAAATTCAGCCAGTTCCCGCGCATAATCCAGGCAGGCGGCAATTTGGTCGCCGTTGAGGTTGGGAAACTCTGCCAATATGTCTGCGGAGGTTTTGCCCGCCGCCAAGTGCCCCAAAATGAGTCCGACGGGAATGCGGGTTCCCTTAATCCGCGGTTTTCCTCTGAGGATTTCCGGGTCGCTCACGATGTGCTGTTTCCATTGCACGGGCATGCGCCGATACTATCCCCTTTTCCCGGCAATGGCAAAAGCCAAGGGCCGTATGTGTCATCAGTCGTGATGTTTTTTTCTCGACCCGCCCGGTGCCTTCGGTAGGCAGCCATGCGGGCGGCCACACTCCGCGATTCATTTTTTGAAATTTTACTTTCGACTTTCAACTGCCGACTGTGAACGTACTTTCTCCTCCGACTTTTCCACACATTTCCACAGTCTCACAAAACCGTCTCAATCCCGCCAACTTCCTCAAACCTCTCGACTTCCGCCACTCCCGTTCGAATCCGTCCCCTCCCGTTCGAATGACCTATACAGTAAATCAATAAACTAGTTGACAATCCGCCAACACCCTGCTACCATGTCCTATGTTTCGCCCACGCCGCCCTCTCGCTAACCTCCATCAAGCTTCTCTTCCTAATCTCTGTGTGCTCTGTGCCCTCCGTGTTGAAATCCCCATTTTACCTTTGTGTTCCGTTTCACAAGAACGCGCTCTCGTAAGTCCTTTCCCTGCCACTCTTACAGATCATTCGCAACTTATTGAAAACGCACTTACTTTAAGTCCTGTATTTGTCACTCTTACGAACATCGTCAACCATAAGCCCTTTGTTTGCCACTCTTGCAAAAAACACCGGGGGTGGGGCATCCCCTCCCTTTTTTCACCGCTCTCGCCACTCGTCATTCATCAATCCCCACTAAGTCCAGTAGAATCCGCACTTACGCAAAATGCGCCCATAACTCGTTTAGAATCCGCACTTCCAAAAACGCAGGACTTAAAACCCTTTAGAATCCGCACTTACGAAAAAACCGGGGGAGGGGCTACTCACTCTTCACCGTAAACGGTACACTTCCTCCGCCAGCAACTTGGGCTGATCACCGCGGAGCAACGCGCCATGCCTGAAGAAAAAAAGCTAACGCCCGCCCCTCCAGCCAGCGCCTCCGATTCCAACAAGGAAGCACTGATTGACGCCCTGCTTGCCGGCCACTGCGCCGATCCTTTCGCCGTGCTTGGGCCGCATCCCATCTGGTCGCCGCTGGGACACGGATGGGCTATCCGATTCTTTCGCCCCGGCGCCGCTGACGCCAGCGTGCTGCTTCAAGGCGTGTCCGCACCCATCCCAGCGCGGAAGCTGCGCCCGGAAGGATTCTTTGAAGCTGCGCTTCCCGATTCGCATCAAGGCTCGCCCGCTCCCGCTCACTACCGTATTCGCTTTCGCACCGGCCACGGCGAAACCGTCGAAACCTTTGATACCTATGCCTTTCCCTACCTTCTCAGCGAGTTCGATCTTCATCTCATGGGAGAAGGCCGGCACTACGACACGTACGAAAAACTCGGCGCGCATCTGAAAACACTGGAAGGCGTGCGCGGCGTGCACTTTGCCGTCTGGGCACCGAGCGCGCGCCGCGTCAGCCTCGTCGGCGACTTCAACGGCTGGGATGGCCGCGTCAATCCCATGCGTGCCCGCGGCTCTTCAGGAATCTGGGAACTTTTCGTTCCCGAACTCGGCGAAGGCGCCATCTACAAATACGAAATCATCGGCGCGCAAGGAGCGATGCTCCCTCTCAAAGCCGATCCTTACGCTTTCCGCGCGGAGCTCCGCCCCAACACCGGCTCGGTCGTCGTGAATCTCGACACCTACAAGTGGACCGACACCGAGTGGATACGCCACCGTTCCGAGAAAAACTGGCTCGAATCACCCATTTCCGTCTACGAAGTCCATCTCGGCTCCTGGCGTCACGTTCCCGAGGATCACGATCGCTGGCTGACTTACCGCGAACTCGGCGATCAGCTCATTCCCTACGTAAAAGATCTTGGCTACACCCACATCGAACTGCTCCCCATCATGGAGCATCCGTTCGACGGTTCCTGGGGCTATCAGACGATCGGCTACTTCGCCGCCACCAGCCGCTACGGCTCTCCCGCTGAATTCATGAAGTTTATCGACCGCTGCCACCACGCAGGCCTCGGCGTTTTTCTGGACTGGACTCCCGCGCATTTCCCGCGCGACACCTTCGGCCTAGCGCAATTCGACGGAACGCATCTCTACGAGCACGCTGACCCGCGCCAGGGCACCCATCCGGACTGGGGCACGCTCGTTTACAATTACGGCCGCAACGAAGTCCAGAACTACCTCATCTCCAACGCTTTATTCTGGCTCGACAAATATCACATCGATGGCCTTCGCGTGGACGCCGTTGCTTCCATGCTCTATCTCGATTACTCTCGCAAGCCAGGCGAGTGGATCCCCAACGAGTTTGGTGGACGCGAAAATCTTCATGCCATCGCATTCATTAAGCGCATGAATGAGGTTGCGTACGGCCGCTTCCCCGGCATTCTCACCATCGCCGAAGAATCCACTTCCTGGCCCAGCGTTACGCGGCCAACCTACTTGGGTGGCCTCGGCTTCAGCCTCAAATGGAACATGGGCTGGATGAACGACACGCTAAAATATTTTTCCGCGAATCCCGTCCACCGCAAGTACGAACACAACAAGCTGACCTTCTCGATGCTCTACGCCTTCTCCGAGAATTTCATGCTTCCCTTCTCCCACGACGAGGTTGTCCACGGAAAAAATTCCCTTCTGCACAAAATGCCCGGCGACCTGTGGCAGCAATTCGCAAATCTCCGCCTACTGCTGGCCTATCAGTGCGCTCACCCAGGCAAGAAACTCCTCTTCATGGGCCAGGAACTGGCGCAGCGCGGTGAATGGTACGAAGGCAGCAGTCTGGACTGGCACCTGCTCCAACACGATTCGCACAAAGGCGTCCAAAATCTCGTCCGCGATTTAAATAAACTGCTCGCCGCGGAACGGTCCCTCCATGAAGTCGATTTTAATTGGCAAGGTTTCGAGTGGATCGACGCCAACGACGCCGACAACAGCGTCTTCGCGTTCGCGCGCCACGGTAAAAAACCCGAAGATTTGCTAATCGTAATTCTCAACGCCACCCCGGTAGTCCGCGAAGGCTACCGCATCGGCGTTCCCCAACCTGGCTTTTATTCCGAAATCCTGAACACGGATTCAACCGGCTACGGCGGCTCAAACGTAGGCAATCTAGGCGGCCAAAACGCCTCGAACCAACCATCGCAAGGCCGCGCAAACTCCCTCTGCCTCACCCTACCGCCGCTAGCCGCCATCTTCCTGAAATGGCAGGCGAAGTAGGCGGCTCATGCGCTTGTGGAATGTCCGAATGGTGGCTCTTCTTCTCCCTTGTAGTGGCACAGCTTGCTGCGCTCCAGTCGGGCAAGGCACCAGGCCAGGCGCTTTACGAGCGAAACCAAAAATCAGGAAACTTTTCCGCACCGACCCTCGTATGTCTATACAAATGCCTAAAGGAGGCATCCCGCTATGACCCACCGCACCCGGCACCTCTTCCCCGTAATAGCTTTCCTGGCCGCCGCCTTCCTCTTCGGCCCCCTCGATACGCAAGCGCAGGCAAGTTCAGCCCAATCAGGTACATCCACTCATGGAGAGCGCTGGCTGCACGTGCGCGTCATTAGCACTAACGCCAAAGGCGAAACCGTCCGCGTAAACGTACCTCTCGAGCTTGCGGAAAAGGTCCTGCCGGCTATCGACCACGACCGCCTGCACAACGGCAAAGTTCGCATCGGCTGCATGGATTGTGATGGCGTAGACGTTCGGACGATTTTTGAAGCGGTTCGCAATTCTAAAGACGGCGAATTCGTGACCGTGCAGAGCAATGATTCGGACATCAGCGTCACGAAGAAGGATGGCCAGCTGCTCGTTCACGTCCACGACAAGAACAAGCCGAAGCATTCGCAGGTAGAGGTCAAAGTTCCCATGAAGGTCGTCGAAGCGCTGCTGTCTGGCTCCAAAGACGAGCTGGACATCGTAGCCGGAATCCATGCGCTTGCCGGGCAAGGCGATGTGGAACTCGTTTCAGTGAAGGATGACGACAACACCATTCGCGTCTGGCTGGATTCCAAGAACGTCACGACCGACTAAGCAGATGATTTCGTAGTTTCAGGCTCCGGGAAGTCTCGCGCAGGAACTGGAGACAGGAAAGGATAAGACATGGTACTGCTCGCGAAAATCGCTCTGGGTCTTGGGGCCGCCGTGGTAATGGCAGGGGCTTATACCTTTCGCGAAGGCCTGATCCGGGTCGATGTCGACGAAACCCGCGGCCAGGGACACCACGTCCACGTGTGGGCACCTGCGGCAATCGTTCCGATAGCGATGCACTTCGTTCCCCGGAGGCAAATGCTGCGAGCCGGAGAACAATCAGCGAAGTTCATGCCGCTGGTGCGTGCCGTCGCGAAAGAACTGCAAAAATATCCCGAAGCCGAACTGGTCGAAGTCCACGATGGACTGCAATACGTTCGTATCCGCACCCACAACGGCAATTTGCTGATCGATGCGGAGGAGCCAGGTCAAACGGTGCATGTCTCCTGTCCGCTGGTCACAATCGACGACGTCTCCCGCGAACTCGCAGCCCTCGCACCCGCATCCTGAAGTAGGCCCAAGACAGGAAAAGGTTTCACTAGCTTTTCTCAGCTGACTTGCGGCCTCACTGCTGTTTCTGCTTTTGCATTTGTTCCATCATTTGGCGTTTCATCGCCTCTGGATCGAATTTCGTGGGAGTCCCGGTGATGTGGTCTTTGGCATCAGTAATCACCTTCACGAGGACCATGGAATTTGTTGGGCTGGTTTCCTTCACCAAGCTCATGGGTGAAATCTTGGAACTGGCCCAGACCTCGTCCTTCCCATCATCTTTGGCCCAGTGATCGCACACGAAGGTGCCCGCGGGAACGGTAATAGTTTCGGTGCCAACTTTGTGCCATTTCTCCATTTCTTCGCTCATTTGAGACTTATGGCGCGCGTTCGGGTTCATGGGCATTTCCATGGGCGGCTGGCCGGGTTGTTGGAAGACCATACGATGAAACTGGAAGTCATCCTTGGTGATGAGCATTTTGCCGTAGGCCATCGTGCCGCTCCTTGGATCGGTGTGGCCAATCTCAAGCCAAAACGCGTCTTTTCCTTCGACAGTCTCTTGGCCAACCACGGTCATTTCCATGGTGCTTTTCTTTTGGTCTCGTTCGGTTTCGTAGACAGCGCCATTTCCGACGACAGGTTTGAAAATATCGGCAATCGCGGGTTTCTTGAAGAGGTCCATGCCCATCTGCCCACGGGCGGTGGTTCCGACTACGAGGCAGAGCCCGGCGGCCAACAGCGTTATGTGCAGTCGCTTCATCGTGGAACTCCTTATGTCGTCTGTGCTGCCCGCTAGCGGAATTCTCTAGCGTGAAAAGGCTGGAGAGCGCTCCCAAATTATCATCTTGGACGAGACGAAGCAATCGGGGAGGAACTTTGGTGGCCAAAAAGAATTTGGCCGATATGCCGAGAATGGGCCTCTACAAGACGGACTGCCACAGAACGGATTCGAACGGAGTGGACTGTTCCGATAGAGGAAATTTATTCATAGGATAGCGCTACAACCGGGTCGTAGCTAGCCGCGCGTAGCGCCGGATACATGGCACCGATCGAGGCGCCTGCCACGGCCAGCAAAGCCGCGGAGAGTACCCACTGAGGCGTAATCAAAATCATCAGACTTGGATTCGTCTCCTTCATGATGGCCTGGAAAGTAAAAGTGAGGACAATTCCCAGGGCGCATCCCAAAATGGTGAGGAGCAGCGTCTCTCCCAGCAGCATGCGCATGATTCCCATCCTGGAAAGGCCCAAGGCTTTGAGGATTCCGATCTCGCGAGTGCGTTCCATGACCATGGTGTGCATGTTGAGAAGGACTACGAGAAAGCTGATGACAATGCCGAGCCCCACCATGGTGCGCGTAAATGGTCTCAATTGAGGAAGATTCGAGGAGCTCATGAGGGTTACGTACTCAGACATGGAGCGCACGCGGTCGAGAGGAGAGAGTTTAACAATTTGGGCGCGAGTACCTTCCGTGTCGCCTTTGCTACGGACATAAAACATGGAGACGCGTTTTTCCGCGCCGGCGATATCCTGCGCGGTTTTCAGCGGGATAAAATAACGCGCGCCTTTTCCATGGGCGACGATTCCGCAGATCGTAAACGCATGATTCAAAAGAGTGATCTGCTGTCCCACCTTCAGATGTTTGGTTTGAGCGATGATGTCATCGGCGATGGCTTCATCGGAGGATTCGAACGGGCGTCCAGCGCGAAATAAAAATCCGCGGCTGAGGGCGTTGAAGCGTTTGTAGTCGATGCCATAGACGAGAGTCAAGTTCTTTGGTTCCGTGAGGATAAGCGTGGGAGCGACTTCATCAACACCAGGCAACGCGGCGATTTTACCGGTCAAAGATTCCTGCATGACGGCGCTGGAGAACGCAAAGAAAATAGAAGAGTTGGGAGGCTGGACGAGAAGATCGGCGCCTACGCCCTCGACGCGTTTCCCCCACTCGGAAATAATTCCCGAAGTGAAACCCACAATGAGTAGAACCAAAATGACTTGGATGGCGATGGCAATCACGCTGAGAAAGCTGCGCAGAGGGCGGGCGACAATATTGCCCCACAGCATTTGCAAAAGTGAGAAAGTTCCGTCAAATGTTTCATTCATCAGGAGATCCGATGAGCCACTGTAACATCGGAGTTGATGCTGGTCAAAATTAGGGAAATTGCGCAGGGCAATTGCTATGCCGAACATGAAGGAAAATATTTCTGCAGGATTAAGTTTTCAACACAAGTGTTGATAAGTGTGTGGAAAAACGCCCCGCGGCTACGGCTAACTACACTTTCTTCAACGTGCTGCTCCTGTTTGCACAATTTTAGTGCAATCGATTTTTTTAGGACGACACTCCGGCGCGGCTACGAAGTAAGCGCGAATCGCAAAGCTTGCAAAATCAAATCGCTGCGAGGATTGAAGTTGGTCAATTTTGCGGACGAATAGAATCTATTCCAAATTTTCTATTGTTCGCAACAACTTAGTACCACTTCGGAGGTCGCTCGAGGCGCACTTTGATGACTTGATGAGGATCGGTGATGTCGTACCAGCGTCCGTAGGTCTTCCAACCTTCGGCAATAATTTGAATGAGAGCGCGACCGAGAGGAGCTTCCGCGACATGGGCGACACCTTCGCGGTTGGTTTTGACGTTCAGTTCGAGTTTTTTGTCCTTCTTGATGACATGTTCTTCGACGTATTTGACATATACGCTGGCGTTTTCAACGGGAACAGCCTTTTCGCCGCCGGTGACTTCGATCCTTAAGCGGTGGGGTTCCGTAGATTGCGGGGCGGCTTTCGGCGGGGGCGCAGACGAATCCTGAGCAGCGACGGCGATGGTGGCCGCCACGGCGAATAAGAGCGTGAAGAGAACACCTTGCAATTTAGGCCGAGGAAATTTCATGTTCCGATGAACCCCATCCTCCCAGGAAATACGTCGTGGCCTCAAGTTACTCTGCTCTGGAGTAAGATGCAAATGCGGGGTGGGATGCTGCTCGTCTGGCACGGCGGAGGCAGGCGAAACGATGTATCCCAGGCTA
>Ga0185299_10001563_pt1 | contig 42475 bp, 42 predicted proteins | sample PaiPotPPA55metaG_FD_128002 | JGI IMG/M metagenome (GOLD analysis project Ga0185299, IMG submission 128002) | Iron sulfur acid spring bacterial and archeal communities from Banff, Canada, to study Microbial Dark Matter (Phase II) - Paint Pots PPA... ... | reverse complement strand
TGCACAACCAGACTCCGCCGAAGCCGACGGCGATACCGGTGAGGTTTGCTCCCTTGTCGTAAAAGACGGTCCGTTTGTCGAAGACGCCATCGCCATCGGTATCCTCGAAGATGAGAACGCGGTCCGTGCCCTCCCGGGCCGACGTCCATTTGGGATACGACAGGCATTCGACTACCCAGAGACGGCCGCGATCGTCGAAGGTGAATGCGATGGGCTGCACCACGTCGGGCTCGCCAGCGAAGAGGGTGGCACGGAAACCGTCGGGGAGAGTCATTCGGGCCGGAGCTTCCTTCGGAAGAAAGGGCCCGTCACCTGCAGCGAAACCAGAGGTGACGAATAGCAAGGCAACCGTGAAAAGAAATCGTGCGCGGAGGTACATGGATTCTCTTTCGGATTCTCAGATTCCGCAGGAGCCTCAGACTGATTTAGAAGATACAGACTAATCCCGGCAAACCGGTCAGAAAAGCAAAAAACCTACCGGGTCACCGGCAGATCAGCGAGGAAGAACAACAGCGTTTTGCCCGAGCTTACGAACTGATCGAGATCGCCAGGGCGCGAAGAGATAAGGCGCTCGGGATTCGCCGGAAGTCGCAGGTAGAATCAGGCGAACGTGTTCGCGGCGGGAGCGGATCGCCAGGCCGGGAGCCGTCAACCGAATCGTAATCCATGTCCCGGCCGGTAGCAGTTTGCTAGACCAAGTTCGGAGGCGCAAGCATGGCACGCCGAGGGCAATTATGCAGACGATTGGCTCGGCTGGAGGGCGCCGTGCGGACGACGCCCGGCACATTGGCCGCGATTGAGCTGGTGCGTAAGATCCTGAGCCAACCCGATGGAGCGGACCAACTGGCGGATCTGTCAGAGATTATCTGTCTTGGCCAAACGATTCGGGAGTTCGAGGAGCAACAAGCCAAGGGGCAAGCGTCAACGGGTTAGGACATGGTGAAGCGGCTCGGGCGGTCGCCGGACTGCGCGGACGCCGTGGTGTTGGCAATCCTCAGGCCCGGTTTACGAGACCCCCCAGGCCGACGCGTCTTATTGCGATGTGACAAGCGCAGGTCAAGGCTGCGGCACTGGTCCAGCCGGCAATCAAGGAACGGCCGCAGGCCCTGGTGTGCATTGGCTTGAGTGATAAATGGCAAACTGTGTTGTTCGACACGCCATTGCGTCGGCTTGTATCATCTTCTCCCGGGCGGGTCTGCATCCGTTAGCTCAAAGGGGGACAGGTCGTTGTTCTTCGCCTCGACGCTAACGTGCAAGAGGGGATGCTTGGGGTCGGCATAACGGCCTTTAAGTTTGTCGGGCCCGCGCTGCGGGCGGCCTTTGCTTTGGTTGGAAACTTGCTTCCATTCGACCAGGACGTCATACTCGCCGAGTGGGGCGCCGTTGCCCAGAGAACCGCAGACAACTTCAAAGGACCCGTTCGGCTGGACGATGCCCATGATGGTGTGCTCGTTCATGGGGTGCCCGCTCTGACGATGGAAGAAGACAGCCGCTCCTGTCGCCGGGGCGCCGTGGTAGGTCACCATGCCGGAGACGGGGTAGATTTTGGCGCCCTCACACGAAACGCAAGTCAGCGCCAGGGCCGCCGGCAGGCAGAAGAAGATCGTCCTCATGCTCAGTTATCTCCTAACAAAATGTGGGCCACCTTGGGTGCCGATGCTGTCTGCAGGCACGATAAGAACGTGCCCCCCAAGCTGTTAATAGTCGAACTGGATATTCTCCCCGCCGCGTCGGCTCAGTAGCGCCTGCATCTGGTTCATCGTGAGGCCGTTCTTGATGAAGTGAACCGAGCCGTCTCCAAAACACATGTTGCTACCGCCCGGGTGGAAGGCAAAGATTTCGCTGTCATTGCTGCAGTTTTCCGAGCACGTCCACGGCGCCGCAGGGATGCCCATGAAACCGCCGCCGGCGGCGATACCGGAGCCGCTCGGATCGGCGCCGTTGGTGGCGATGTAGTTGAGCGGGTCGGCCCAGGCGCCGCCGCCCTGCGGAGCCGGGCCCGCGGCCGTGTAGCCGCTCAGGGCCGGTGTGTAGCCGCCAATGGCTGGTTGGGACGCGATGCCCTTGCTTCCGTACCAGGCCGGGCGAGACGCGTCTTCGACAACCATGATCGTATTCGACGAGCCGTCCAGGATGTCCGTAAGGCGAACCGGACCGTCCGGAGGTTGACAGAGAATGGAAGCCCCGGCGTTGATATTAATGCCGGGGATATCCGCGGACATTCCGGCGTCGGGAGCGTAGTCGCTCCGCCCAAAGATCAGGCCGGGCGCAGGCGTGACGGCGATGCCGAAGTTGTTGAAGCTGTTCGCCAATTCGGCCGAGTAGTCTGTCGTTGGGTTTCCCGGCGCTGACGGGCACAAGAAGGTCCTAATCGGACTTGAATAGGCTGGGTTGGCAGGAGGCATGTTGACGGCACTTAGCGTCGCACGTGCAATGTTAATCTGCTGGTACAGGTTGTCTTGCTCGATATAGGGAAGAATCAAAGTAAACGCCGAGGCGCCGAAGCTGCCTGTGCCGGCAGGAGCCGTCGGATCGGGGGTTCGCAGCGGCTTGTACGCTTGCGGGAAGCTAGAGTAGCTATCGTGGTAGTTATGCAGGCCGAGGCCGATTTGCTTGAGGTTATTCTGGCACTGCATGCGATTGGCCGCCTCGCGAACCTTCTGGACTGCGGGCAACAGCAGCCCGATCAGCACCGCGATAATGGCGATCACGACCAGCAATTCAATTAACGTAAAGGCGTGTCCCGATCGCTTGATGCTTTTCATTAGCAGGCTCCTTAATCTCATTATGCCAAGCAAACTCCCGCATTTAGTCTTGACTAATCTTGTCTACAAGCCAAGACTATAGAATGTGGGCCGGGGCGTCTAGTGCGATTCGGTGGTTTCGAAGACGCCGTGGATTGGCGGCTTCTGATAAACTGGAGAAAGGTCGCCGTCTCCTACAACTGTTCCATCAACAGGAAAGTACAAGCATGAGGGAGCCGACCCGCGCTGTGCAGGACTATCTCAAGGCCATTCACAGCCTCGGCGGAGTCAAAGAGATGGTCTCGCCGATGGTCCTCGCCGAAAAGCTTGAAGTCCGGGCCGCTTCCGTAACCGGCATGCTTAAGCGGCTGACGGAGGGTGGCTGGATCGAATACGAGCCCGGCCGAGGCGCATGCTTAACAGCGCTGGGCACTGCGGAAGCCCGGCGCGTCATCCGCCGCCATCGGCTCACAGAACTCTTTCTTACTCAGGTGCTAGGCCTCGATTGGAGTGAAGTCGATGCCGAGGCCGAGGCTCTCGAACACGCCATTTCGCCGCGCCTGGAGCAGGCCATCGCCGATTACCTGGGCGAACCGCTGGAAGATCCGCACGGGCATCTGATCCCGACCCGTGAAGGCGATCTGGCTCAGCGCGAGCTTCGGCCGTTGCATTCTTTCGAGCCAGGGCAACGCATCGTCATTCGTGAAGTTCAGGATGATCACCCCGAACGACTCCGCCGCTGGTCCGATCTTGGTCTGCTGCCCGGCGCGACCGTCTCGCTTTTGCGTCACCACATTCTCGATGGCACCTTCGAGGTACAAGTGGGCAACCGCGTTGTCACGCTGGCTGCCGAGGGGCTGGCCGGTTTGCTCGCTGAGGCGGTAGTTGGCGTCAATCAGCCACGAGCACGCAAGTCGAGCAAGGCGCGCTGAAATCCTCGAGCCAGCAGCAGCTTGCCCAAGATGTAGATCGCCGACGATATGCTCCTGCAAAGCGGCGGCGCGGACTGTACGGCTTGGCTCGAGTACAGGTTTCGTCGACGGGTATCCCAGCCCGTGAAGCTGGGATTCTTGCAGAGCGACCCTCTTGAGGCGCCTCAAACGTCGCCGATTGGTGGGAGCGCTTACGCTATTCAGCTCGAAACGCGCGGATCGGATCAATTGCCTGACAGGTTTGCAGATTGGATGACGGAGTGCAGATTTGACTTGCGCCAGAAAATGCTTGACCCCGCCCGCCGGCCGGTTAGACTACCCTTCCTCATCTCTGGGAGGGGTCGGCCGCGCTATCCGCTTCTGGGAAATTCGGGGGAGCGCGGTTTTTCATGCCAGTTACCCGAGGTTCCGCTGTGGCAAATGCTCGAACGGTATTGATAGTCGAGGATAATCTCATTGAGCGCGAGGGCCTAGCCGCTGTCCTTCGGAACGAGGGCTACGGCATCGTGTTGGCCGCGAACGGCAAGGAAGCGACAGAGCAATTGCAGGCAGGGGCTTCCGCGGATGTGATTCTTCTGGACATGGTGATGGCCCAAACGGATGGCTGGGAGTTCTTGAAACTGCTTCCCAAGAATCCAGCCTTGCCAACGATCCCCATCATCATCGTGACGGGGCTGGCGACGGCTACCCTGGAATGGGCATGCTCGCTCGGCGCGGTCGGATTGATTCACAAGCCCATCGACGTGAATCACCTCAAAAGCGAATTAGTCCGCGTGCTCACCCCGGATTAATGACCATGCCCGCCCGCGGAACCGCCGCATTTCTTGGGGACAACCTAGGAAGCGCGGCTTTTTCATTTCGGCAAAGGCACGATTTTTGACCAGAGCGGAATCCTGGACTAGGCTGGAAATGTTAGCGAAAGTGGTTGGTCCCGTCCCCGTATTAGCTGTCTGGTACGGGGATTTTGTGTTGACGCAGCCAACCCGTTTCTTACGCTGGCAACGACTCGCGCCCAGCTACCAATCAGTGCAGAGATGCTCAATTCGATTATGCGCCAAGGTGAAAGGGTTGAGGGACAAGCAATCGGCTTCACGGCGACGGTCGGCGGCCTCAAATGCTTCTTCCCATGTCTGCCCCACGCCTTTAGCCCAAAACACGTCGCCAATCCGGATACCAACTCGGAAGCGATTGGATTCAGTGGCTTCAATGCGAATAAAGGCATCCTTACCCCAGCGGCGAGCGGCCTGCTGGAGCGCTTCAAGGTAGATCATGGTGCGATTCCTTTCCTAAGCAGCCAACACGCGGATTAGTTCGCCTTTGAGGTGCTCCACCTCGACTGGCTTGCGAACCAACCCGGCCGCACCGAGCGAACGCGCCCATTCGAGGCTAGCAATGCCGAGCCCCGTCACGATGATGATCGGCACGGCTAACAGGGCGGGGTACTGGCGAAGAAGTCTAAGAAGCTGCCAGCCGTCCACTTCCGACATCATCATGTCCAGGAGCATTACGTCCGGAGTTGGCTTACTGCTCAAGCGTTCGAGGGCTTCTTTGCCATTGGCGGCAACCACCGCATTGTAGCCTTCCTGCCCGAGTACGGCGGCAACTCCTTTGCGCTCAATGGGATTGTCTTCGACAACCAGCACTGTCCGAGGATTTGTCATGTGGGCACCTCGCAGACATGCGTTGCAGAATGTCAAACGGGGCAAAAGCGGTGCCAAAATGACGAGGATAGTTGAAGGGCGGGATCAACACCGACGCGATAGGAGACTGGATCATTGCGGTTTCTGCGCGTTGTGCTCAGCTGCCTCAAATGCCTCTTTCCCAGATCTTCCCGACGCCTATCACCAAACACATCGGCCATCCAGTTGCCAACTCTGAAGCGGTTCAGATCTGCTTCGCCACCAGATGGTGCACGTTGTTCACTTACGGCTGTAGTCTCTCAGAACGCTTGGCGTAGTAGCCAGAGGTACACAAACTTACCCGACGGCTTGCCTTCTCATGCACGCGAACTAAGCTTGAAGATGAAGATTCAGCCTACAGCGGAAAGGCTGGAATCTGCGGGTTGGTGTCTGACCCCGTTCTTTGTTGCGCTTCCGCTCCTGCCACGCTGCCAGCCTGTTCGATCCTCCCGGTCGCAGCCATTTGTCCGCAAGGCGTCGCATGACAAGAGCCCGAACGGTACTGGTGGTAGAGGACAACTCGATTGAGCGCGAAGGGCTTGCCGCCATACTCAGGCAAGAAGGCTACGATGCCGTGGTATCTGCCAACGGCAAAGAAGCCCTGGAACGCTTGAGAAGCAAGCCACGCCCAGACGTACTGCTTCTGGACATGATGATGTCGGAAGTGGACGGCTGGCAACTCTTAAAGATGCTTCGCAGCCACCCGGAATTACTGGCCATCCCCGTCATCATCGTGACCGGATTGGAGATCGCCAACCTGGAATGGGCGCGCTCGCTTGGAGCGGTTGGGCTGGTCCGCAAGCCGATAGACGTGGAACAACTCAAGGACTCGCTGGCTCGCGTGTTTGGCAGCGGGACAGACGTTAACCCGATTCGCGACGCAAGATCCGACTCACCATGACACACGATGAAGCACTACAAGAGGCCAAGCGCCGCTGGGGAGACGAAGGTTATGTTCGCAGCGATTCCTGCCAGTACAAGGTTGGCAGGGATGCCGGCGGGCTCTTTTTGGTCGAAGGGGCGGGAAGAAGCTGGCAGGAAGCCTTTCAGATGGCCGACCAGAAAAAGAAAAGTCCCCGTGCCAAGGGCGACTAGGCACAGGGACTGTCCACAGCCGATCCCTCCACTGAGCTTTGCGTGGCAGGCTTAATCTCAACCCTAAGAGGCCAACCACGACAACAAATCAAAACGCTAGTTATCCCGCCTGCCTCGTCTTCAACGCTCGCCTGGAACACAGCAGAACTTGACCCCCAGTAACTAACTGGTGTGAATACGCGTCGCTTCAATGAAACGATCCGCAGATGGTTTTCGCCTGCCCATTTTCGCACAAGTGACGCAATTCGCAATTCGATCAAGAGCATACACCCGGAGGCCATAATCGGCAGGGCAAATACGATGGCAATGCTTATGCAAGCTGTTTGATCGAACCTAGGAATCGAATAAAGCAGCAGTAGAGCAATCGCCACAGATACAAATGCGATGAAGGCAATGCAGAAGGTTCTCGCTGCTCGAAACATTGAACACCGATAATCGGTAGCAGTGGGCAATTCGGCGTTAATCCCGCCTCACGCCGATCTTCGCCGCGCCTTCCTTGGCGTACCAGGTCAGCGTTTCATAGGCGGTCGCGAAGTGGACCTCCTTGCGAAACGCCTTGCCATGATCGAAACACACGATTATGAAATTTGGTCCATCGCACCACGAACACCAACCTGCCTCACAGTCACCGTCTTCGCCCGGCTCTCCAAGGATAGCGCACGCCTCGGCCACGCTCATCCCCATCTGAATCCTGTCGAAGTTCGCTTGCGTGATCCGGCCTCGTGGCGCGACGAACCAGACACCGCCGACGATGATTAGGAGCAGAAGAGCGCTGAGCCAGGTGCGGCGCGTAGGGAGACGCATGACGTGATTGTACCGCCGGCCACGCGAGCTGGCGGCTGTCCGCCCTGATTCTGGGCGCCTCGGCGACCTGCCCGGCTCGGGGGCGCAGGATCGACGGAACGGTCATAATGCGACCAACGCCTTCCTTGGCAGTGGATACCTTCCCGAATCGAGGACGCTCCTCGTGGTTTCGGGTCTCTCGCCACGAGCTACGGCCTCGCAGAACAACCCAATTTTGTTCGTGCGAGATTACCTGAAACCTACGTCTACAGGGCTGAAGCATACATCCAGAGCAAAGAGTACGACAAAGCCCTCATCGACTGTGACAAAGCCTTAGAGATCAACCCGAAACTCAGTCGGGCCTACCTTGACAAGGGCAGAATATATCGCCGAATGCGGGACTAAAGCCATGCCGAGGCTTGTTTACTCGAAGCCTTGAATTGCGATCCTAATGAACCGTATGCGTACAACGGGCTCGCTTGGTTGTGGGCGACTTGTCCGGTGCAAGACTTCCGCCATGGGCCAAAGGCAGTCGAGTACGCCACGAAGGCGAACAACTTGACTTCATCGAAAGACCCCTACGTGCTGGACACACTGGCCGCTGCTTATGCAGAGGTAGGACAGTACGACGAGGCCGTTCAGTGGTTGAAGAAGGCGTTGCAAAATCCGGAGCTGTTTGAGCCTGACGATCTCGAAAAGGACAAGAAAGCACTCACGCTCTACCAGGCACAAAAGCCTTTTCGCGATGAATGAAGAGATGAACGCCGGGCTGGCGGCGGGAATCGGCTGATCGGCTATAGAATCTTCGTGTAATCCCCTACCTGGCCGCGCCGGTCCGCCAGGACCACCTTCTTCTTGCCCACGCCCGGCAACTACGTCACGAACACAAAGACCGCCACCGAGTGGTTCGCCGCGCCCGACCAATGCGCAGAATGTCGTTGCTGGGGCGAGCTCCGACCGCCGAGTATCCCAGCCCATGAAGCGGGATACTCACGAGCACTCGAACGGGCATCGTCGCAAGGCATCATTCGTGTCCACCTTGCTGCACAAGCAGTTTCCTGATCGCTTGACATCGTCATTTGGTCGTTGCCATCCGCCCTGCCCTCGATTACAGTCTTGCACGGTGACAGCTCCATAGTCATTTCTCTGCCGAGGTGCACCATGAGGAATTGGATTAGGCGTTTTTGGTCTGAGTCCCCGCGCCGCAATAGCTGGAGCCGGCGGCGTTCGCCTCTGCGGTTGGAGCAACTGGAGGATCGGCTGGCGCCGGCGGTCATCCTCACGGTGACCACGGCGGCCGACGACAACACGCCCGGCGACGGCAGCGTGTCGCTGCGGGAAGCGATCCAGGCCATCAACGCCGCCACGCCCCCGACCGATCCGGACATCATCGCCGAAATCGGCGCCACACCCACCTTCGGCCCTGTCGACACCATCAACTTCAACATCTCGGCATCGGGCACGGTGCAGACGATCAACGTGGGCGGCACCGGCAACGGCGCCCTACCGGCGCTCCTCAAGCCGGTGACGATCAACGGCTACAGCGAGAGGGGCGCCAGCATGAACACGCTGGCCAACGGCGACAACGCCAAGATCCTGATCGAGCTGAACGGCGCCAACGCCGGCCCCAACGCCGACGGCATCCTGCTCGGCGCCACCAGCGCCGGCTCGACCATCGAGGGCCTGGCCATCAACCGCTTCAGCCTCAACGGCATCGAGCTCCAGAGTGGCGGCGACGTCATCGCCGGCAACTTCGTCGGCACGAACCCGCGGGGCAACGCCGCCGAGCCGAACCAGAACGACGGCATCCACCTGAGCAACTCTTCGAGCAGCACCATCGGCGGCACGACGCCGGGGGCCCGCAACCTCGCCTCGGGCAACCAGATCGACGGCATCCACGTCGTCGGCAGCACGGCGAGCCCCGCCACCGGCAACACGATCGAGGGCAACTTCGTCGGCGTCAACGCCGCCGGCACCGGCTTTGTGGGCCTCCGACCGAACGGCAGCGCCGCCGGCACGGCCGAGGGCAACGGCGTGTTCGGCATCGAGATCAGCGGCGGTAACGCTAACACGGTCGGCGGCACGACGCCAGCCGACCGCAACGTCGTCGGCTTCAGCGTCGATGGCATCGAGATCGACAACGGCGGCGAGGACAACGTAATCCAGGGCAACTTCTCCGGCGTTGGCGCCGACGGGGTCACCCCGGCCGGCAATGTCCTGCACGGCATCGCCCTGCGCAGCGACGACAACCTGAGCCCGCCGTTGGGGCCAGGCCAGGCCAACGAGCCGGCCGTCTCCGGCAACATCATCGGCCTCAACCCGAACATCAGCTTCAGCGGCCTGGGCAACCTCGTCGAGTTCAACGGCGCCGCCGGTATCGCCGTCTTCGGCAATCCGCCGCAGAACAATGCCGTGCAGGCCCAGAACAGCGGCAACAGCATTCTCGGCAACTCGATCTTCGAGAACGGCCGCAACAACCCGACTTCGTTGCTAGGTATCGATCTGACCAATCAATTCGTCTTCCCCAAGGACGACGGCGTAACGCCCAATGACGGGGGAAAGAACACCATGGGCAAGTCCGCGCCCCACGGCGACCCCAGCAACCCCAACAACTTTCAAAACTTCCCCGTGCTGACGTCGGCGGTCCCGGTCACCGGCGGCATCCAGATCACGGGGACGCTCACTCAGAGTGTGTCGGCGAACGTGATGTACCGGATCGAGTTCTTCGTCAACAACCCCGACCCGCAGGGCGGCATCCCCGAGGGCCAGACGCTCCTCGGCGCCACCAATGTCACGACAAGCGCCGCCGGCAAGGCCTCCTTCTCGCTTACCCTCAACGTCAGCGTGGCCGCCGGCCAGATCATCACCGCGGACGCGACCAACCTCACGGCCGACCCGTCATCACCGGCGGGGTCGGTGAACCTGTTCAACACCTCGGAGTTTTCCGCGGGTGTCTTCGCCGGCACGCCGGACCAGGTCTTTGTCATCAAGGTGTACCGCGACCTGCTTGGACGCCTGCCGGATGCAGGTGGTCTGGCGTTTTGGAGCGGCCTCCTGGACCAGGGCCTGCCGCGCAGCCAAATGGTCCTGGCCATTGAGACCGATTCAGCGCACGAGTATTACAGCAAGCTGGTCGCGAGCTTTTACCAGTTCTATCTTCATCGAACCGAGGGAGCCGGGGATCAAGGCGCGGCGACGGGCCTGGTCAACTTCCTGGCAGCGGGGGGCGCCATCGAGCAAGTCCGCGCTTTCTTCACCAGCTCGCCGGAATATTTCATCACGCGCGGCGGCGGCACCGGCAGCGGCTTTGTCAACGCCCTGTACCTGGATGCCTTCAACACACCGAACCGGGTGGCGTCCGACCCGGGCGCCGCCGCGTTCGCCCAGGCAATCTCCAATGGCACGCTGACCACGGCCCAGGTTTCCGCGAGCATTTTTGCCAGCAACGAATTTCGCGCCGACCTGGTGCAAAGTTACTACCAGCAGTTCCTCAATCGCTCCGGTACCGCCGCTGAAATCAACGCCTGGGTCTCCCAGTTGGCAGCGGGAGTAATGGATCAGCAGGTCATTGCCCTGATCCTGGGGTCGCTGGAATCTTTTGAGAAACCACCTGGCGCGTGATGGCGGCGGCGAGCCTATGCCGGGCATCAAGCCAAGGTGGACACTGTCCGGCTGGCTTGCGCCAGGATGCCGTCGCTCCAGCTAACGTTAAGTCACAGTCGAAGCTGCTGGTCCGTTGGTTCAATAAAAAAAGAATCAGTTGCAGCTTGCCTGCTGCGCGCAGGCACTGACACGTTTGATTAGCTGACCGTTCTGGTTCGCGCCAACGCCGAGGGGATGCCACTTAATGGCTGCGTTGACCTGGGCAACGGCCGGAGGTTGACCGGACAAATCTACGTTACTTCATTCAGCAAGGTGTCACGGTTGTCTACGTTGGGGAGTTGGCCGCGAACACCAGCGTTTGAGAAGCCAGTGCGTGCCATGATTCTACCGCCGGCTGCGAGGCGGGGTTAAGTGTCGATAAGCCATTTTGCTTGACTTCCGCCACGAGACGGACGATACTCCACCTGTCCCGCTTTAGCTGCTTCGGTGACTGGGCGACGCCGAGGAGGTAGAAGCGGGACATTTTTTTGAACTCCTCGGCTCCACCGCTCGTAAGCAACCTGTTGCCGCATAAGCGCATCTCGCTCTGCTTCGCAATTACCCACGCCCCCATCGGCGTCGCCAGCCCCCTCTGCCGGTCGTTGCACGGCAGAGGCATTTATTGCCCCCCGAGCAACGTACTTGGGTCGGCACACGTTGCGAGATCTGCTGGACCTCATCGTAAAAGTTAGCCCTGCCCCTGATTAAGAATTGCTCTCGGACCTGACGGCGCCGCGCTGGACGATGACCATGCAAGGCATCAAGGTCGAGCCGAAAGAGGACATCGTGAAGAGGTTGGGGCGGTCGCCGGACTGTGCGGACGCCGTAGTGTTGGCAATCCTTAGGCCACCGGTTTACGAGACCCCGAGGCCGACGCGCCTTGTTGCCATGTAATCGGGCTTTGCTGCTTTTTACCCCTGGCAAGTCGCATTTCGTTTTATTTTTGGCCATTTCGTTTCAAGTTTTGCGTGGCCGGTTTTTTCATTGAGTCTGTCTGGTCGGCTGTTTCTGATTTGCCGATGATTACGAACAGACGCTGATGCGTTCTACCTCTGAGCCGGCAGAATGGAGAGGTTCTGCCGGCTTTTCCTTTTTACCTTCGGCGTCAAGATGGTCTGACCAGCGGCAGCAAGTTCCGCTCTTCGCCTTCCAGCTTCGGCCAGAAGATCGGCTCAATGCCTAGCTCGCACTGCGAGTGATTGACGTTGGTGATATTGTACGCCAGCAGCTTGCAGAGCGCCTCATTCTTCATCGCCACGTCTGTCGGCGCCAAATGCGAATTCCGACTGCTCGGTTTGCGAATGCTGCGTGCGGTGAGTTAGCGGACGCAGTAGAATCGGGGCATGCGGAAGCTGCTCAAGCACTGGTACGTCTGGCTCGGCCTGGTCCTGCTCCTGGGGCTCGCCGGGAGCGTGGCGTTAATCTGCTCCGGCCGGGGCCGGATTACGCAGGCGAACTTTGACAAGATTAAACGCGGCATGAGCGAGGAGGATGTTAAAGCGATACTTGGCAGAGCAGAGACCGTCGGCGGTGGAGTAGACGTGAAGAGATACGACCGGCTTCGGTGGAGCCGCGGTCCAAGCTGGATTCAAATTGAGTTTGTGAATGACGGTGTAAACCAGAGGCACATTCATCTCGCGACAACCTGGGAGACGTTTATCTGGCACGCCAAGAGTGGCGCGGCGAAGATCGGCATCAAGTGGAACTAAGCGGCATGCGTTGGTTGCTGAAACGCTGGTGGTTCTGGGGCAGGATGGGGTTCATGCTGGTCGCGCTCTGCGCGGGCTATCTGCTGATTCCGGTTAGCGAGTGTCAGGTCACCGAGGCGAATTACCCCAAGATTCAGGATGGCTGGACCGCCGAACGAGTGGAAGAGTTACTGGGCTATCACGGTCTGCGCAGGTCATTGGCGATAAACAAAGATCCAAGATTAAGTGGCATTGATTCGTCTTGGTCAAACGACGACGGCTTGATCATCACGGTGAGTTTTGACAGCGATCTTGTCGTGCTCGGCAAATCGCTACAATTCCTTCCCGATGACCAAACACTTTATGACCGAATCAAACACCGAATCGAGCGCCGCATCCGGGCGCTCTGGCCGTGAGTATGCAATATGCCCCGGTTGTTCAAGCGCTGGTACGTCTGGCTCGGCCTGGTCCTGCTCTTGGGGCTTGCCGGGAGCGTGGCGCTAATTTGCTCCAGCCAGGGCCGAATCACGCACGCAAACCACCAGCTTATTCAAGACGGGATGACAGAAGAAGAAGTGACGGCAATCTTAGGAGAGCACGAACCGCCATCGGAGATAATCAGGAGTAAGGAAATACTGATCGTGGCCTATCGCTGGCGCGATGGACCTAACTGGATTAGCGTGGCCTTCGGGAACGGCAAGGCATACGGCAGTCGCATCCACATCGCAAACACGCGAGAAACCCTGCGATGGTACGCCAAGAAGGGCGCGGCGAAGATCGGCGTCAAGTGGGACTGATGCGCTGCCAGGAACTAGAATCGGGGACATGTAGGCCAGTGCGCAAGATCTTCGGTATTATCAAGAAATTCAGACGTAAGGGAGAGAACGCAATGAGCACGCGTGGAAGTTTCCTGACGGCGTTCGGTGCCTTTCTCTTGGGATCTTTTGCTATAGGCGGAGATGTGGAACATTTGCCCCGCCCGGCAACAAGAATCGAATTGGCAGAAGCAGGACATGAAAAACTTATTTACAAGGCTGCTCTTGAGGTTCGCCTGGACCGGAAGAAGCTTCTTTCTAGAGGAATTCAACTGGGAGCGGCAGCCAAGGCCGTCAAAGCATTCCTAGACGAAAAGCCCAAATTTAACATGGACCAGCTACTCGAACTCAAGTTAGTTGGCGAAGGCTCCGGCGGTAAGACCAGGGAGTATTTGCTTAAGGACGTTGCAGCACTCGACGTCGAGTTTTCGAAGTGAAAATGCGCAGCCTAACGGAAAGTGACAAGGGAGAGACCTCCACGACTCCGCCTGGGATTGAACTGGTACGTCGCTCCAGTGGGCGAGTGCCGAACGGTGGAGAATCCCAGCCCGTGAAGCTGGGATTCAGGCTACCGTTGCTGCCTGCCAGGAGCTTCCAGCACAACCGCCGCATCAACCGGCCAGCCGTTGAGGCCAGTCCAGCGCCAGGGGCGCACCTCACCCCTTCCTTTATCAGAGAGGCCGCGATTTATGTGATTTGCGGCGCAGCAGTTGGAGCCATATTCGCTTCGCACGCATCACGCAGCTAATGGCCGGCTGAACCTTGCTTGTTGCCGTCGAGCCCCGTAACGTCCCACACAATGCTGGTCCCATCGTCACTTCCTGATGCAAGCCGCGTCCCATCGTGTGAAAACATCAAGCAAGTGACTGCTCCAAGGTGACCGGCGAAAACACCGCGCCCCTTCCCGGTGAAGGTTTCAATGACGTGAACATTCCCGGACGTCGTTCCCAGAGCCAATGTTTTATTGTCGGGCGAGAAACACATGGGCCCGACGTCGCTGTCGTGAGATACGTAACGTTTAGCAATAGAGCCTGTCTTGACATTCCAGAAAAGAACAGTGCCTGGCGCCCTCGACGCGGTCGCCAAGGTTCTCCCGTCCGAGGAAAGCGCGACATGTTCGTTTTGAACATAATCAGCAGGCTTTCCTATCCGATCATCAGGATCTCCTACCAGATTAAGCTGCCCGACCGGCCCTAAATTCCAGACAGAAAAGGGAGCACCCGCGCCAGTATTGTAAAGTACTCCGGAAACAAGTCTTCTGCCATCCGCTGATAGAGCTAAACTGCCCTCGCCCGTGGTGTCCTCCTTGCCCTTTGCTCCTCGATCATCTACGGATTCCCACATGACCTTCCCCCAGTGACCCGTCATGACTAGATGTTGGCCGTCGGGAGTAAAGGAAAGGTTAGCAATAATATCATGGAACCTCGAAGACTGGCGGACACACTTCCCATCGGAAAGACGCAGGAATAGATGATGCGCGGCATGTCCTCCTATGGCCAAGAGACTACCATCGGGAGAGATTGCCATGACGGGCTGGCGGATATCATCTGTCGAGATATGGCGCTCTCGTTTCCCCATCCTGGCATTCCAGTATTCAAGAAGACCATCCTTCGCAGTGATTAGCGTCTGATCAGCGGGAGCAAAGAGGATTGAATTCGGCGGCAAAACGGACGGCCTCGCTCGACGGGCAGCTGTTTCTTTGGCGGGAACGCTCGGCTTACCCATGCGAGCAACCGCATGCGGCGGAAGAGTCATCTCTGGCGCAGGACTTTGCGATTTCGGCGACGCCGTGGAGGGGCGAGTAATCACGTGAAGCGCGGATGCAAGAAGAGTTCCGACCAAAAGAGCGTAAGCTGCCCGTAAAGAACGCCGCAATACCGGTACATGAGGTCTGGCAAGCCTAGCATTCATGGACACCGCCCTTTTTCCCCTTCACAAGAAGTTCGTGGGCATTCAGCCACGCCGCACCAGCGTTTCAGCAGCCAGCGCATGCCTGACTTCTGCCTTTTTGCCGCGCATCTTGTTTCAATCCATGACTTCGTCCATTGGGTCAGGGACCCGCCTGAAGGCACCAATCTTCTCCCCGCCCTTCTTGACGTACCATTGCAGTATTTCGGAACAGCCCGCAAGGTGGATGGCCTTTCCATAAACCCGGCTGCCGGCATAACTCACGCATATCCAGTTTGGGCCACTGCTCCAGGTGGACCCAGACCAGCTCGGGCCGGTGCGCGGGCCGTGATATTCCGGGTCCGGGACTCCAAGGATGGCTACCAATTCCGGTTCGCTCATTCCCTCCTGAATCCGGTCAAAGTTCGCTTGCGTAAGCCGGCTCTTGCTGGAGCAGATTAACGCCAGGCTGCCGGCGAGCCCTAGGAGCAGGGCCAGCCCGAGCCAGACGTGCCATCGCTTGAAGATTTTCCCCATTCCCCGATTCTACCGCCAGCTGCGCAGAATATAAACCACGCTGATTTCATTTCTCCCTCCGCGCTCTCTGCTTTCTCCGCGGCCTCTGCGAGAAATCTTTTCGTGCTGGCGCAGGTATCGAATGGGCCCCCAAGATTCTGATCTGATTTTCCATGCGAACCGGGTCCCTGGCCATAGTGCAAAACAGGCGGCTAAAGGGGCGAATTGGCGTGAGACTGCACACTACGATTTTAGCCCGCTGAGACGAAATCCCATCGAGCCTGGCACTCGGCTCCTGCCTGGGCCGCGGTCTCATCCGCATGTTGCCCCCCCGTATCACCAAGGAAATCACCCGGCAGAACGTCTAGGATACAGCTCTTGCACGTCGCGATGCGGCGAATTCCGCGAATCCCAGCCAGCGAGGCTGGCATTCTCCGAACCGCCTTCGATGCGCTTCGCGAGGCCGAAATTCGTGAATCACCAAGATGACGGCTGCGGAAAAGGTTGCACCTATATGGGGCATGTTGGAAGCGAATTCTTGGCTAGGGTCGTCCTTCGCTCACATTTCCTCGCTCCGCCCCGCCACATACGCCGCGACAGCGCTCCGGATTTCAATGACGATCAGAATTTGCCAGATCGTGTACGCCAAATTGATCAATCCGCCGACGCAAGCCCACGGCCCCGTCATTAGCCCCACGAGCCCCCAGTGGCCGCCCATTATCAGTCCAATGATGACGTTGACAACCAATGACCAGAGAACCACGGCTGCGCTGAGATAGAAGTAGTACATGCAGCTTTGGACCGCCCTGTCGGCATACACGTTCAAGGCGATGGCGCGCAGAAAAAAAGGCGTTATGAGGGTGTGCGCAAACGTCAGGATCTGTATTAGAAACGTCCAAAGCGGCCAACGTCTCAAGGTCTCAAGGTTTTCTTCGGTCGCCTTTCGCATCTCTTCGATCTGCTTTCGCATTTCTTCATCGGATACGCCCTTGCCGCCGCCCTTGAGAGCCGGGCGGGCTGGTGGCGTGACTAGCTTGGGCAACACAACCTGGTTCTGAGATAATTGCTGATCCAGAGATCGAAATTGGAAGTCAGCGTAGAAATTTACAGCGACGGAGACACCCGCGTTGAAAGGATACGACGCGAGCGCAGCGATCGCGAGCTGGCGCGCTCGATTACCTACCGGCACCGATAGGCAAAATCCGTACCCGGCGAGCCCCACGATCGCTAGCCCCAGATCCATCCACAACGATGATCGCCAAAGGCTGAGGCTCGTTTGCAAGGGCAAAAACTTGGACAGTACGTTCACCAGAATGGTCGTTCCAGTGCTGCCTAGCAGAGCGACTAATATGAGAACCAGCCCAAGGTGAACCTGTTTCCATTTTGCCCTCTTCTTCTTGCCGCGCCGCTTCGATTTCAGGGAAGTGTCGTCCGCGTTTTTTGTCTTCTCGACCTGCTCTTCGTCGCTGTCGTCCTTCGCCGCCTTCGCGTTTTCGGTGCTCTTGCGGAGGGAGCGCGTCGCTTCGCCACGCGCGCCCTCATCGTCTGCCGTCGGCTTCTCCGGTGGTTTTTGCGGCGCTGCTCGATCGCCGGCCACCGTGACCAGGAAGCCACACTTCGGACACTTGAAGCGGCACCCGGCTTTGTCGGAAGAGACCTTGAGCCCTTGTGAGCAGTGAGGACATCGAAAAGATAGGGTCTCCACGAGCCGGGTCCTTTAAAGCCTGGTTTCGACAGTCTGCGCCGCTCCTATTCTCCAATTTCCGCTTACCGTCTCCTTGGCAGCGTCATATTTTGCCGCCATAACTTATTCGAGGATTCGATAAGCTGCCAGCACCACAGGCCCGTGACGACCATGCCGACCAGAACCAGGGTGAGCATGAACGCGACCCCGGGGTTTTGCCGCACCAGTCTCCAACCGGCTTCCCAGAACCCAACGGCGCGGGCGCGAATCGGCCGGCCGGCCAGGAACCTTCCCAGATCATCCGCGAGGTCGCGTGCCGTTGCATAACGGTCGCCTGGTTGCTTGCGCAAGCAGGTCGTGCATATGGTCGCCAGGTCGCGAGGCAACTTGGGACGCAGGGCCGCCGGCGGCACCGGTTGCTCGTAAAGAACCTGAAACACCGTGTCCAGCGCCGTCTCCGCCTTGAAGGGCGGACGGCCGGTAAGAAGTTCGTAGAGAATCGCGCCCAGGGCGTAGACATCGGCGGGCGGGCCTATGTCTTTGGCCGTTCCCCCGGCCTGTTCCGGGGCCATGTAGCTGGGTGTGCCGACGATCACGCCGCTTTGCGTCTGGCGCGTGTCGCTGTCGAGCCGCTTGGCGAGGCCGAAATCGCTGATCTTCGGACCGCGCTCGCGCGTCAGGAGAATGTTGCCCGGTTTCAGGTCACGGTGAACGATGTTCTTATCGTGCGCGGCCTGAACGGCCAGGGCAAGCTCCTCCACCAACTTCGCCGCGGCTTTCACCGGCCACGGCGTGCCGTCTAGGTCATCCGCCAGGCTGCCGCCGTCCACGAACTCCAGCGAAAAGTAAGGCAGGCCGTTATGTTCGCTGACCTCGAAGATCTGCACAATGTTCGGGTGCTGCAGTCGAGCCACGGCTTCGGCTTCAATGCGGAAGCGCTCGAGCTGGTCGGCCCCCGCGTGCTCTCCGGAGAGTATCATTTTGAGAGCAACCATTCGGTTCAGCTTGATTTGCCGTGCCTTGTACACCACGCCCATGCCGCCCCGGCCGAGTTCCTCCAAGATTTCGTAACCGGGCACGTCTGAGATCTCGATGGCAGGGACAAACGTGTCATCCCGTGGTTGCAATGTGACCGTCTTCGGAAGTTGATCTCCCGGCGTCAGTGTCACCGCGTCATCATGCGCGAGCTGCGTTTCCGGTTGAAACTGGAGCGTGATAGCCCCTCCGGCGCACTCGGGACATGCAATCCGCTGCACAGTCCCTGTCACCTTGCCGTTCGCCGGTGCATCCCATTTGTGGCCCTGTGCACAGGAAAAGTGGAAGGGCATGGGCAGAACCTCCGCACGAGGTTGCGCGAGATGGAACCGATTATGACAGACGAGAAATCAATTGCAAGCGGACAAGCGCTCGGGTTCATGCACACAAGTTCGACTAGCCAGGGCGCGAGCGAGGGGTCGGTCGTGTACCGCGGGAGAAATAGCCGACCTCGGCAATCGGCTTGCGAGCGAACCTGGCTGTCCCCAACGCGACGTGATGGCGCCGTCCGCCCCCTGGTATGACGGGTCGGGCGGAAGGCCGACCAACGACAAAACGCCCCGCAAGCGAGGCGTTGTGGGCGAAACGGTGGCCAATGGGCGCTACGATGCCTTGCTGATCGCGATTTGCCACGCTCCGTCTTCGTGAACCGGGCGTCTTTCCCCTTGATGCTTATCTCGCGCAAGATCGCGGAATACAACGTGGCCGCTGGCGTCTTGCCGGCGGGCGACGTCCAGTAGCCCTTTTCCGCCATTGTTTTGATCATCGTCTGGCAATCCATGGGCTCGCCGGCTTCGGCCAGGACCCTGGCGGCCGCGTCGATGGCGCTCAGCTTCTTGGGACCCGTCTCCGCCTTGGCCTTCGGCGCCCGGCCCCGTTTCTTGGCCGCCGGTTGGGTCCCCGGGTCCGCGGCTTGCGTTGCCTCGGCCGCTGACGTCGTCTCGGCGCCTGGCGTCGGCGTGGCCTGGGCTGGTTGGCCCGCGCAATCCGCCTGCGGGTTGGCGCCTTCAGCAGTCGGGGTAGCGGCCTCCGGCTCCGGCTGTTGCTGCTGCTCGGCCTTCCCGGCGATAGTCCGCTGGTAGGCGTCGTTAATCTTCATGCCTGAATTGACGTAGTTTAGAACCGTGTCCTGGTCGGCCTCGGCGAGGGCCTCCAGCTTGGCAAGCATTTTTGCCGGGAACTTCATTGCCGCCAGTTCCGGGATAAGCTTCGTGCCGGGCTTCGCTTTCTCTGTACGCTGCTTTGTCTTCGCGCCTTTGACGCCCTTGTTCTTTGCGGACATGTCATGTCTCCTATGCGGGTAATCGATGCTGGCGCCGCGAACGATGCGACGCAACGACAGCACAGTTACCTCGCGTGCGGAAGGACATCAAGCTAATCTGGACAGGAATTATCTGCTTTTCTGCAGGTTGTGACGGACCGTAAACATGCGGTGGCCAGGCGGCATCGATGGAAACCGTGTCCGGTCGCCGATATCCTCGTTCAGCGTCTGGAGGCTGAGGTTCGCATCGACGAAGGATTGGCGAGCGCGATTTGCGGGATTCGGCGATGCTGCGGGCGGTTTGCTGCCAACGGCCGCCGACCGAGCTAAATGTCGTGTTCGCAATCCATTGTGCGGCTGATTCCCCATGTATAACATAATCGGGCACAAGTTGGCCTGAATCCCAGGGGACAGGGTTTCCCAGTCGCCCAGCCCGGTAGCGATGCAGCCACTAACGAGCAAAGGAGAAACAGCTATGCCAGGTGCGGGTGCACATCTTGGCTCAACGCTCTTGGCATTTGCGTTGGTGATACTTATCGAATCCGCAATTGGCGCGGTCATCCTCCGTGCCGCGATTGCCCTTTACAACAAGATGTCCGGCGCTGGGGGGCCGCCACGCCGCCAGCTAGAGCCTGGTGGCGAGCGTGTGAAGGGTGAAGATGAAGGGATCATGGCCGGGGGGCCGAGGCCGGGCCGGGGCGAGCCAGGACCTGAGTGGGACAAGGATGACCCAAGGTCTCTGGAATACCAAAAAAGGGCACAGTCGGGTGTGCCGGTACCGACGTTCGGCAGGGCAAACCGGATCACCTTCGTCACGATTCTGGTCCAAAAGGTGGTTGGCTTAGTTGTCGTGGGATTTATCATCGCCAACGGCGCCCAGGCCAACGGCGCCCAGGCGGCAGGTCCCCTGGGAACGGGGGCTAAAATACTGGTGCACCTGATCGAATTGCCGTTCGGCTTTCTAGTCATGGCGCGCATGCTGCCAACAAGCTTTGGGAAGGCGATGCTTGTCACCTTGCTCACTTATGTCACAGGCAGCGCGATATACGCAATGGTTGAAGTGGTGTTTGCACTCGCCATGAATAAGGCAGGTTAGCCCGCTACCGAATTTTTCGGGCGGCCAGGCATGCTGGCTCGAAAAGCGCTCCGGATGCGAGCCGATCACCCCAACGTGATCGTCGTCGACCACGTCCCGGCATATCCGTCGTGTCGCGCATGGCGGGAGTCCAGGGAAGGAGGGCACGGGTGCGAACGTGTGCCGGTGGTGCTGGAGCACTACGATCACAGACCAGGCGGCTGCTCGGCGGCCTGGGCCATGACAATGGTGTGGCTCTATCTGGGCGACGGCTCCTGGGGCCGGCTCCGCGCCCCGGAGAAGCTGAAAAGCTGTCCTATCTTGCCGCCAGCGGACGGGATTACCATCTGTCTCTGCATCGCATCCAGGACAAGTAACGTTCCATCTGGCGCTGGACGAGCACGGTAGTGGATGTTTGCCGGAGCGGTCAGCGAAAGACCGGAGCCATGGCGTTGCAAGGCTGAGGTGGCGAGTATCGTAAGGCGGCGTCGCCGGAGCATCCCAGCTACGCGAACTGGGATTCTCCGCACCCACCTCATCGCCGCGTGCGCGCATCGGTGTGTCGGACAGTGTGTCGGACCGCTGCGCGCAACGGATTTGACTTGGCCACTTCGGTCGATCAGACCGAAGCGCGCCAGAGATCCACGGGCTGCCATTTGACGACACGTTAACAAATTAGCGCAATTGCCCTTGCCTTCGTGCCACCGAGCGTTAAAATCTTAACGACACGCGGCGCCGCTCATTCCGAGTGCCGTGTTGGAACCCTGTCACTGAAGGAAACTGATGATGCCTGAACCATCAGAACTCAGCCGACGCGAACGCCAGATCATGGATGCTGTCTTTGCGCTCGGCGAAGCGACGGTAAACAACGTCGTTGAAACCATTCCCTCCCCGCCGACGGCGATGGCGGTTCGCCGGATGATGCACATCCTGGAGGAAAAGGGACACCTCCGGCGGCGGGAGAGCGGCCGGGAGGTGATCTATGCGCCGCGTCAGACGAAAGACAAGGCCGGACGCCGGGCCTTTGAGCGCGTGCTCGAGACGTTTTTTGGCGGCTCGCTGGAAGAAGCCCTCGCCGCCCATTTGCATTCGCGGAAGGACCAGGTGTCGGCCGAGGAACGCGAGCGGCTGATTGCCTTGATCGAACAGGCACAGCGGGAGGGCCGTTGAGATGAATCGCACAATCCTTACGCTTGCCGGTGTGTTCGGCACGTCGAGTCTGCTGCTGGTGGATTCCGCCGTCAAAGGCGCGGCGCTCCTGATGTTGGCGGCCGTCGCGGCCACGGTTCTGCGGCGTGACTCGGCGGCGACTCGACATCTTGTCTGGATGCTGGCGATGGTCGCGCTGTTGGTTGTGCCGATGTTGTCGGCGTTATTGCCGCAGTGGCGCGTGCTGCCGGAGTGGGCAGGCATTTCACCGGAGCCGGTTATCGTCGCGATAAATCCGCCGTCAATTGCCGAGCCTACGGCTGGTGCGGTTGAATGGGCGCAAGATGCGAATCCCGTGGCGGTCGAGCGTCCAGCCGCAACTGCGTATCAATCGGCTGCCGAGCTGCCGGATTCGCAGCCCGCGTTGATGCCACCGGAGTTCAATTCCGCGTCGGAAGTTGGGAGCTGGAACTGGATCAACGCGCTGCCACTCGTGTGGGCGATAGGCTTTTCCGTGCTCATCCTGCGGCTGCTGGCCGCTCGATGGATGCTCTGGAATACCGAGCGGCAAGGGATGGGTATCAAAGAGGCTCGTGATCCCATCATAACCGCCCTTGAAGACGTCTGCTGGCAGCTCAGGTTGCGCCGCCCTGTCACCCTGTTGATTTACCCGGATAAGACGATTCCCGTGATCTGGGGCATTCTGCGCTGCCGCTTGTTGCTGCCCGAAGTGGCGCGGGATTGGAGCGGCGAGCAACTGCGTTCCGTTCTGCTGCACGAGCTCGCCCACATCAAGCGTCGCGACACATGGGCTCAATTGCTGACGCAGATCGCGTGTGCAGTGCACTGGTTCAATCCCCTGGTGTGGTTCGCCGCCTGGCGACTGGGCGTCGAGCGCGAACGTGCGTGCGACGATCTGGTGCTGGCCGACGGCGTGCGGCCGTCCGCCTACGCAGGCCATCTGCTCGACGTCGTCACCGCTCTCGCGCCGGCCCGCTGGTCGCAGTCCTGCGGGCTCGCGATGGCGCGCAAGTCGTCGCTCGAAGGCAGGCTCACCGCCGTGCTTAGCGGCGGGCAAAACCGCCGTGGCGTCACCCGCATCCTGGCTGCCGCAGCCGTGATCCTCGCCGCCGCCGTGGCCATTCCTCTGGCCATGCTGCACGCCGCGCAGCGTGACCAACGCAAAACCGAAACCACAACCATGAAGGACGAGCCCAAGGACGCCAAGTCCAGACCACTCTTTGAGAACTGGAAAACCAGCGCACGCACCGACGGCAAGATTCCCGGCGGTCGCATCGGCGAGATGGCAGCATCTTTGCAGACGTTCATGGGACTGAATCCCGGTCACGAACAATCCGTGAAGCTGGGGCCTGTGCTCAAGAAATGCGATGCCGCGCGCGACTGGACACCTGCCGAAGCCGCGGCGCTGCTCGACGAGATTGCGGCGATCACGCCGCGCGCCGAATGGGCGATGCGCACGAATACCGAACGCAAGATTCATCCCGGCAAACCGCTCCCTGATGAACTCGCCAAGGCCCCGTGGGGCAGGCCTGCGGAGAACGGTCTGCGCAGCGCCTGGCTGCTGGAGCCGCGCGCGGAGACACAGGCGCTCGACAGCGTGATGAAATCGCGCGTGCTCTTTCACAATGCTGGCAAGGCCCCCGTTTGTTTTGCCACGGAGGACTGGATTCAGACTGGCGGGCACAAGGCGAAGGACGCGAACGGCAAGGACATCAGCGTCTGGGCAGTCTCGCGAATGGGTATCCGCCTGCGCATGAACTTCCGCCTCGCTCCGGGCGAGTATGCCGAGGTGGCGGGCCACGGCCTGGGCGTCGGTTCACACGCGACGTCGTCCGAGCAGAGCATCTACAATGTCGGCTGCTGGATCGAGGCGAAAGAAGGCGACGCCGTGACTTTCACTCCAGGGAAAGTGCCGGTCTCCTTCCAGACATGGAAGGACAATGAAGGTCTCAAGAATTCCGTCACCGTCTGGCAGGAAATGATCGCCCAACGCGTCATGCAGGAGAGCCCCATGCCTGCCGCGGCCGCGGACCGCGAGCTGCTGCTCCGGCGCGTGATGAAGGATTTTCCGGGCACCGCGCCGACTGCCGAGGAGATCGCGGCGTTCGTCGCCGACGACGCCAAGGATTCGCTGCCGAGACTCATCAAGAGCCTGCAGACGCGCTGCCAGGCGATGCACTTTGCCGGGGAATTATCCGGCGGCGAGACGAAGTTCCGCGCGACGGCAGCGGTGCCGAAAAAGGATCAGCCGAAGCCTGGCGCGAAGCTCAAGCCCGCCACGGAGCAGAAGCTGAAATGGGGCGAAACGGTGAACGGGCTGCGGATGGCGCTGGCCTGGCCGCCTTCGCTCGGCGAGTCGGGGATGGGCGACGCGCAGCACTTCTACCTCGTCGTGCAGAATGTCTCGCCAGCCGCGGTCCGGTTCACCGCGAACGACGCCGCGCCGAATCCGCGCAGGCTGATAATGTGGGACAACAGCCGCCCGATAAGCGCCACCAGGGACCCCTCGCCGATGCCCGGCGACTGGCTGCTCCAGCCGCGCGAGGTCGCTTTCCTGCGCATGTTTGGGCCCGCCGAGAAGCTAGGTGACGGGAACACCATCAGTGCCGCCGATGAGCAGGCCATCCGCACGTACCCGCAGTACAGCCTCACGGCGGAGATGAGCATCGAAAAGGCCCCGGCGGGCGCCTGGACGGGCAAGCTCGCCACCGGCCAGACGCGCGGCTCCGTGGACGTGATTCCGCCGAAGCACAAAGGCGCCCAGGCGCTTTACAAGACATGGACGACTGCCTCGCGCGTCGATGGGAAAATTTCCGGTGGAGTCATCGGCATGCTCGGCGAGAGCGTGAAGACTTTCATCAAGAACAACCCAACTTGGAAGACGACACCCCAGCTTGAGAAAATGCTCCCGCGTTTCGACGCCTCGCGCGATTGGAACGCGCAGGATGCGGTGGCGCTGCTCGATGACCTGGCGGCGTTGCAGACGACGCCCATCAGCATGGCTTTGAACCATGAATCGGAACTCACCATCCGCACGGGCGCGCCACTGCCCGAGGAGCTAACTAATGCGCCGTGGGGCGAGGCGCTGCCGGACGGTCTGCGGCTGGCCTGGCTGCTGGAGCCGCGCGCGGCAGAGTATCGGCTCGGCACGCCGCTCCGGTCGCGAATTCTTATCCACAATTCTGGGAAGATCGACGTCGTGTTCCGCACGGGGACCTGGCATCAATCCGGCGGGCACAAGGCACGCGATGCGAAGGGCAAGGAGATCGACATTGAGTCTACCGAGTGGACGACGCTTTCGCGACTCACGACGTTTCGGCTCGCGCCGGGCGAGTTCGTCGAATTGACCGCGGCCGGAATTGGCGTCGGCAAGAAGAACAAGAACGACGAGGATTGGCAGAATACACGTGTCGGGTCGTGGCTCGACGTGAAGGTGGGAGACGACGTGACCTTCATCCCCGATGCCGTACTCCTGAGCGACGGGAAGGAATCGACGGCGCTCGGCGGCGAGCCGCGCTGGTGGCTCGATTTCATCAGCGCCCGCCTGTCACGTCATCTGCCGTTCCCCGCCGATGCCGATGGGCGTCTGCGAGTGCTCCACCGCGTGGCGATTGAGGTCTTGGGCACATCGGCCAGCAGGGCGATGAACGACGCCTTCGTCGCCGACCGCAAGCCCGACGCGCTCGACTCGGCGGCGAAAAGTCTCTTTCATTATCCCGGCCTTCACGCCTGGGCTGGTCCCCTCACGTCCGGCCCGACGAAATTCCGCGTCCTTCCCGCCGACCCCGATGCCGCTAAGGAGCCGCGCACCGCCAGCAACCGCGGCCGCTACACGCTCGGCGATCTCGTCCGGCTCGAGGTCTCGCGCCGCCCCGTTGGCGAACGCCTCGTGAACGAAGCCACGATTCATTTTTATTCCCGCGACCCGAAAGCCGATGCGCCCGGCAAGCCGGTCGCGCTCAAGCTTCCCGACGGCTACAACACCTGGGCCGCCGCCTGGCAACGCGGTGCGACGGTGCTGTGGGTGTTGCAAATAGGCAACGTCCGCAGCTACGATTTCACCAACCCCGCGCAGGTGAAGGAAACGACCCTCGAAGAACCGGCGAACTTCGACAAAGTGCCCAAGCCCATCCTCGACGCCCTGCGTGCCGCGCTTGACGTGCCCGGCACGCCGAAGCCGGCGCCGGCATTGCCGAAGGAGGCGCCGGCAGCGCCGGCAAAAGATAAGCAATGACAAAGCCAGTCGGCAAAACTCCGCATCGCGGACCGCACACGGAAATACAAATTCCGCGGCACGCGGGCGGTTATGCCGAACCGAAAAAGCCAGAGAACAGGCGACCGGATTTGAACCGATTCAGCACATGCTCCCCTCCCCGCTCAGGTCACTTCCCGTTGAGTTATTTGCCTGCTTCGGTCCGAAACACCGAAGCGAGTTCGTGTTGTAGTGTTCGTGCGGCGGTCACATCGACCGGCGTTGCTTGCCGGCTCGGGCATTTGCAGCGGACGAGGCCACTAGGTATCCCAGCGTCCAACGCTGGGATTCGTCAGGATCCGTCTGTCTGACTTGTGCCGATCTTCAAATGACCGGACGAACCGCAGCGGCAAAGCTGACAATGGCGTGTCAAGCAGAGAACCCACGGAGAGGCGTTGACCTGGGCGCGAAACCCAGGGAAACTACTCACAGCACTCCACCGCCCACTGAGCTGCCCACCAGCCCGCATCCGGCCCTGTCATCCGAGGTACCGATGCCTACCCGCCACGGCTTGACTGCTCCCGTGCCCGCTGTCCCCCACCGCCTGTCCCGCCGAAGCTTCCTCCGGATCGGAGCCCTCGGGCTTGGCGGCCTCACCCTCCCCGGCCTCCTGCGGGCTGAGGCGGCCGCCGGGATCCGATCGTCCCACAAGTCCGTTATCCTCATATATCTGGTTGGTGGCCCACCTCACCAGGATATGTTTGATCTCAAGCCCAGCGCTCCCAAAGAAGTCGCCGGCCCATGGAAGCCAATCGCAACCAACGTAGCCGGGGTGCAGATTTGCGAGGCCCTCCCCCGACTCGCCCGAATCATGGATAAGCTCGTGGTGGTTCGCTCGCTGGTCGGCAACCAAGCCGACCACGACGCAATTCAGGTCTACAACGGGCACCACCCCAGGAAGCCAACCCCGAGCGGCGGCTGGCCGCAGTTGGGCTCCGCCGTGGCGAAGCTGCAGGGTCCGGCTGATCCGAGTGTCCCGCCATTCGTGAGTTTGTGTTACACGTGCACCCATGGCCCGTACAACGAGCCAGGACCGGGGTTCCTCGGGCCATCAATGGTCCCGTTCCGTGCGATGGGCGAGACCCGCGAAGACATGCGTCTCCGCGGCCTCTCCGTGGATGGCCTCGCGGACCGCAAGACGCTCCTCAAAAGCTTCGACAACATACGCCGCGATGCAGACGCGAACGGCGCGGTCATGGCGATGGACGCGTTCACCGAACAGGCTTTCGGGCTGCTCACTTCCTCCCGCATGGCCGACGCCCTGGACTTGTCGAAGGAGCCGGTGCGCGTGATCGAACGGTACGGGACCGGGAATCCGAAGGTGTTCATGGACGGAAACGGCGCCCCGCGTGTGCCCCAAAGCCTGCTGATGGCCCGGCGGCTGGTCGAAGCCGGGGCACGGGTCGTCACCCTTAACTACAGCAAGTGGGACTGGCATGGCGGCAAGAACACCGAGGGCCGGGCCGATAACTCCATCTTCTTGCGGGAGGCGGAGGACTTTCCGGTCTTCGACCAGTGCGTCAGTGCCCTGGTTGAGGACCTTCACCAGCGCGGGTTGGACAAGGATTGCACGGTCGTGATTATGGGCGAGTTCGGACGGACGCCGAAGATCAGCGCCCAGGTCGGCCGTGACCACTGGCCGCAGGTGAACTGTGCGCTGCTGGCTGGGGGCGGGATGAAAACGGGGCAGGTGATTGGGGCCACCGACAGGATCGCGGGAGAGGCGGTTGCCCGCCCGGTCACATGGGGCGAGCTGTTCGCCACCCTTTACCACAACCTCGGAATCAACATCAACACCACGACGCTGCAGGACCTCAATGGTCGGCCGCAGTATCTCGTCGAGGACAACTCGCAACCACTGCGAGAACTCATTTGATCGCGCCATCAGCGGCCGCCGTCCACGCGCGTCAGTCGTCGGTTCGCAGGGCCAAGCAGTGCGGCGCGCCCTTGTCCAGCGCCGCCCACGCCCACGGTTCCCCCGCGTGGGCCAGGCAGTCCAGGACGGCACGGCCGCGCACCGCCTGTAACCGGTGCTTCATCAGTTCCAGGGCCGTCTCCGTCCGTGAACTTACCGCCAGCAGCGCTCTTCCCGCCTCCTCGAACAGCGGCGGGCCGAGCTTCCGTGCGTCCTCGTCGCTCAGAGCCAGGTAATCCCGACACAGCTTCTCCGTTGCCGGGCCAGAACATTTCGCCAACGCCGGGAAGATAACCATCTTCACGCGGAAGTCAGTCCAGGAGCGCGGGTTCTTCCAACGTCGGTCCACGACCGGCTGCAGGGCAGGGTCATCACGCCACAGACTGAAACGGGCCGTATCGACGGCATTGGGCGCACGTAGCAGAATCAAAGCGCGGAGTGCCATCGCGCCGTCGAACCCCTGGTACATCCAATCCTTGTGCAGGCTCCGTTTGCGAACGCGTTCTTCCAGGGCCGCGAAGGCTTCCTTGGACGATGCCCGCGCCGCCAGCAGTTGCTCCGCCGCCCGGGCCCGAGCGCGAATGCGCCGCCCCGAAGCTGCCCGATCCGCCTCGGTCTCCGCAACGTGATCCCAATCGTCTGCGTTCCGGAGGAGCGCGACCAGGTCCGCCTCAGCGGCCGGCGCTGGCTCCTTGCCCGACAGTACCGGCCTCGGCGCCACGGGATCGCTCGACGGCTTGCCAAGCTTGCGGCCGAGCGTCACGGCCGCGGCGCGCGGGTCATCGACGATCACGCCGTCGCCGGGCTTCTTCAGCACCGCGGCGACTGCGTTCGGGAAGACGTCTGCGTGGTCCGCGTACAAACCCGGCCCCTTATAGCGGAGCAGCTTGAGCCGCGGGTCTTGCAAGATGATGCCAGCGTTGTCGTCGTTGCAGAAGGCGACCTGGTCCCACATATCCATGCGCGTAAGCAGATCGGCGATGGCCTTGTCGAGTCCAGGCCGTTTGATGTCAAGGTGGATTAGCCCGCCATACCTGCGGTGCAGGTCGAAGACCTCGACGAGTGTGGGTATGCGGCACTGGTCGCCAAAGCGGCCGGGATCGCGGAAGCGGAAACGCTGCAGTTCCCCCCAAGTGTAATCGCCCGCATCCCCGTGCGCCTGGAGCAGCCGGTCAAGCATGTCGTCGTGGAACACGACTAGTATGCCGTCTCTGGTCGCGCGGATGTCGAACTCGTTACCGTCACCGCCCAACTCGAACGTGGCCCGGAACGACTCCAGGGTGTTTTCGTGGGCGTGCTCCGACGCGCCACGGTGGCAGATGACGACGACGCCCTTGCGGCGGCTGGCGACGATCTCATGCCGGCGAACCGCCTCGGCCGGCGTCTCGGCAGAGACAGGCGCAGCCGACGACGAACCGAACAGCCCGGCAGGCAAAAGCAACAGTGAGAGTGCAAGTATGCGGGAACGGATGCTCGTCATCAGCTCAAAAACTCATTCGAGTGGTGGAATTGAAAGCTCAAAAGAAATGTCCCGCTGAAACTCCCTCGGCGTCGCCCAGTCACCGAAGCAGCTAAGAGCGGGACTGCTCGACTATCGACGGGGCATTCGTGGAAGTCAAGAACTATTTTCTACGGACTGGACTGTTTGGAAGCGCCGCCCAGCGCCCGGCTCCGGCGATTCTCGAATCCCAGCCGCGTCCGCTGGGATACGTCAAACTGGAATTCGCTGTTGTGGCGCGGTCTCGGCGCACAGCGCGTTGATGCTAAGCTGCGCCGTCAACATGCCTGCCACGGTCCGTGGTCGTCGATTCAGAATTCTCGTTTCTAGCATGTTTTGTTTGCGGCACTGGCCCTGCGCGGTTAATCTGACGTCAAATCCAACGCGCGAAGCTCAAAGCTAGCCAGGTCGATCTGGCGGCATCCGAAAGACGCCGACGGTCGCGTCCTTCGATTAGACCTTCAACAAAGGAGATGCACCATGTTGCGCGGCCCGTGGTTTGGACGGACAACTGGGCCAAAAACAACTCTGCACGGTTTTGGCCGGCGCCCCAAGACCCGTCTTTTCGTGGAGCCTTTGGAAGACCGTTGCCTTTTATCGGGGACTGTAACGATTACGGCAATTCAGGGGCCATCCACGCTTTCTGCCGCCGTGCCCGTCGCCACCGAGGGGAGCGTTGCCTCTCCTTCGCTCAATGCGACATTTACCGACACGAATGCACTGCTACCCACCCTGATTACCGTCACCATTAATTATGGCGACGGCACGCCAGCCTCTACCAACCAGGGGATGGCCCCCGATCCCAACCTCCACGTCACGCAGGTTGGCGGCGCCGGCGGCACGACGTACACGGTTACCGATGCGCACACCTTCCCCGAGGAATCAGGTTCAACGGTGCCTCCGTTCGCTTTCACCGTGACGTTGACGGTTAAGGAAACTGCCACGCCTGCCAACACCGACACCGGAACGACGCCCGCTCAGGTTCTTGATGCGGCGCTTTCGCCCGGCAACCCCGTGACTCCGCAAACGGGTCAACAGTTCTTCGGCGGTAACTCAACCAACATGACGACCGCTGCCCAGGCGGAAGCCAATTTCGAGGCGGCCATCGGCGGCGTCAAGAACACCGTGCCCGCTCCTCAAACCGGCGGCTTTCGCCTCATCAACTGGGACGGTGTGAAAACCGACGGCACCGATTCCGTGGCCGGCGCCAATAGCACCGTCGTGATCACCCAGGGCCATACCGTGGGCATTCCACTCAACCGCTTCGAAGGCCAGGGGGTCTTTTTTGGTGCCGTCTACGCCGTCAGCAACGACGGCTTCGCCGACACGAACATCGCCGTGAGCTTCCCGGCCTTCAGCAGTCCCAACATCTTTGCCATGTTCAACGACAACGGCATCGACTTCAAGTTTGTCGCGCCCGCCAGCCCGTTCACGCCGCCGGTTTCAGCCAGTGCCGCCGGCTTCGGCGCCATCTTCCTCAACGTGCAGCATGCGGGAAGCACGACCATTCAATATTTCCACGGCAACACCGTGATCGATACGCTGATCGTCCCGACCAACAGCAGCTCCGGCGCCGCCATTTTCGCCGGCGAATTATTCAGCAGCCCGATTGTCACCAACGTGCTGCTCACTCTGGGCGACGGCGTCATCTTCAAATTCGACGGCATGACGGTCTCCGCCGGCGCCGCCAACAGCCCCACCAATAATCTCGTAGCGACCGATGACTTCGTCTACCCCGAGCCGGTGCCCACTGCCAACGGCTTCCCGATTGTCTCCGGAGCCCAGGGCTCGCTCAACGCCCCGGCTGCTGTCACGGCTACCGTGAACTCCGCATTCACCGGCGTAGTTGCAACCTTTGCCGACGGCGATCCGAACGGGAACGCGAAGGACTTCACGGCCACCATCAACTGGGGCGACGGACACTTCTCACTCGGCGCCATTACGCAAAACGCCAAGGGCGGATTTGACGTCACTGGCACAAACACCTACACCGTTCCGGGAACATTCCCCGTCAATGTTGATATCGCGGACTTCGGCGGCGGCCCCGGCGTGGGCGGCAGTCAGCCCACGCTGTCGGTCAACAACACCGCCAACGTCTCGGCTGGCGACCAGAAGCTCCGCTTCGTGAACCAAGTCTATTTGGACCTGCTGGGGCGGAAGATCGATCCGGTAGGCCTCCAGTACTGGGGCGGCCTGCTTGAGGCCGGCCTCCTGACTCGGTCGCAAGTGGTCCTCGGCATCGAGGGAAGCACCGAGTACCGCGTTGATGAGGTGAACCAGGCTTTTCAGCAGTTCCTGGGACGCGCGCCCGATCCGGCCGGACTGGCTGGCTTTGTGCCATTCCTGCTGAGTGGCGCCACCGTGGAGCAGCTCAAAGCCAACCTGGCCGGCTCACTGGAATTCTTCAACGATGCGCAATCCATGGACATGACCCCCGGCCTGACGACGCCCGATCAGAAGTTTGTGGACTTCCTGTTCCAGAAAGTCCTGGGCCGCAGGGCGGATTTGGGCGGCTTGAACCACTTCACGCAAGAATTGAGCAACAACACGTCAAGGACAATCGTGGCATTCCAGATTATCACGAGCACAGAAGGTTACAACGTTCTCGTGAAAGGCTTTTATCTGACATTCCTGCACCGCACGGCGGACCAGGGCGGCGCCAATTTCTTCACTAACCAGCTTCAAAGCGGTATGACCGATGAACAGGTCATCGCCGAAATCGTGAGCTCCGACGAGTATTTCAGCCACGTGTAGCTCGGCTTTTGGGTGCGCAAAGATCGCTTTGACGGGAAGCATGTTTCTGGGTTACCGTTCGTAGCCACGCCGGTGGAGGGGGGAGACTTTACCGTCGCGATGGAAATCTGGTGGCGGGACGCTCCTCTGAAAACGGCACAACCTGACCAAGAAGCCAACCGGTTGCCGGCCAGGTATCAACTGCTGCAAAAGTGCGCGTGACAGGCTTTACGCAGGCGCCTTGCGATAAAAAAGAATCCCAGCATCACACGCTGGAATTCTCCCTCGGGTTGGCGCATGGGTGCCTAGAGGCCGTCATCCTGGGGAGCGCGGGCGGCGAGGGAGGCACGAGGTCCGGGCCCGATCCCGCCTGCCTCGTGCGCTCAGGGCAGGCGCGAGAAGAATCGCTGCCAGCGCGGTTGGTAATGGTGACTCGGTTCACCGAGAGGGCCACCGCCTCAGTTCTACCGAGAACGCGCGACCGTTCCACGAACCCGAACCAGCGCGAATCCAGGCTGTTGTCGCGGTTATCGCCCATAACAAAATAGTTCTCCGGCGGGACGACCACCGGGCCATAATTGTCCGCCTCAGCCTGAGCCGGGGTGAGCATGACGGGGTGGGCCTTGCCGCCAAGTTGTTCCTCCGCGAATTCGTGCCGGGGCCGCTCGGCGGCGGGAATCTGGTCGCGAATCGCGGCGGGCAGGGGTTCGTATGCCGCTGGCTTGCCGTTGACGAAGAGCCGGTTGTCGCTCAGAGCGATTTCGTCGCCGGGGACACCGATCACGCGCTTGACGTAATTCGTCCCGTCCACGGGGGAGGAGAAGACGATAACGTCGCCGCGCCGCGGCTCGGACCACTCCGCCAGCCGCCAGGTCGTGAAAGGCACCTTGAGGTCATAGGCCAGTTTATTCACGAAGATACGGTCGCCTTCTAGGATGGTAGGCTTCATGGAACCGGTGGGCACGTCGTTCCAGTCGGCCACGGCGGAACGGAAGGTGCTCAGCCCGATCACGACCACCAGGATCGGTTTGACCCAGGACTGCCAAAGGGTCGCGTACCACGATTTCTTATGCGCGGGCTTCTTCGCTTCTTTCGACGGTTGCATGGTGACTTCTCGCCTCTCGACCGCCCGGCCGTATGAAACGGTTTCGTCTCTTTGGCCGCAGACATTTCCGTGAGACTCCTACCTCATTATACGCACGGCGCCCTTTGCAAGCGCGCGGGATGATACCGCGCTCTGACTCGCTCGTGTCGCTCCCGGTACCGAGGTTTCAGTGACCTGCAACTCCATCCTGCAACCGTTGTCAGCCAGCCTAACTATGGGTTAGGCAGTTCGTTCTCAAATTGGTTTTCATCCTTCAGTTCTTTTTTGAGGCGGTACATTTCCGTTTTCAGCGTCTTAATCGTCTCGGCGTAAGCGGGATCGGCATGAAGGTTCTTGAGTTCGTGCGGGTCCTTGCGGAGATCGAATAACTCCCACTGGTCAATCTTGTTGAAGTAGATCAGCTTGTACTGCGCCGTTCGGACGCCGTAATGGGGCTGGACACGATGGTCTTGCGGATAGTGGTAGTAGCGATAGTACATCGAGGTTTGCCAGTCCTTCGGCCTTTCGCCCCGGAGCAGCGGCAGGAAGCTGCGGCCTTGCATATCGGCCGGAACCTTTAGCCCTACGGCGTCGAGCAGGGTCGGAGCGAAGTCCACGTTGAGTATCATGCCGTCGTTCGTTGAGCCGGCCTTGATCTTGCCTGGCCAACGAACCAAAAACGGCATGCGCAGCGATTCCTCGTACATGAATCGCTTGTCGAACCAGTTGTGGTCGCCGAGGAAGAAGCCTTGATCGGAGGTGTAGACGACGATGGTGTTCTCAGCAAGGCCGCTCTGGTCGAGATAATCGAGCAGTCGGCCGACGCTGTCGTCCACGGACGCGACGCAAGCAAGATAATCGCGCATGAATCTTTGGTACTTCCACTTCTTCAGTTCGGCCTCGGAGAGACCTTTGGGCGGCGCCGCCTTTAAGTCACCTTTCGTTAGATCACGGTCGATGCGCATGGTGGCTTCGCGGGCCGCATCGGAACGCGTGGCATAGTCATCGTTGAAGGTCTCCGGCTCGGGGACGGACACACTTTCCCACTGCTTACGGTGTTTATCGTCGGGCTGCCACGGACGGTGCGGAGCTTTGTGATGGCACATGAGGAAGAAGGGCTGGTCACGGGGCCTGTTCTTCAGAACCTCAAGCGCGAAATCGGTGATCAAATCCGTGCAGTAACCGCTGTATTTGTGCTTGCCGTCCTGAGCAAGAAAGACCGGATCGAAATAGACGCCCTGACCGGGGAGGATCTTCCAGTAATCGAAGCCTGTCGGGTCGCTGCCGAGGTGCCACTTTCCGATCATGCTGGTGTGATAGCCGGCCGCTCGCAGGTACTTGGCCAGGTGGGGCTGACTGCCGTCGAAACGATTGAACACGGGCACGCCGTTGATATGGGCGTACTTGCCCGTGAGAATGGCGGCTCGGCTTGGGGTGCAAATCGAGTTGGTGACCAGGCAAAGGTCAAAACGCATGCCGTCGCTGGCGATGCGGTCGATATTCGGCGTTTTGATGAGTTTGCTGCCGTAGGCGCTCACGGCGTGGGCCGCATGGTCGTCGGCCATGATGTAGAGAATGTTTGGCCGAGGCTCTGCCGCTGGCAGGTGTGCCGGGAACAGAATGAGACCCCACATCAAGCCGAACAACTGCATCTTCATGTTGGGCACCCTAGCTTCCCCTTGCGAATTGGTGCCGCACCAACGCACCAGTGAACTGCTTATTGCCTGATAGTGCCGGTCAGTATAGCAGGGGCCGCAGTCGGGACAGCTGATGCGCATGAAGATTGCCACGGGTACCCACAAATCAAGTTTATGATCGCGCGCGGGCGATATTTTGTCCGAACGCAACCTGCCATGCCGCTTGCTGCACCTGCGCCGTCAACCCTGCCTCGGCAATGTAGTGCTCCGTCATCTGCGTCCGCGCGTGCCCCATGCAAAGGCTGAGCAGCTTCAAGTTCACGCCGTACTTGATCCCCATCAATCCGTAGCGATGGCGCAGTCCGTAGGGCGTGACCCCCTTCGGCAGCCCCAGACGCCGGCGCAAGCGCTGAATCTTCAGCGACAGCCATCCGCGGCTCAGCCGGTTGCCACGGCCGTTCAGAAAGACGTGGCCCTGGTCGCCGGAGAACACGGCTTGCCGTTGCGAACGCATCCAACGCAGCAGCTTGATCACCGTCGGCACCAACGGAATCACCCGCGGCCGTCCAGTCTTCCGAGCCGTCTTGTGAAGCGCAACTATTCACGTCCGATCCCGACCTTGAAGAGCAGGTCGTTGGCGTGCCAGCGCAACCGCTGCCACTGTATGCGGGTTATATCCCTTGGCAGAGACTTTGCCCTCGCCATCCAGAGTAATCGTGATGACGTCCGGCCCGCTCATCCAAATGTGCGTCGGCAACTGGAAACCCACCCTAAAAGTCGGATCGCCGAGAATCCCGACAACCTGCTCCTCGATCATCCCATATTGAACGCGGTCGAAGTTCGCTTGATTAAATCGGCCCTTGGCCAGAGTAAATGAGGGCCAATGCTGACGAAGAGAAGCGGGATGAAAACGAGCACGGTTACCGAAAGTACCGGCGTTCGCGAAATGGCCGCATGCTGGGCTTTCAGAAACCCCTGGCAGCGTTGGCGTGCCAGGGAATAGTCAGGTTGCCGGGGCCTGAACAATGACCGGTTCCTCTTGGGCGTCTTCAGCGGGCAAGATCCACACACAGTAAAGCGGCTCGAAGTCGTCGTCAAGCACGAACTGGCCACGCTCATCCTCATAGACAACGCGCACCACACCGTCAATAAAGCGGACTTTGCCGACTACCCGCTCATTCATCACGATCTCCGTGCGAAGGTTCCGAATTGTAGCAATCCAGAATGCCGATCCCGAATAACCGGACTAACTTCTTCAGAAACTTCCATCGCGGACTAACCCGGCCCTGCTCTGTCATCGCCAGAAAGTTGATCGAAACGCCGACCTTGTTCGCCAGCTCGAAACGGGTCAGCCTGGCCTGAAGGCGATGAGAGGCAATACGTTGGCCGAGCGTAGCTTCGGGATGCTTCGCCAGGCACACCAAACACCATGTTGGCGGATTTCTACGGATGCCGCCGCGCAGCGACCTTTTCCACGGACAGATTTCCTTCTTGCACTCGCGGCAACAGATACCGGGAACTTCCACCGCTTTCTTGGAGCGGATCAAGAGGCCATACGCACCCTGTCGCGAAATGCCCAGTCGCTTCCCGATCTCGGTGAACGTTAGCCCCTTGGACCGAAGCGTGGCTATCCGCAGGCGACGGAGTTCATCTGGATTGCGACCGAAACGGGGCATTGGCATTCTCGTCAGGCGAGCCTCAACCGCGGCAAAACAATGTGCTGACCCAACGCGCTGGGCGCGGTGAAGACTCATGGCGGGGATTCTACAGCCAGTCTGTTCGCCAGGCGAGCATCCACTTTTTTCCGGGACAGCCCCCTTGATGCGGCAAGGGTCGATGGCTAATCTGTACTTCCGTTCATGTATCGCCTGCGAGGGCGCTCTTCCAGCTGCGCTTCGGGCAAGGAGCCAGAGTCCAATGGACTCCACGTTTCATCTTCCGCAACAGCCGGGCCCTCCCGATCCCCTTGAAGACCGTCCCGCATGTCCAGCATGTCGCGAAACTTTGATTCTTCTTCGGGGGTTTAGTCGCTGCCTGAAATGTAACTTCACCATCTGCGACGCGCGTGCGAAAACTCGCAGGCGCCCGAAGCTGAAAGGGGAAACGTCGTGTTCCACTCCGCCCTGGTGCGCGAGTATCTTGCCGGCCCGACGCTTGTTACAGATGCTGTCGAAGGCATGACCTGGGAACAAGTCCGTGCCAAGCCGATTCCAGGCCGATGGTCCACGCTCGAAGTGGTCTGCCATCTGGCCGATGAAGAAGCGGCTTACGCTGAGCGCATGAAGCAAGTAATTGCCGAGAATGAGCCAACCCTCATGCGGTCCCACCCTGACGAGTGGGTACGTCGGCTCGCACTCGCCCAGCGCAACGTTGAACACGAACTGCGGCTGATCGAGTTGATCCGTTGTCAGATCGCTCACATCCTTCGCGGCCTGGCGCCCGAAGACTTCCAGCGCCGCGGGATTCATCGGACCGAGGGGCCAATTACGCTCGTCGTCTTGTTGCGGCGCGCCACCGATCACATTCCCCACCACGTCAAATTCATCCGGGAGAAGAGAACGGCCCTGAGAAATCTGGCCTCCGCAGCGAGGCGCTGAATTCCGACTGTCTACACCGGCCAGCGTGAATCCCCATCTAGCCGTGATGGATAACATGCCCTACGGCGTCGGCCTTTCCGAGCCAGAGGAGATGCCCAGCCCCGGGCGAATCGCCAATCCTAACCTGCTGTTTGCAAGAGCACGGCAAGGCACGGAGGCGATCACCATGGCTCAATTCCCTGCTCCTTGAACCACTCAGCCAGACGCTTTTCCAGAGCAGCCATGCCCTCAGCCAATGTCCTGGGGCGGTCGTCCTCGAAAACCAAGCCCCCGAAGTCCAGCGCTCGGACGAGAAATCCAATATTATCCTGGTCGCCGATCTCAATGTGCCCATAACCCCGGACCCACCGCGCGACCGCTGGGAAATTCGCTTCGATCTCGGCTGGCGGTGAGTTAAGCACTGCCTTCTTTCTTGGCTTCGCCTTGCTCATGGGTTCCTTACCTGCCCCATCTGCTCCCTCAAGAAGGCGAGCACACGGTCATGAGCCTTTGCCACAACCGAGGGCTTGGCCCCGGCCAAGCCATGCCCGGCGTCCTTGACGGTGATCAATTCGTGCTTCACGCCCTTATTGTCAAGTTCCTTTGCCATCATCTCAGACTGCTCATAAGGAACGTCCGTGTCATTGGTGCCGTGGATCAACAGAGTCGGCGGGTACTTCTCAGAGACGTTGCGAACCGGGCAGAAATCGTCAAACGCTTTAGGCTCCTTGTCAGGATCGTGGCCAGTGACTTCCTTTGGCCAAAGCCCCTGCTGACGACAGTAGAGATAAAATCGAGAGCGGTTGTTTCTGCCGGTGCTTGCTGAAATTACTGGACCGCCAACGGCCTTGTACGCTTCTTCTTTCGGAACCAGCGGCATCTTGGAATAGAAAGGATCCGGCCGGCTGTACCAAGGGCCAGCAATGTCTCCGTAGCCCCAGAATGAGACAAGAGCCGTGGGCCGAGGATTAACTCGAAATCCTGCCGCCAACGTCAAGTAGCCGCCGGCTGAGCCGCCCATGACAGCGACCCTTTTGGGGTCGATGTGGAATAGCTCCGGTCCCTTCTCTCGAATCCACTTGCAGGCATCCTGCAAATCCTCCAGGATCGCCAGCAGCTTTGTCTCCGGCGCCAAGCGGTAGTCAAGGGACACGACCGCGTAACCCGCCTTGAGCAGTTTGCCAAGAAGCGCTTGGTCAATCTGGCCCCGATGTCCCATGATTAGCGCCCCGCCGTGAATCCAGATGACCACAAGACGGGTTTTGTCGGCACTATGCCGGTACACGTCGGCCTTGATCTCGCATTGCTCGACGGTCTTGTACATGAACGTCTTCTTGTCAATTGGTTTCTCCTGGCCAAAGGACCGCTGCGGCAAGGCAACCGCTAGAGCTTCTGTTGCCAGCATTTGAAGAAACAAACGCCTGCCGCTTTGCATGTTGCACCTCCTTATCGCCTGAATTTGTTGCGCAACTCGATGAACTGTGCTTTCTGCTCAAGCGAGATCGGACCTCCGAAGTTGAGGAAGACCTTGAAAGCGGCGGCGCCCGTCTGGTCAAAGAACTGAAAACTGCGAGTAGCAGTGCCGTCCATGTGACCGGGTTTCTCCACGGCAAACACAGCAGCCAATTGCTGCCATCGGATGTGCATATCGAGTGTTTCGGTCTGGACGTTGAAGAATTCGCCTGCCTTGCTGAAACCGCCGAACTGCCCGTCAACCTCAATCGTCGCTGCACCGTTTGATACCAGCACGCGCACGGAACGCAAAGCCTCAAAACTCTGAAGCAGATCCTGCCACTGGGCAATATCCAATTCCATGACCCGATCAGTCGGAAATGCTCGGATCACCTCGACCTCTGGCACGCCGAGGTCGCGTGCCAGTTGCAAGGTCATTTTCCGAGGATTCTTCTCAACGGCAGCCCGGATGCGTTCTGCCATTTCAGCTTGCTGACTCGGTTGCTTGGTCTTCATGGTTGCTTCTTCCATTCGAGCATAACCGTAAATCGCCATTACTTCTTCCACGCTACGCTCAAGAACCCGAACATCTCCCGTCATCCTTCCGCTTTACCCATTGCTTGCCTCTTCTCCTCGATGAATCGGACGTGATGCGGAATGTGGTCAGTGATCCGTTGCAGCAGGTTTTCGAGCGTCAGTGCCCCATCACGAGAATGGGCACCACTCCGCCGGAAGTCCTCCGGGTTCAGCGCGGACAGAATCCGGGCCATCTGCCTGCGGGTCAATTCGATGAGTGCTAACTCCTCTTCCACGTCTCGGTGGTCGTATGCCAAGCGTGCGGCAAAAAGCCCAGGATCACCCTTGAGCAATTCCGGCTCCTTCAGAGCGATCACTCGTTTCATGCGGTCGGCGTAGATAGGCTCGTAATCGGCGATGTGGCAAACCACCTCCAAGGCGGACCATTTGCCGGGAATCGGCTTGGCGAGGAGTTGCTCCTTTGTCATCCCGGCAACAACACGCCTCAGCAGGTCTGGCCCAGCAAGGTACTGCTCGATCAATGCGTCGTACTTCATCGCGGTGTTCCTCACGATTGAGTCGGGAACTTCGGCCTCGACGTTCGTAATCAATTTTTCATGCCAAAATGCAGCTTCAGGAAATCGATGGTCTTCATGGGCGTTCCCCCGCCGGTCCGCCTGTTCCCGGCATAAAGCTCACAAGGTATTCCGAGTTCGTCCATCTTTTCCTTCAAAACCTTGCCGAACAAAGGGTGATGGATGCCGATGCCCATGTCGGTGATCTCGGCGTCCATCGGGCTTGAATAAGAGAGAAGAACTGGCGGATCGTCCTTGGTCAGATGATTGATGGCGGAGACTTCCTCGAACAGCTTGTATTTCTCGGCGGACAGGTCATCCAGTCTGTCCAGGTCCGCGTCGAAGAGCTGTCGCAAGGGACCAATCTTGTAAACGTCCTTGCCGGAGAACAGCTTGCGTATGAATCTCGGATCGTAGGAAGTTTGACCGTCGAATACTGCCATGCAAGTCAGCCGGGTGGACTCTCGCAATACGGGGTCCTCGCTCTTCGGATCGGCCATGTCATCATGGAAACCCAGCCATAACGAGATCCCGGCACCTGCGGAGCCGCCGGTGGCGGCAATGCGTTTCGGATCGATGTGCCACTCCTTGGCTTTGAACCGGAGGAACTGGACCGCCCTGGCGCCGTCCTGGAATGGAGCGGGGGCGATAGCTTGATTGGAAAAGCGATAGGTGATGGCGGCAACCGAAATCCCTGACTCCAGGCATTCCTTGAGAAGCTGCGGCGCCACGCTCTTGTTGCCGCCGAGAAATCCACCGCCATGAATCGAAATCAGCAACGGGGTCGGTTGCTTCGACTCGGCCTGCCAGAAATCCAGGACGTTTCTCGGGTGCGGGCCGTACTTGACATCTCGGTGGGTTGGCTGTGAAACTCTCGCCTGGGGTTGCGGAAGATCACCATGAAGCAGTGTCTCCTTGCGTGACGTAACCACCCTGCCATCCTTGTCCAGCGCTGCCAGTTCCAGCGTGTAAATTCCAGGCGGAAGGTCGAACAATTCCCAACTGCCGGTCCAGAGGGTGAAGCTTGTTCCGTTCAAAGATTTCCGAGAGCCCAGCGTGGTCTTTCTGACCTTGCCTTCTCGGTCAACGATCTTGCCTTCCAGTTTGGCTACCGACGCTTCAATGCTGGGCGATAGGCAAACCGTGCCGTAAAGCCAGGCATAGTTGGCAGATTTCGTCAGACTCAGAGGGAGCAGGGCACGGCCAAGTGGTTTCAACTCCTGCGGGTCAAGTTTCTCAACCAGTCGCACGCGGCCAAACGCAGAGGGAGTTGATACGGCAGCAGGAGAAGAATAGACGAAGGTGCGATCCACTCGTGGCCCGCCGTCGCTGCTGCAGAGTTCGCACTCGATGCCAACGACTTCTCCCACCTTGGCGGCAAAATTCGGGAAGTTAGCCCACGGCAGCTTGAACTCGGCGGTGTAGCCCCAGGCGGTCTTTGCCCCAGCAACCTCGGCTCCTTGCAGCTTGAAGTCCTTAAAAGCTGGAAGATCACGCACGCCCATTCGGGGCTTCACTTCCGTCTTCGTGAAGGGCGTCCAGAACATATGCAAGGTTCCGGGGCCGAACTGCGCTGCACCGAGTTGCTGACTACGGCGAGTATCCAGGTAGAATTCGACCGCATCCCCGTTCCAGATTTGATTATCCCCTCCGAAATGGGCCGGATGCTGATCGAGACAGCGCAGGCCAATGTAAAGGTTTTCCTCGTCCCACAGAAAGAGGAATTGCCCACCCCGGTTTGCGAAGTCAGGATGGCCCACGTGGACCGGCGTGACGAAGGCACCGTCCCACTCGTCGAGGTTCCCGTCCAGCGCAATGGGCTTCTGAGCCTTCGGAATCAAACCGACAATAGCCTTGTCCTGGGCATGAGCGGAACCGGCGAGGAAAGCCCCCAACACCATGAACAGAATCGACGCTTTCAAGGGACGCGGCATTTGAGTTCACCTCCAGGATTCAGGCAGTCTCAATGGCCCATGCCAGTCTATCGCTCCCACCCGGAGGGAGCTACGCTGAAGCGGGCACGTAAAATACCCGAGGACGAATCCGGTGTAGCGGCGGGAGCAAATCATTCGGCGGCTTTGGCGGCGCGGGTTAGCGGCGGTCAGTACCGCGGACGGTGCTCCATGCTTCATACAATGGCCTCAGAATGCTGAGACGATTCCGTGTCGCTCCACCCGGAGGAGTTCCGATGACTCTGCGACGTCACGTTTTGCTTTGTACGCTGCTGATTT
>Ga0185299_10001562_pt1 | contig 42499 bp, 29 predicted proteins | sample PaiPotPPA55metaG_FD_128002 | JGI IMG/M metagenome (GOLD analysis project Ga0185299, IMG submission 128002) | Iron sulfur acid spring bacterial and archeal communities from Banff, Canada, to study Microbial Dark Matter (Phase II) - Paint Pots PPA... ... | reverse complement strand
CCATACCACCGAGAGTAGCATTAGCCCCGGGATCAACCGCGAAAAACAGGTGCTGGGAACGTAGATACTCATTCAGTTCTTCATGAGTAACACCGGCCTCGACCGTAGCGTCGAGGTCACCTGGATTAACTTCCAAAACCCGGTTCATTTCCGAGAAATCAATACAAACACCACCTCGTAACGCGGCGATCTGGCCTTCCAAACTGGTACCCTTTCCGTAAGGGACCACGGGAACTTTGTGTAGCGAACAGATCTTAACAATTTCGCTGACTTCCTCCGTTGATCGCACAAACGCGACCGCATCCGGCGGCGCGGGCGGATGATACGATGCATCGGTTCCGTGTTGCTCAAGGACAGACGGAGTTGTTGACAACCGGTCACCAAGGAATCGCTGCAGCGAAGCCATCGCCATGGAGCGAGTCGCGGGCGCGCCACTATCAGCGGAGTCAGGCTGGTTCATGGGAAGGAACAACTTCGCCTAGTAATCCTGAATAGCCGCAAAAAAGCACAAAAAGCACAAAAAAAGAGCGGTGAGTTTCAGTTCTTGGCGGCGCTCCCGGCCAGAGCAAACCTGCCATGAAATGGCAAAACAGAATAGCCCAGGGCTTTAGCCCTGGGTAGCTGCGCGCATATCAATCGTCCTGCAAGGGCGACCGAGAAATGCGACTTCTTTCCGTTTCTTTGGATTGGGCAACCCGCCGTGAAGCATTCATGGCTTTGTCCTGATGGGAAACCATTACCGTCCGGATTGCGAGTCACGGCGCAAGGTCCGGGAACGAATTTAGAACTTCGAACTCCTTGTACTCCTTGTACTCCTTGTACTCCTTGTACTCCTTGGACTCCTCTCACCCACTCAGACCGTAAACACAATCCGGTCCGCGGTCGGGCTCTCCCAGACGGCAGCGACCTGCGATAGCGGAACCGGGTCAGCGCTGACCTTGAATCCTCCTGGAATGAACGCCTGCAAAACCTCTCCAATAGACACCACCAATCGCGCGTTCGAAACACTGCCTAGCCCGCTTCCCATCAGTTCCAACCCCGAACTACGTAAGGCTCCTCCTGGTAGCGTAATCGTCCCTCCCGCTAACGATCCAATCTGCACAAATCGGATCCGCGGCTCTCCGTCTGGCGATCCATGCCCCGCCGCTGCGGCGATCAGGTTTTCCGCAGAAGGGCCCCATAGGTAATCGAGGATGACATCGATTCCGCCCTCTTGGATCTCTTTCCGAAAAGCCCTGGTTAACGACTCCGCCGGCTGGTCCAGTGGAATCAACGCATCAGCGCCTAATGCTACAAGTCCGGCCACACTCGCTTGATTCCTTCCCGTTGCGATCACCCGGCGGGCCCCAAAGTGCTTGGCAATTTGTATCGCCAGCCGGCCCGATACACCCGTTGCCCCATTGACCAGCACACTCTCACCTCTCACAAACTTCGCCCGTTCCATCAGAGCCGCGTACGAAGACATTCCCGGATTTGCCGCCGCCGCGGCGGTAACATCATCCAGATCATCCGGCAAAGCCACCCACACCGAATCGCGCACCGCCGTAAATTCGGCCATTGATCCAAACGGCGCAGACGGAAAAGCGAAATAGACCCGCCGCCCATCCGCCAAAGTTCCCACGCCATCCACGCCTGGGACGAAAGGAAACCGGTCTTCAGAACTGTAATGTTTCCCGGAAGCTTGTGCTCGCACCAGACGGCTCAGTGCGGCGGCTTTTACCTTCACGATCACCTCGCCGGTCTTGGCTACGGGCTGTTCAAAATCGCCATATTCCACGCCCTCTTTATAGCTTCTGATGATTGCTGCCTTCATGTGATTTTCCTTTTCGAGAAGGTCACGTCCAAAGGGTTTGTTGCCCAATTATTTTTCATACGGACCTGTCGCGCCGTCTTGTCCGCCATAGTTCTGGGAATAAGGGACGACGGAGGAAGGCTCTGCGAAGGCGGAAGGACCCGAAGCGGAGAAGGTGAAAGGTGATTGGTGAAAAGTGAAAGGTGGAGTTTGCCTCATCGATGGCCGCGCGAACCAATTCGACCATTGCCCTTAACCGACGTAGCTCACAAGGCGCTTCGCGTTCGGCGTTCGGCGTTCGGCGTTCGACGTTCGTGCTCGTGCTCGTGCTCGTGCTCGTGCTCGAACGTTGTTGCTTGCAGAAAAGGCGTGTCAACCCAATTAGAAGCGCCAAGCCCGAATTGCACCCCTGCGGCCGCGGGGTTGGAAGTGCTGAAGGGGGAGATGGAGCGAGTGCCTTGGCTCCGTAGGAGCGACATCTGCTTAGGAGCGTTCGTAACCTTGGGGTGCATAGCGCTATAAATATTTAGCTCCTACGACGGAGCAGGTCATCGGATCCGCTAAGACAAAGCCGAGAAACCACCTTCGTTGCCTTCGTTAACTTCTGTAAGAAATCTCCGTCTTCGCCATCTTCTGTAAAGTTCGGTCTCCTAACGGGTGATTCGGTAGTAGCCCGTTTGCAGTACCAAAATCCGCTCACCTGATCAATAGCGCGCACTCTCACTTAGAAGCATGCTGCTTTTGAGAAAGCGGGCTTTTTCTAGAACTATCCGAGTCGATAAAAGCCGCCAAAAGCAGAAGCCATTGAAAAGGACAACTGTTTATGCCGAAAGTTAGCCCCCGAGCCGTTATCATGGGTGGATCCATAGGCGGACTTACCGCCGCCCTTGTGCTGCGAGATAACGGCTGGGACGTGGACGTTTTTGAACGCTCGAGTGCCTTGTTGGAGAATCGCGGAGCGGGCATTATCTCGCACCCGATTACCTTGCGGTATGCCACCGAGTTCGCAGGTTACGGTCTCGATGAATTATCAATCCACCCGGTTTGGTGCCGCTATGTTAATGACTACGGAAAAGTTGTGAGCGAAAGATCGTGCCATTTTCGGGTCAATTCCTACGGCACTCTCTACCGAGCATTGGTGCATGCATTTGGTATGGAAAGGCTGCATCTGGGTAGGTCAGTCGTAGGTTTTCACGAGGAAGGCTCCCAGGTAAAGGCATTCCTTTCGGACAATGATATAGAGATGGCAGACCTACTGGTGTGCGCGGATGGCATCAATTCGACTGCCAGAAAGCTTATGGTGCCCGATGCATCACCGGAGTACGCTGGGTATGTTGCCTGGAGAGGAACGGTCGGCAAAGAAAGCCTCGGCCGGGAAACATTCAAAGCGCTGCAGGAAGCGATCACTTACCATCTAATGGCCGACGGTCATTTGTTAGCTTACCCTATTCTGGCGCGCAATCGACTCACTGGAAAACGTGAGCGTCTAATTAACTGGTTGTGGTATGTTAACGTTCGCGAAGGTGATGCATTGGATGACCTTCTGACGGATCGCGACGGTATGCTTCGCGATACCTCACTGGCATATAAGACCCTTCAGGAGAAGCATATCGCCGGACTACGTCGAGACGCCAGAGAAACACTGCCACCTTCGTTTGCCGAACTAGTCTTGAGCACGCAGGAACCATTCATCCAGGCGGTCTTTGACGGAGTGATTTCGACGATGGCCTTCGGACGGGTCTGCATCATGGGTGATGCCGCATTTGCTGCGAGGCCGCATTGTGGGGCAGGCACCGCCAAAGCGTCAGAGGATGCGTGGCAACTGCGCAACGCATTGGCGCAAACGAACAATGACGTACCAGTGGCCCTCCAACACTGGCAAGAACGGCAATTACAATGCGGATCCCAGCTCGTCGCACGCGCTCGGGAAATTGGCCACCGGTTGCAATTTGAGAACAACTGGCCGGTTGGTCAGGGATTCCCTTTCGGGTTGTACGAACCTGGCGACAGCGCCTTTGAAATCGTAAGCACCGAGGTTGAACTATCGCGTTAACTCAGGCTGTCTGGAGCAAAGGAAGCAAAGTTCAGACTTTGCTCTGCGTGCCGGTAGCGGACTACAAAGGCCTTACCTGCCAGCATCTCGAGTGAAGACCGCGTTGTGTTCTGTCGCCAGATTTTCAATCAAGACCTGATTCTTCTCGGGGTAGAACTTTGCCCCGCGCCGGCCGAGACCCGTGTTTTCACTGGCGAAGTAGTAAGTGAAAGTGTCAGCGTCCCAGTGCGCCAGTTCGTAATAAGCTCCTCGCGGCGGAAGGCGTAAGATCAGGCGGTCATTTTCGACCGCAACTTGTAGCGTCCCAAAATACTCATTCCGATATTTCCCAGTGTACTCGTTCAGCGGCTTGGCGGGCACAAGATTATTCGGGGCTGGTAACGTGGCATAGTTCGTGGACGAATCCTGAGTTTCCGCGATCATCTGCGTGAAGGCTTTCTCGGCCAGCGAAAGATAGTCTCGCTTCGGCTTGCCGTAGCGTACGAGGTCAAGGAAATGAAGACAAATCGACTCGGGCAGGCCTACAGGGGTAGCATTGGTGAGAGCGAGCACACCAAGGTGTTCTTCGGGAATGAGGTAGACACTAGTGGCGGCACCTTGGAAGAAAGCGCCGCTATGGCTGAGTTGTTTATCGCCCTGGGCAGCAATACTCACGTCCCAGCCCAGACCATAGAACCGGCCACTCGGACAATCATCGGGTTTGGCCGGATCGGCGTCGCGGCAGATCTGTTCCTTGTGAGTTTCAGCCAGAGCGTTTGTATCGATGATCTGTTTGCCGTTCCACTTGCCCTCATTGAGTTGGAGGCGCAACCACTCGGCCAGATCGCGGGCGCTCGAACTAACCCCACCCGCAGGAGCTTCTGCATCAGCCTCACGCACGAAACGATTAACCGGTTGTCCATCGATGAAGATGTGTAGCGCAGCCTTATTCACTCGATTTTCATAGTCCGAGAAGCGCGAACTGGTCGAGGTCATACCAAGGCGGGAATAAAGCTGCTCCTCGGCAATGGTCTCCCATGGTTTCCCGATTTTGGTGGCGGCAGCAAGCCGTTCTTCAATCCGGTAGCCGCCGGACCAGGCTGCGCCCTTCTGTGAGATCTGCTTCCCAGATTTACCTTTGCATCCTTGGCCGACGTAGCTAAAGGGGGTGATGGGGCGAGTGCCTTGGCTCCGTAGGAGCTGAATCTTTATAGCAATGATCGCAAAAAAGAGCATCAGCTCCGTAGGAGCGACATCTGCTTAGGAACATTCGTAACCTTCAGCAGCACAGCCGTAGATGCCGCTCCTAACGGAGCTCATCGCGTGTGGGTTACGGTTGCTATAAATATTTAGCTCCTACGGAGCAGGTCATCGGCTCCGCTAAAACAAAGCCGAGATCTTCCCTTTTAGCTACGCCGGAGAACTAGGACCTCACGGCCCCTCCGACCTTCGTTGCCTTCGTTAACTTCTGTAAGAAATCTCTGTTTTCGCTATCTTCTGTAAATTTGGTCCCCTCCGGATTTACCTTTGCGTCTTTCGTGCCTTCCGCTTTCGCCAAGCCTACGGGCGCGACAGGTTTTTGCGGCTATTCCTGTTTCTCACTTTCGGTCTTACTGACTCACAAGTTCCGACAGTCCCCATCCTGGTCGCCACTGACCAGGATGGGGTTGGGTTCGCTGTTCACAGTTCAGCTACGGCGAACTGGGAACCGCGAACCGTGAACTGCGAACCGTGAACCGTGAACCGTGAACCCTTAGTGGCTCTCAATCCGATAATGTCCGGGCTGGACCCCGGTCAGTTGAACGGCGCCGCCCACTAGACTGGCGTTACCGATCCCGGTGGTGGCTTTGAATTGTCCATTGATAAAGGTTTGCTGCCCGTTTACCTCAACGTCATTGCCGTTTGAAGGAGGTAGGACGATGGTTCCGCTGGTCCCCGGCGGAACCTGAACGTCTAACGTGAACCGATGCGATTTCTGATTGTTCGCCCATTTCACATCGAACGGACCATAGGCAGTCGGAGCCCGTCCTTCCGACCAGGTTAAAGTGCCGGGATGCGGTTCAACCATCCAGGTCAGATAACCGGGTTCAGTTGGACGAATACCTAGGACGTATTCGGACAGAATTGGCGTTGCGCCCGAGGACCAGCCATGCGCTAGACTAGTAAACCCGGCAAATCCCGGGGTTCCATCGGTGCCGATAACTTCCCAAGCGGCCGCCGAATAGTTCGGACTATCCTGGGCGGCCATGAGTCCCCATAGATTATGCAGCAGGGTCAACGCATCGGTGGTGTCGTTCGCTTGGAAACGGGCTTCAAGTTCAATCTTGGAGGCAAACGGGCTGATGTAAGCTTTGAACCCGGTGTTAGCTGAGAAAGAGAGTGGACCGTACTCGGTCCACAACGCCGATTTCAGCGTCGTCAGTATCGGCGAGACGGCTGAGGTTGGTGCTATGCCCGTTACGATCACCGATGAATTCGCGTCTTGCGCAACGGTCCCTTTTATCGAGTCACTGAGATCATAGACACCCGTGGTCGCGTCGAAAAGGGTGTTGTTGATCGCCGTTTTGACGAGAGCAGCCTGAGCTGCATAACCCGCCGCCAGATTAGCAAAGCCGGCGGCGTTCGCGAGCATGCTACCATCGAGCAAAGCCTGGTAATATAACGCGTTATACTCGGTAACCGCGCCAGTTAACGCGCCATCGTAGTAGTGCCAATCCATACCGTCGCTCGAGCTGGTTATTAGCAGGTTGTTCGAGTTAACGTTAGCCGCATTATACGCCAGTTCGCGTTGCACTATCGGCCATTCTTGTTTGACGAAGGCCAGATCACCGGTGAACAGATAGTAGTCTGCCAGGTTAAGAACGAAGTAGATCGAATAGTCAGCTGAATAAGAGTCACCGCTTTCGGGGAATGTACCCAGGGGAGCGGTCGGAGGAACATCAGAACCAGCCTCACCACTGGCCTCTTGGTAGCTGCCCAGGAGCAACAACGATTGTTGTATGTACTCGTTGGTGGCGGTCGAGTAGTACAGGGTCGGACCATCGATATTAAGGTCGCCACCCCAGACCACGCGATCCCGTTTGGCTCCATCCATAACCAAGGGCAAGGGGTCACCTCCCGGTGGGGTATTGAATGCGGTTAACGCGGACGGATCAGAAAGCGGATTCGAGAATAGTACGTTACCGGAGGGATCCGTGACGGTCAGGTTGTTGAAATCGGCTTCTTCGCCCGCATGTTCGCGAAAACCTACGGTTCCGGTGGCATAAGCAGTAATACCCGAAGAGAAATTCGAGGAGTCGAAACTCGCGATTTGTTGGTTATCCAGGTAGGTGGTTACGGTTGTGCCTGCGACCACGGTTTTGATGGTGTGCTGCGTACCAGGGTCCACTGAGACAGAAAGAGGAACATCAGCGATGAGTGCGTAACCGGAAGGAGAAACGGACAATTCCTGTAATGTGTTCGGTGTACCGGCCGTATCGTTCGATGCATTCAGAATCAAGACATATCCTTGATTCTGAGATTGGCCTCGAACTAACCAGCCGCATTGATTGGATACGATCTGGAATTGGAATGTAACCGTGTAATCGGTCCAATTGGTACCGATCTTCAATAGGCCGACATCTCCCCCATTGGCGTCCAGGCTGCCATTCGTGATAGTCCACGGGGGCGATACGGACCCCGGAGGAAGTTGATCCAGTTGCACCGTATAAGCGCCGTCGTACCAGATCCGGTTTAATTCGTCATCGTTACAAACGAAATAGCCCTGATAAGCAGTCGCATCGGCTCGGAAAGCCGAGAAATGGATTCCCGCTGCCGTGAGAGACACGGTTCCCGGCGATGTGAGTGTAATGATTTGAAACCGTTCGCCACCTTGGATCATGTTTTTGGTCACTACTCCGGCGCCGCTCAGGGTGAAGTCGTCTGCTCGAGAAGGATCCGCCGCCTGGCCGGGCGCACCATCGCCGTTGGTACCGAGATACAATAGACCTTCGCTGTAAGCTGCATGGAGAGTGGGAGTACCAGAGACAGATTGCACATTAAAGAAAGGGATCCCGCTAACGTCTTTGCCGTAATCGAGAACGATGGCTGGAGCTGGTTCCCCCGGTGTGTTCTGCAGAGTAGCGACGCCATTCTGTTTGACGAGAGCATCAGCATTCTTAACGGAGCCCCAGGTCGTCACCACTTTAACCGGATAAACGTCCGGAGACGTTGGGCCATTCACATAACGTTGCCAATTTGGATTTGCCGGCCACGGGTCTTGCGCTTTGAGAGATCCGGCCGCTAGAGAAGAAATCAACGCGACACTACCAAGCGCGCGCTGAAGGTTACTGATCGTCCTGTTTCGGGGGAACGAATACATATATTTTTTGGAGGGTTGGGGTGGAGGGAGCTGTGAAGAAGGTGAAAGGTGATTCGTGATTGGTGATTGGTAGGGAAGAGCTACCGCTCGTCCGCGGCGTCGGGGACGCTGAAGACCAACTGTGAACAGCGAACGGTGAACCCCAAAAACGGCGCGTCGAAGGGCCTGCCCTGAGCATCTCGGCAAGCTCGATGCAGGCAAGCGTTTGGCGCGTCGAAGGGGAAAGGTCAGACAGATGCCATCCATGGTCCAGGGGGGGTGCTGAATCCTGACCCGGAGCTTGCCACCAATGCATTCATCTTGGGAATGCATAAAATGACAATAATTGTGTACGAACTGACAGACGGAGATTTCTTACGGAAGGCAACGAAGGTTCTGACGGGGTTAGGATTTGGCTTGGCAGACAAGCGCGCCAGTGTTTCAACAATACGTAGTTCGGCGTATTGATCAGGAGTTGGCGCCGGGCCAGAATCGTTACCTTCAAAAAATGTATTTACCGCCCGATTTCAGCAAGTATGACGCCGTCGCATGCGGCAAACTGATCGACCAAGCGTACCAACAATACGGAGCCGCCAAGGCGCCTCAGGTGGGCGCACTACCATGGTCGATTCAAGACGGATATACCAATTGTGGTTCATTCTCTGCGGTCGAGCAAAATCAAATCTTGCCCTTCGGATTTGTTGTTTCAAAGGATAACCAGCTCTTCGTCGTTATCCGAGGCACGCAGACGCCATTGGAATGGTTGGATGACGCTTCGATCCAGCCGAAACCGTTCATCTCGGGATGGGGAAATACGACGACAGGTTTTCTTGGTCTTCACAATCAAATCTTTCCCACGATCGAGAAGCTAGTTTCAGCGAATCAAGGAACCGCGACTCATGTGTTGGTCACGGGTCACAGCCTGGGAGCTGCTTTAGCCAATCTCGCAGCCGCTCAATTGGTTGGCACCGGGATCGTTCAGCAGGAGAAACTGACCGTTTATTCGTTCTCCGGACCTCGCACTGGTAACCCGGATTTCGCGAGCAAATTCGGGCAAAGCATCGCCAATGCGTGGCGGGTCTTTAATACTGAAGACCTGGTTCCAACGTTACCTCTTTCAACCGTTGACACTGACCCGCAAAGCTCGCTGGGCCTCTTCGACACCAATATTGAGTTGGTGTTGAAGCTTTTCTTCAAGCCTTCCCCTTTCCTGTTTCAACATGTCGAAACGCCCATCGCATTGACCTACCAGCTTAACACCGTGGCCGATAACCATAACTTAACCCAGCTCTATAGCCGGTTGGGCTAACGGTCCTGATCAATCGTTCTATGAGTGCTTCTGCTTCAACGGTGCTAACTCCAATCGAACCCGATCCATTGCTCAGATCGGATCTCCGAGCTAACATCCATCAGGCTATCCAACGGCATCACCCGGATTTTGACGGAGCGTTGTTTAACGGAGGTACCATCCTTCAACTCGCTTTCACCGCCGCTGCCTCGTTTTTGCCAGGCAGCAGTTGGATACCGAACGCGCCGCTTCTGGCCGGAATCTGCGCGGCGCTGGCTGCGCTCCTGATCACGATCGAGCGTTCCTTGTCTTTCGGCGCCCGGTGGAGGTTTCACACCGAGATGCAGACCGGCTACAAGTCGATTCTAGATATGATCGATTTCTATCAATGCATCACGGCCGAAGACGAGAAAACCAAATATCGCGCCAACATCTGGAACGCGCTGTACGCCTTGCGCACCCGAGAAGGCGGTATTCCGGGCGGCTCCACCTCAACCACAAGCACGGCAGGCGGCGCCTAAACAGCTAACAGCAGCAATCGCCGCAATCCCGGAAAAAGAATAGCCGCAAAAACCTGTCGCGCCCGTAGGCTTGGCGAAGGCGGAAGGCACAAAAAGCGCAAAAAAGACACGAAGAAAAAAATCACGCCAAGGCAAAACAGAGACCAGATTAATTCACAGCAAGGTCGCGAATGCCACAAAGACAGAATATCTAGACAGAAAGCCTCTACATTGTGTCCTCTGTGATCTTCTGTGGGATTGGTCTTGTATTTTGTTGAGCTTTTTGTGCCTCTTGGCGGCTGTTCCTGTTTTGTGCCTTCGTGCCCTTGGCCGACGTAGCCAAAAAGGGAATTGGGGGTCACGTACTAAACCTGCCGCCAAGACGGCTTGGCGGGATCGGCTAGCCGGATATCGACCGGGCCGATCCCGAAGACGGCGATCATAGCCGGCTCCTTGCTATCGGCTGGCACGCCATCGTAGTGCCAGGTGCGGGCATGGCGCAGGACATATCCGCCGGCCCGAACGGGCACGGTCTGCTGGGGGGTGAAGTCAGCGCCGCTGTTCACCCACCAGGTTCCCGAAACCACCACACAGATGCGATCGGTTCCGTAATTATGCGGCGCGCTAAACCAGCCCGGATTCCACTTCATCATCACCAGGTACGGACCGGGCTTGTTCAAGTCGCCGTAAAGCATCGCCATCTCGCCACTCGAGGCAGGCAGACCCTGCCATGGCTTGAACTGGATCTGGTCAGGCTCTAGCTCAAAAGTTTCGTTCGGATTGATCGGGCTCGCCTCTGCGCTGGTTGCCGTGAATGTAGAGAGCAGCGGCGCCATCAAAAGCAGGCGCAAAAGCTGGCGCCGTTCAAGAGAAACATTGCGGTCGTCCTGGAAGCGGAGGTCTTTTTGTTTCGGGTCGGCGACGTTCTTAGGCATTGCCCCGAAATCTACCCGAAGCCATGCCTGGAATTCTATCGCTAGAACGGGCCGTTTCTCATTACTCGACTGAGCAATAGCGTCCTGCTCACAGAAGAAAGGCGAAGAATCTTTTACAGAAGATAACGAAGGTAACGAAGGGGTTCCGGCTCGGTATGTTCAAAGGGTTCAAGGTCCTTTCAGCGTTTCGTGTCGTTTTTAAGCCCGGAAGCTGTGCCCCCCTGGCCGACGCAGCTACAGGGGGAGATGGGGCGAGTTGTCCTCCATAGTTGTGGGGCCGCGGGACGACGGAGGAAGTCTGCTTTGTGGAATAAGTTGTCGAAAATTCAACATCCGCAGGAGTGCCGAATCTTGAGTTCTGGCTCTAACACCATCGTCACCGGTCTGCGTTGCGGCCTGCTGATACGCTTCAGTAACAGCTTGATCGTATGGGCTCCCATCTGAAGGCATGGCTGAGCCAGGGCGGTCAGGGTTGGGTCAAAACTGTCGGCCCATTCAAAATCATCAAATGCGGCAATGGCAATGTCTCTCGGGATGCGCCGCCCGAGTGCTTTCAATGCCCGCACCAGGCCCAACGTCATTTTGTTATTGGCCGAGACGATTGCGGTCGGCGGTCTGGACAAGTGCATCAATCGCAGGGCCGCCTCGTAAGCAGGTTCGATTTCGGATTCACCGCATTCCAAGAATCTTTCCTCAAACGATAGCCCTGCTGCTTGTATGCCGGCCCGATAACCTTCGATCCGTTCGATAGTAGTCGCTAAACCTTGGATACCGGACACTAGTCCGATGCGCTTGTGACCATGTTCGGCCAGATGCGTAACCAGGCTCTGCATCGCTCTTCGGTTCTCTACCAGAACCTGATCAAATCGTCCCTCGATGGCGCGGTCGACGAAGACCACTGGGATCTTATGCTTTTCCAGGTATCTAACAGCGCGGTTTTCCGGGTCCGGCACATGCGCCAGGACCATCCCGTCTACCCGGCGTTCGTGGAGCGCTCGAATTACCTCCATTTGATGGTCGGGTTGATCCGCTGTGTCAGTTAGAAAAAGAAAGTAACCGTTACGAGTACATTCAACCTGCATTCCCCGAACCACGTCGCCAAAATAGATGTTGGTAATCGCCGATAACGCGACCCCGATCGAACTCGTGGTGGCCCGGACGAGCGCACGAGCCAGGATATTAGGAGTAAATCCCAGCTCGTCAATTGCGTGCGTGACTGCCTGGACGGTCTCGGGTGAGACCGTCCGCGTCTTGTTCAGGACATGCGATACCGTCGATATCGATACCCCTGCCCGCTGCGCCACATCTACCATGGTTACCAATGTTTCCCCTCCGATTCGACTGCGGGTATCGACATGGCGCCCTCAATGTCATCTCATCAAAACGCAAAATCGCCCACGTTTTGCGGCGTGACAATTTTGGCAGGCCCGAGCACAACTTCACCATTCGCGCCGACGGTAAATTTCCCGAGGCGGCCGGCCTCAAACGTCTCGCCCTCTTTGCCGGCAATCTTACCTTGAGCCAAGGCTTCGGCAGCGTAGTAAGTCAGATAACCCAAATCTTTAACGTTCCACCAGATATCCTGGCATTGTCCCGCAACGATATATTTCTTTATCAACGTCGCCGGCGCCAGTCCGGTTAACTTGATCTTATCGAGCCGGCCGGCCTGTTCCAGTGCTCTGGCTGCCGCCGGCAATCCGATACCAGCCGGAATGATAATCCCCTTCAGGTTCGGAAAAGCTTCCACCAACGCCAGCGCCTGCTGCTGGTTAACCTGCTCGCTCTCCTGTCCATAGGCAATTTGAACCAGCTTCATCCCGGAATACTTAGGATCCGACGCCATTTTCGCCTTCATGAAATCGATCCAGGCGTTTTGGTTCGTTGCAGTCGGCGTAGACGATAGAATCGCGAATTCGCCCGTACCGATCATGTCGTGCATGCTGTCTAGCATCATCGCCGCCAGGGAATCGCCCTTCGCCTGGTTGATGAACAGGCTACGCGCTCCCGGAGCAACATCCGAATCAAAGGAAATCACGCGAACACCTTGTTGCGCCGCTCGCTTGAGTGCGGGCGCTACCGCGTTTGCATCGTTGCCCGCAATCGCAATCACGCCGACTCGTTGGGCAACCAGATTGTTGATAAACTCAATCTGTGCCTCAGCAGTTGCCTGCGACGGTGCTTCGCGGACGGCTTTGCCTCCAATTTCACCTTGCGCTTCTTCGGCTCCGGTCTGCGCCACCTGAAAATAGGGGTCGGTGTCAAGCTTGGGCAGAAAGCCGACTGTGACCGGTCCTTTGGCGGTATCCGCGGCCAACGCCGCGCTTGAGAAAATCAGTGCACCGGTAATCGCTGCACTAATAAACGTGGATTTATGTTTCATGGTTGTTCTGGGGTCTCATCGTGTAGGGAAGAGAATGGCTGCGAGGTCGAGCGACCGGACCGGGAGATGACAGATCGCAAATGGTCCAGGATCAGGTTGGCAGAATTGCTGAGCAGCAAAGAAACGATCAGGATCAGGCCGATCACGGTACCTTGGGCGTCACCACCGATCTGACTTAACCCGAGAACGTTCCTAACGATCGCGATCAAGCAAATCGCCCATAGAACGCCCGTTAGCCGGCCTCTGCCGCCAAAGACATTGATTCCGCCGAGAAGCACGATCGTGATCACGTCGAGTTCGAAACCGACGGCATTGTTCGCGCGAGCGTTGGAAAGGCGAGCCGTAAAAACCGCGCCCGCTATCGCGCAAATCAGGCCACTGAGAACAAAAAGCCAGAACCGGAGTTTTCGCGTTTTAACCCCAGAGTACAGGGCGGCATCCGGGTTTCCGCCAATCGCATAAATTCGTCTACCGATTGGGGTACGTTGCAACACCACCGCGAAAAGCGGCGCCAGAGCGAGAAACGGCACGATCGTCCAGGGCAGCGGCAGCTCAGCCACATTATTAATACCAAAGTTGGTCAAGGTGTCCGGAAACTGGTTGATCGAACGTGAGCCGATCATGATATAGCCAATCCCGCGGAACATCGCGAGCGTTCCCAGGGTCACCACCAAAGAAGGTAACCCGAGCCAGGTAACCAGAAGCCCGTTGAATGCGCCTAGCCCGGATCCAAAGAGGAGAACAACAATAGTGGCGGGTAACAGCGGAACTCCCGCTTGTATCAATATTCCCAGCCCGACGCTGGTTAAAGCTAACATACTGGCCACTGACAAATCGATCTCGCGAGCGATAATTAAGAGGACCATCGGTAACACCATCAACGCTTTCTCCGACATTCCGGCGATGGCCTGGGAGATGTTGAAGCTGCTGGCAAAGCCCGGCACGAAAATCGCCGCATAAACCGCCAGTCCAAGGGTGACAACACCAAGAAAAGTGTCCCAAGTGGCCAAGCTGCTAAATCGTTTCACGAATGTTTTCTCCGGAGATGAGATAAAGAACGCCGGGTGACAATCAGATTGATAGTAACCGCTCCCAAAATTACTAAGCCGTACACACCTTCCAGCCAGAGCGGATCGACCCGAATCAAAATGAGGCCGTTGCGAATAACCAAGAGAGTGAGGGCCCCCAACGTCACCCCAAGAGCCGTTCCGGCGCCGCCCCGGATCGCGACACCGCCAACCACGACGGAAGCGATCACGGTCAATTCGAACCCGGTAGCAACCCGAGCATCGATGGTGGCGTACCGCGACGCCCAGAGCCCGCCGTCAAATCCGGCGAGTAGTCCGGCCACCGCGAACGCGCCGAGCACGCGGCGTTTCACTGGGATACCGATCAATTCAGCGCCATCCGGATTCGATCCAATGGCATAAAGTTCACGGCCTAACGGCACTGAACGAAGAACGAAGCTGGCGATTAACAGCACACCCACAGCGATAAATAGCAGCCCGGGAACTCCGGCTACTCGGGCAGAGGTCAGGTCGAGCCAGGCTTGCGGCACCTGATCTGCGCTGATTTGCTTACCGCCGGTCCACAGACTGTCGATCCCCCGAAAAACGGACAGGGTTCCCAGCGTCACGACAATCGCCGGGACACGGCCAACCGTCACCACGAGCCCATTCAGCAAGCCGCAGAGCAAACCGATACCGGTTGCAACCAAAAAACCGATGAAGACATTCAGATCGGGATGCGCATGCAGCGTGGTAGCTGCGCCGTACGCAGATAGCCCGATCACTGAGGCAACGGATAGATCGATGTTCCTCGTCAATAACACGAGCATTTGGGCTACCGCTACGATGATTAACAGCGCAGCATCCATCGCCAGGGCCGTGAGATTTGCGCCGCTTAACATGCGTGGGTTAATGGCAGCAACCGGAATAATAACCGCTGCCATGGCTGCGACTAACCCGAATTCGCGCTTAAGTAAGAAACGGTGTATCCCCGAAGTCAGCAGATTCGGCTTTTCCCGCGGTATCGTATGTTCCGGCAGCCTGTCAGCGGTGGGTAAGCTACTAGCTGGACCGTCTGAACTGCCATCGCTCGCCGCATCAGTAGCTGCTTTCAGCACACGTTCCGGAGTCGCGGCCGCACGCTCCATTCCATCCATGACTCGCCCCTCTCGCAACACCAGAATACGATCACTCATTCCTAACAGTTCCGGCAGTTCAGAGGAGATAAGAATGATGGCCATACCGTTTTTAGCGAGATCGGCAATCAGGCTATGCACCTCTGCTTTGGTCTGGACGTCGACCCCTTGAGTCGGCTCATCGAGGATCAATAATCGCGGATTAGTCGCCAGCCATTTAGCGATTACGACTTTCTGCTGATTCCCTCCGGAAAGAGTTTTGATCGGTTGATCGTAGCTGCGAAACCGGAGTTTCATTCGATCGAGATCGGGTTGAACCAAAGCGAGTTCTTTCACTGCACTGATAAGCCCGCCAATGGTCGCACGGTCGATCGTCGGTAAGGTCGCGTTTGACAAGATCGCTTGATCCATCACCAGACTTTGACCCAATCGGTCTTCCGACAAATAAGCAATCCCTGCCGCCATGGCTGCGCTTGGCGTACGGAAAGAGACCGAGCTACCCGCCAACCGCATCGTCCCCTGGGTTGGCTGATCAATCCCAAAAATAGTCCGCGCGATTTCGGTTCGACCGCTACCCACCAGTCCGCCTAATCCCAGTATTTCTCCCGCTCTGACGGTAAATGTAACATCAGTGAAAACGTCACCTAGCCCGAGTTTGTCCACCTCGAGGACGATCTCTCCCGGTCGAGGATTTCGGATGGGATACATCCCTCCGAGAGCCCTACCCACCATCAACTGAACCGCGCGATCTCGCGACATCGTACTAACCGGTTCGGTAGCCACGTGACGCCCATCTCGGAGGATCGTTACCCGATCGGACACGCGATAGATCTCTTCCATCCTGTGACTGACTAACATCATCGCAACCTGCCGACGGCGCAGTTGCCCGATGACCGAAAAGAGGCGTTCCACTTCCCGCTGGGACAACGCGGCGGTAGGCTCATCCAGGATCAAGACGCGCGCGTCTACCGAGAGCGCCCGCGCGATCTCGACCAATTGTTGTTCTGAACTGCGAAGCCGACTCAATAGAACACCAGGATCACAATCCAGCCCAACCACGTTAAGTAACTCCGCTGCCCGTCGCTCCATGGTTGCATGATCCAATCGTCGGACTCTGTCCTTAGGCATATGTCCGATAAAAACGTTCTCTGCGACGGTAAGATCACTGAACAAGCCCGGATGCTGGTGGACCACCGAAATGCCGCGTCGAAATGCATCCAGAGGCGATGTCAATTCGACCGGCGCGCCGTCCAGGATGACTTCTCCTTCGTCAGGCTTGTAAAGACCCGTGAGCAGTTTCACACAGGTGCTTTTGCCGGCTCCGTTCTCCCCAAGCAACGCCAAGACCTCCCCACCACGCAGCTCTAAAGAAATGTCCTTCAAAGCGACCGTACCTCCAAAAACCTTCGTCCCGTTTCGTAAACCCAGGACGTACTCACCAGCGTGCTTTTCTGATCCGAGATCGGTAGGTCGAGCCGTCATGGTACTCTCAAGTGAACGTCAGGAGCCAGTCCCGGGTGAAATGTGTAAAAAGTGTCAGGCCTGCCGTACGCAATCGTAAAGCGGGTCGAGCATTGGAATGCGTGGAGACCCCCTTATCCGGGTTGGATGTATTCCACGATAGAACTTCGTAACGGCACACTTCCATGTGGTCGGAGAAGATTCGACGATTTTTGGGGGAAGCAGGGCAGAAACCTGGGCTACCCTGCGTAACCTAGTTAGCTATAAGCAAAGGTTTGCGCAAGCGTTTTCTTTTGAACCGGAAAGGTTCGCCATTCGTGCTAAAAATGATGGTGAAATTTTCCGTTGGCGGGAGCTAAAGCGAGTTAGCCGCCCACCGCTTTGACGATAATTAGTTCCCAGCGTCAGAAATCGCTTACCACCTTAACCTTTAGAGCCCAGCCGCCTACAAACGTTAAAATGTCGTAACCAGCTGATCGCTTGACGCTCGCAGGCTGAAGTGAGGGATTCCCTCCTCCAACCTGAACCAGAAATGGGTTGCCGGCATCACCGCCCGTGTCTGTCTTGAGCTTTAAAACTTGATTTAGGAAGGGGCGCTTCCAACTAGCCATCCGTTCGAAACCGCCAGAAGTATGGGCAAGCACCACGACGTCGGCACCACTGCCGGAGATCACCTGCATTCGCAATTCAGTCCCGACCGGAAGAGACTTCGTCGATTCGAAACCGGATGGACCGGCATTTCTGACCTTCCACGAGGTGATCGTTTGTGCGCTCGCGGTCGAGCTCCAAATCAAGATCGTGAAAGCGGCGACGAAGGACCAGAGCCTGTAATTCATGTTCACCGTTCGCTGTTCACCGTTCACTGTTCGCCGTTCGCCGTTTGTTGTTTCGCCCTTTCGCCGCATCGCCGCATCGCCGCATCGCCGTGTCGCCCTTTCGCCGCATCGCCGCTGCATCACCAAGACGAGAAGTCCAAAGCTCGACCATCGAAATCATAAACAATCCAGGCATACTCTGCTCTGGCTGAGTCTTGCGGAATGTCTCTGACGCGGACCTCGATCTCTCGTGCGCCGGCCTTGCGAACGATAATATGGGCGCCAATGCTGATGCTCTCAAGGTACACCTGTTTGTTTCGACTGAACCTTTTCATGGCGTCGGCCACAAGCGCCGCGATCTTTTGCTCGGTTAACAATGCCAGGTCGGCAACGCCGAAGCGGGGTCCTTGAGGATTGAGGGCGAAAGTCATTGACGCCCGGGTCACGCCATCCGCTGAAAGATCGAATGTTGCCAGGTTACCTCCACTGGCGGGATCGTCGATGGTAATGCGCCCGCCCCGGTCATCGGCCACAATCGACGAGATCTTGGTATTTGGACCGAAGGTCGTACCGACACGGGAGATCGCGTTCGCTAGCGTAGCCGGATCGGTCCAAACCAGCTTGGGTCTACGGCTTTCGGGCAACAGAACGCGTTGAATGGCTCCTTTGGTATCCGCGATGACAGAGGTATCCTCACCGTCTGCATCGGTAATTTTGATAGTCCAAGCCAGAACCACCTGTCCCGGCTGCGAGGACGATCTTTCTATTTTAATACCGGTGATCTGCGTTTGCGCCAAGTTAACTTTCGCGAGCGAATCAGCCTCGAGCTTAGCCACTATGGTCCAGTCAACATCGTTAACGCTGAACGGGACTAGCGTGGGCGCTTGGTTCGTCTTTTGCAGTATTCCGCTGGTGTCGATGCGAGGGAACTGACTATGCAGTCCCTCTAAGTTCCAGCTATAGTTGGCGACCTGTTTAAGCCCGCCGCTGATACCTAACCGGTTATCGGCGATGTTAGTCAGGAAGCTCACACTTTGGGTATCGATTCCAACCGAGGTGAGCACCGGATCCGCGCCTACGGTGTCACGAAACGCCGCGGCCGCGTCCACCACCAATTCGGGCTCCTTGTACAGGTTCAGAGTTTGCGCCCGGTGGGTGTTGCTGAGATCGGCGCCGGTAATATCACCGTGCGCGTTGGCGTACACGTCAGCCTGTTCCCGGCCACTCGCGATGTGTAAGGTCCAACGGACGTCGCCACTGCTGGGTTTAGGCAATATGTATGTCTGGCGCTCAATTTCCATACGGGTAATCGCACCCGCATCCTGGAGGCGTGCATGCTCGATCGCTGCCTTGCCGAGCTTATCCGTCGCAGAAAAAGTCACCCCATCGAGATCGAACAGATTAGCTTCCAGGTCAGGATTGATAAGTTGAAGATCAACCGGCTCAGGCCCGAAAACCCAGCGTATCGGCAGAATTCCAATGTGGCTTACATAACGCCACCGGTTCACATGGTTGAGATTGTTTGGATCCTGCGCTTCTATAATTACGTCGTTCGGCTCAACTTCGATCCTGAGAATTCGGGGATGATTGCCGATCGCGGACCGTAAAGCGGGGATGGCTTGGCTCAGTTCTGTCCCGTTATCCACGAAGCCACCTTGGGCACTTCCTCCCCAGCCAATTATGAAGAGTACGCTGGCGAGGGTGAAGGCAAACTTCATCGGGCGCCCATCGTGCCCTTTTTGTTAGGTCTCTGCAATACGTAAAGAGCACAAAAGACGAACCGCGAATGGACACCAATCGACGCGAATCAGATCTCACACAAAACCACGAAGAAACAAAACGAATCCACCTACGCCAAGCCTACGGCGCGACAGGCCGCAGATTTACGCAGATAAATTCACAGAAGATCACGAAGGACACAAAGGGCAGATTTCTTACAGAAGGCAACGAAGGTGGTTTCTCGGCTTTGTTTTAGCGAAGGCGATGACCTGGCTCCGTAGGAGCTAAATATTTATAGCGCTATGGACCCCAAGGTTACGAACATTCCTAAGCAGATGTCGCTCCTACGGAGCTAACGCATTATTTTTGCGATCATTGCTATAAAGATTTAGCTCCTACGGAGCAGGGCATCGGCTCCGCTAAAACAAACCCGAGATCTTCTCTTTTAGCTACGCCGGACAACTCGCGCCTCAATCAGCCCTCAGGGCCCCTCCGACCTTCGTTACCTTCGTTATCTTCTGTAAAAAATCTCTCCGTTTCTTTTTTCTGGACAACATGAAGCTTCATGTGAAGCTTCATGTAACGTTTCCGTGCCCCCCTGTTCAGTTATGCCCCCATCACCTCGTCGCGCCACAATCATGGATGTTGCTCGCGCGGCTCAAGTGTCGATCCAGACCGTCTCCGCGGTCTTTCACAATAAACCGGGCATTTCTGATCCGACTCGCCAACGGGTTCGCCAGATCATTGAGCGGTTACACTTCGAACCCAACGGTCTCGCCAGCAGTCTTCGCGCTCAACGCAGTCTAACCATCGGTGTATTGATCCCTTCCATCACCAACCCGTTCTTCCCGGATTTTGTACGGGGAATCGAAGACGCGGCCCACCTGAACCGGTACTCGATCTTTCTTTGCAACTCGGATCAGGACCAAAGCAAAGAGACCGAGTATCTTCAGCTGCTCCGCCGGCATAATGTCGCCGGCTACATCGTTGCCTACGATCTGAACAACCTGGAGGTCGAAAAGATTCTCGTCCAAGTTGCGCTCCGGCACACACCCGTCGTCACTTTCGGCGCACGCCAAGCCCATAAACGAATCTCGGTGCTGGAAACCGACAATGAAGAAGGCAGTTTCCGGATCACCTCACATCTGATTGAACTCGGCCACCGCCGCATCGGGATGATCCAACCTCCCGACCGGGGACATGTTAATTTGCTCCGTACCCGAGGCTATTTACGCGCGTTGAAGAAAGCGCGAATCACCACCAAAAACGAATACCTGGTTCCCGGCGGGTTTGACATCGCAGACGGAACCAGGGGAATTCAACAATTGATGGCGTTGGCTACCCCTCCCACCGCTGTGGTGACCGCTAATGATCTGGTCGCAATTGGCGCTATCACTGCGTTGAAACGCATGGGCAAACGGGTACCGGACGATCTCTCCGTCGCCGGCTTCGACAATATCCAGATGTCCGAGCTAATCGATCCGGCCATCACCACCATTTCGCAGCCAACCTATCAGATGGGTAAAAGCGCGATGGAAGCGGTTTTTCAGCAGATCGAGGACCCGGAAAGCTCAGGCCGGGTCATTCATTTCGAATTGCCGTTGATCGTACGCCAATCCACTTCCCCTCCCCTCCCCTCCTCTCGCACCAAAAATAGCCACCATAGCCCATGAAAGAGTTAGTTCCCCCCAGACCCGATTCCTCTATTACTCGGCGCGCCTTCTTGCGTCGAACGGGCGGCGCCGGATTAGCCGCCAGCCTCCTGACGTCATCATCCTTCTTCACCCGAGCGAGTCGAGCCGATACCGGTCAATCGTACACCGGTAATCTGGTTTTGATCACTCAGACCGGCGCGTCTCCGGATAAAGCGCTGCCCAACTTACTGGATGCCTATCAAAAGGCGCATCCAGGGATCCAAGTTAAACTGATACAATACCCAGAGGAAAAGTTCGTCGCGTTGTACACGGCTGCTCAGGCTGCCGGTGAACAGGTTGATGTCCTGATGTTAAACGGTCAGGACCTCAGACGCTACGCAGCTTCCCATGCGTTAACCAGTCTTGATGATGTTAGTTTCAAAACCCGGTTTTTACCGGAGGCACTCACCACTTTCACGATCGACGGCAAACTTTGGGGCTTCCCGTCCGGGGCATTGGGCGGGTTTATCGTCTTTGCCAACAAAGCGCTCCTGCAAAAGTTTAATCTGCAGCTCCCGGCCACCTATGACGACTTAAAATCGATTGCGGCCGTCCTGCATAAGAACGGGATCGCGCCATTTACTCATCCAGGCAAAATCATTTACATGTGGCCGGTCTGGTTCTTCACGACCTTCGCCCAGACTTCTAACAATCGGTCGATTGAACGAACCATCGAGATCCTGAGCGGTAAAGGCAAGTTTACCGATGCCGATGTGGTGCAAGGGATCGACCTCGTTTTTCAATTTGGCCGGGACAAAATGTTCAGCCAAAGCGTCCTCGGCTTGGACTTCGGTAACGCTCAAACCGAGCTGATGACCGGGAAAGCTTGTTTTTATCTGTTTCACGATTCGATCGCGAAACCGATGCTGGAAGCCAAGGCAGCCAATTTCGAATTGGATTCCATGCTTATGCCAAACCTGGTTGGTCGGCAGGTTGATTCCCAATTCCCAGGTGGACCAGGAGTCGTTCTCTCAATCCCGGAAAAAATTGATCCGAGCCGAAAACAGGCTGCGCTCGACCTGATCGATTTCCTAACCAGCGATGAGGCGGACCGGGAATCGATCCAACTGAACGGAGGAGCCGTCCCGGTTAATGCGGGAGTCCCAACCGCACCCATCTCCGTTTACACCAAGGAGAAAGCGGATATCTCGAAGCTGGTCGTCTATCTGGATTGGTTTTATCCGCCGGAAATCACCAAGGTATTACAGGAAGGATTACAAGCCGGAGTGGTAGGAAGAACGACCGCCGAAGCGTTGGGCAAAAGCCTGCAGGCGACTTTGGATCGCCTGGTATCGGGCGGTTATAAGTTCGCCGCTTGATCCGAGTTTTAGCGGGATTGGTTTTACGTGAACGCACCTGCAGCCCAGCTTTCGTCACCGAAAACGCAGCCGATAAAATCTGCGGCTGCAAGCGTTTCACGTCGTCGTTGGAAGGGGGCACTCAAACCTTTTATCTGGTTAGCGCCCGCTTTGCTCTTACTTGGCGCGCTCACTTACCTGCCGATCTCGCTAGAGTTTATCCTCAGCTTTTTCGCTGCCGACGGGTTCGCTCCTCCCAAGTGGATCGCGTTAGATAACTATTTTGCCGCCTTCCATGACGCCGATTTTTGGGGAGCTTTGGTTAACAACGCCTGGTACGCAGTCTGGACCGTCACCGGAAAACTAAGCCTCAGCCTTCTGGTGGCCACTCTGTTGAACCAAAGAATTCGCGGACGCGCTTTCCTGCGCAGCGTTTTCTTCCTGCCGGTTGTCCTTTCTTTCGTTGCCGTGGGAATCATTTGGACGCTGGTCTACAATTACGATTATGGCATCATCAATGTTACCCTGAATTCCCTGGGTCTCGGCTGGTTCAAGGGCGATTGGTTGGGCTCACCGGAAACTGCCTTCGGCGCTGTGGTTCTGGTTGATCTATGGAAGTGGACTGGGTTTCACGTTGTGATTTATCTGGCTGGTTTGCAGTCCATCCCCAGTGAATTGCAAGAGGCGGCAGCGTTGGACGGCGCCGGACCATGGCAACGGTTCTGGAGAATTACGGTTCCTTTACTCAAACCGTTTACCGCGATTAACGCTCTGCTCGCTACCCTTGGATCGCTCAGCGTGTTTGATCTGGTCTATGTGATGACCCAGGGCGGACCGGTTAAAGCAACCGATGTCGTGATGATCGAAGTGTACAACCAGGCGTTCCAGTTTAACCATCTCGGTTACGCCGCGGCGATGTCATCCATTATGCTGGTGCTAATCGTTCTGGTCTCGATTGGCCTGTTACGTGGTTTCGGGCAGGGAACCCTCCAACGGAGATAACTTTATCATCGCGTGAACGGAACTCATTTCTCATCTTCCAGAACAGCTTGGCGCATAGGCGGTACTCAACCCCTTTGCTACGTCGCGCTTTTGACCCTGGCTATCATCGTAATTTATCCCTTTATCACCCTCATCTTCGGCTCTCTCAAAAGCGAGGGTGATTTTTTTGCCAACCCAGTCGGCTTCCCTAAGACTTTAGAATGGCACAATTATGCCGATGCCTGGCAACAGGCCCATATTGGACAGTTTACGATCAACAGCGCGATCGTCGCCGCTGGTACCGTTATTCTGACCCTCTTTTGCGCAGGTACCGCTTCCTTTGCCCTAAGCCGCTTCTCGTTTCCCGGTAATCGAATTATCTATCTGAGCTTTATCATCCTGCTCACCTTACCGGTTCAGGTTTATATCATTCCCCTCTATGTCGTTGTGGTTAAAGCCAAGCTCGCAGACAATCTTTTCGGGCTGATTCTATGTTATACGACTGGAAGTCTCCCTTTGTCGGTGTTCCTCTTTAAAACCTATTTCGACGCTATTCCTGGTGAATTATTGGATTCGGCGCGTTTAGACGGTTGCAGTGATTGGTTAACATTCACTCGAGTGGTGTTGCCATTGTCGCGGCCGATCGTTGCTACCGTTTCCATTTTCACTTTTGTCCAGGCTTGGAACGAGTTCTTCCTGGCACTAATTTTTATTCACAGTCCGGATCGCCAGACTTTGCCTCTGGGTTTGCAGGCTTTCTTCGTCAATCAATTCCAGACTCAATTCCCGGAACTCTTTGCCACTTTGACCATTTCGATTGCCCCCATCGTCATCGTTTATCTGCTGCTGCAGCGCCAGTTCATCGCCGGATTAACGGCCGGCGCGGTGAAAGGATAAAAGGATAAAGGGATGATCGGCAACTAGGATTCAACTTATGGAAAAACAAGCTAGAACAACCAACCAGCCAGAAATTGCTCCTATTAATCGCAAAATTCGGCTCGGTTACGTCGGGGGTGGTTTCCTTGCTCAGAACGCCCACCTGGGAAATTTTTCCAGTTTACCTCAGTGCAACCTGGTTGCCCTGGCGGAACGTCGCCCTAATCTCGCTGCCCAAGTGGGCCGCCGCTTTGGCATCGGTAAGGTTTACCCGGATCATCTCTCTCTTGCCCATGATCCCGAGATCGATGCGGTTGCGGTATCGGCTGATTATGCCGGCCAAGGCGAGATCGCAGCCGAGGTACTGCGCGCCGGTAAACATGTTTTCATGGAGAAACCAATGGCGGTTTCGATCCAACAAGCAGAACGGATTTTGGCTGCGGCCAACGAAGGTAACACTCGTTTAATGGTCGGTTATATGAAGCGGTATGACACCGGAAACCGCCGAATCCGTGACCTGATCCGAGAATGGCAACAAGACGACGGGAAAGGTAAACTGCTGTACGTTCGATGTCATGGGTTCTGCGGCAATTGGATCGCGGGCTTGGACTCCTCAGGATTGATTCGCACGGAGGAATCCGTCGAATCCACCGCGGTTGAGGAACTACTTCCTGAGTGGCTCCCGAAAGCGTTTCGCCGCGGTTACATTAGCTATCTTCAACAATATACTCATCAGGTTAATTTATTACGCTTTCTGTTAGGCGCCCAATCGGCGGATGATGTCATCGTGACCAACGTTGACCTCTCGCCCGACGGGTACACCGGCTTGGTTACTCTTCAGATAAAAGGAGTGCGTTGTGTGATTGAGAGCGCCTCGACCAAATTTCATGGTTGGGACGAAAATCTGCATCTGTTTTTTGAGGGTGGCTGGATCCGTTCGGCTCCCGGACTGCTTTTCTCACGTCCTTCAACCAATGAGATTGAGGTGTATGAGAACGGCGAAACAGGTGGGATCCGCTATCCGGGAGCACCGGTAAATCAATCGTGGCATTACCGGGCCGAAGCCGAGCATTTCCTGCAATGCTTGCAGACGGGAACCGAATTCGATTCGCCTGGCTCAGACGCGCTGATCGATGTCGGTATTTTCGAAAACATTTATCAAAAATTTATGCATAACTCGAAGGAATAGAACTATGAAACCTTGTTTTAACACCATTACCGCCGGACGCGATAAACCGTTGGCAGAGATCATCGCCGCATGCGGCTCCGCCCGGTTCGCTGGGATCGAGATCGATCTCAACCACCTGGATGCAGCCGCTGAACGTGGCTCGTTGAAAGAGATCAAGAACCGCTTGGAAGACTCCAATCTTCAGCCCGCGTCGATCATGGCTTTTGATCTGGCGCCGTTAGCGGAAAACAACACTGCGACTGAACGTTTCCGGCGCGGTGTAGAAGCAGCCGAACAGCTCGGTGCGCCGATTTTGTTGGTTTATTGCGCCACTAACGTCCCGGCAGGAATGGATCCGGCGAAAGCCAGAGAAAAAGCGATCGCCCGAACTAAAGAGTACGCGCGGCTGGCTCAGTCGTTGAAAGTGGGTCTTGAGCCGATTGGGCGTACCACCTTGATGGGACGTCCTGAGGATGCGCTGCAAATCGCTGCTGCCGCCGGCGCCTCTAACGTCGGCGTCGTGATGGACACATTCCATTTCTATCGAGCAGGCGTCACGGATATAACCCCTTATTCGATCGACGAATTCCTGATGGTTCATGTCAATGATGCCGAAGATTTACCGATCGACAAACTAAGGGATGCCAACCGTCTCCATCTCGGACTGGGTATTCTTCCGCTCCCTCAATATCTCGGCGTCCTGGCCGCCAAGAAATATAGCGGGTTCTTGTCCATCGAGATATTTCGTCCTGAGTATTGGCAACAGCCGGTCACGCAGGTCGTTAACGACGCGAAAACCTCTTACGAAAAACTGCTAGCCACAATCACACAATGAAAATTGCCTTTTACACTTCTACCCTGGGAGATCAACCGGTTCAGGAGGTTATTCGCTGGGCAAAAGCGACGGGTTTCGACGGCATTGAAATCGATGTTAACCGGCATCTCTCCGGCCCTGAATCGCCAGGAACGATCATCGAGTTGGCGCGTGGAGGACAATTAGAGGTTCCTTCAATTACCCTTTTCGGTAATCTCTTACACTCTGATCCGGCTGAGCGCGAAAAAATCCGGTCCCGAGCGCGAAGCATCGCCCAAGAAGCGATCGACGCGAAAGTTCCAGTCCTGGTTTTGTTCGCGGGCAGAAATGAGACCGCTGATGAAGAAACCAATTACCAAGACATCGCTGGGTTTCTGAGTGAGCTCGCGGCTCTTCGCACCGATGGTAGTTTCCGGATAGCGCTGGAAAACTGGCCTGGTATGCACAAAAACTTCGTGGCGACTACGCCACAAGGCTGGGAAAAGCTGTTCTCCAAAATAAAATATCCAAACGTCGGTATTGAGTTCGATCCCTCGCATTTGTTGTGGCAGGGAATCGACCCGTACCAAGCGGCCATCGAATTCCGTGACCGAATCTTTCTGCTGCACGGAAAAGATACCAAGCTTTTCCCTGAACGAGTCCAGTCGGTTGGGTATAGCGGCAATTGGTGGGAGTATCGTCTACCCGGTAGAGGTGAATTAAATTGGAAACAGTTCCTGACCTTCGCCCAGACCAAGCTGGGCTTTGACGGTTACGTCAGTATTGAACATGAAGATCGGGAATACGCCTGGCCAAATGGTGATGCCGAGACGCGGAAAAAGGGTTTCGCTTACGGATTAAGTCAGCTCCGAGAAGCCTTGGCCGGTTGAATTTAAAACTCAGGCAAAGGTTCGGAAAGACGCGACGCCCGGGTTCAACATGCGGGCCGATTCGGAGACGCTCTATCCTCCGTTCTCCCATCATTCTTGCGCGCTTTCAGCGCTAAAACGCATTTTTTGTGTCTGCACCCAGGTTGCGGTAACTATAAAGATTTAGCTCCTACGGAGCCAGGTTATCGGTTCTATTTCACGTCTGTACCTAGGCCTCGCAGAATCAGTCTAGCGGGCTGTTGGATTTTGCCGCGAAGCGGCTACAGATCATAGCCCAGGGCTTCAGCCTGGGTCAGTTAGTTCGAGAGGTGCCCTGAAAGTGGCACCCTATGTTAGCCGGCGTGATGCAGCCAAGGTGCCGCGGCCTGAACCACCCCTCGGTCGCCACTTTCAGGGCGATTTCAATGGTCGCTTTACCCAGGGCTGAAGCCCTGGGCTATGGTCTTGAGCCGCTTCGCGGCTGCACTAGGCTGCGCTTTTCCTCCTCCATTATCTGCGTAAATCTGCAGTCAGGCGCGCCGTAGCGAAGCGAAGGTGGCTGATCGCGTGTAGGTTGGGGTAACTATAAATATTTAGCTCCTACGGAGCAGGTCATCGGCTCCGCTACGCTGGGCAAGGACGTCGCACCTGTTCGAACGCATTGTTTTCTCGTCTTTTTTTGTGCTCTTTGCGTTCTTTCACGGCCCTTCCGACCTTCGTTTCCTTCGTTACCTTCTGTAAAAAATCTCCGTCTTTGCGTCCTTGTCCGGCGTAGCTAAAGGGAAGATGGGGCGACTTGTCCTCTACGCGTCGTGAAAGCCAAAAGAGCACCCATAGTTATCGCCAGGGCAATCACCATTCCTGAGGCCAAGCCTACATCTGAAAGACCAAAATGATCGATCACGCGGCCACCAATGATGGCGCCGAGACCGATGCCGATATTGCACCCGGAAATATTCAGGGAGGCGCCGATCGCGGGCGTTGCCCACGCGGCTTTCATCACCCGAGCATGACATATCGTGAATAAAGCGGACTGGGCGATTCCCCAGAGTGTGAGTGCTACTACCAGCGGGCCATACATTTTGACCACTGGAGCCAAAATCACGATGCCCAGGGCCATCGGCGCCGCGAACAGAATTGTCGCTCCTAGCGGGCTCCAATCAACCATCCGGCCACCTAGCCAGTTGCCGATCAAGCCGACGCCGCCGAATCCCAACAGGATCCAGCCAACAATTCCGCCGTCGAATCCGCCGATCCGTTCCAAGGTGTCAGCCAGATAAGTATAGGCAGTAAACATGCCGGCGAAAATCAGGAGCGAAAGCAGTACATGCCCCATGATGGTCGGATTCCGAAGAATACCCATTTGTCTGACCACCGGCACCGGCTCTTGTTCCAGGGTCATTCGCGGCAAAAACAATAGCAACGAGAGTGATTTAACTAGGGCTAACACGGCAATAACTCCGAAAGCAGTCCGCCAACCATAGGCATGCGAGATCAGTGTGCCGATGGGAATGCCGAAGATCGTGGCCAACACGACCCCGAAACCGACCATCGAGACCGCTTTCCCTGCCTTTTCGTGTCCCATGATTTTAACCGCGGTGTCACTCGCCAGAGACCAGAAGACAGGGAGAGCTAAGGCGGGAATAAAGCGGGCAAATGCCATCACCCCAAAATTTGGAGCCGTCGCTGCCAAAACATTAGAAAGAGCGAACAGCAACATGATACCGACGAACAACCGTTTTCGTTCGAACTGTGCCAAATGCGCGGTCAACGGAGGACCGACCACCGCAACGGTGAACGCAAATAGTGTCACCAACAGGCCCGCCTGCGGGATGCTGACGTGAAGGTCCATGGCGACCGCCGGCAGCAATCCAACGATAATAAACTCTGTCGTCAAGACGGTGAACCCTGCTGCCGATAACAAAATAATTGGCAAAAACCGTTTCCCGTCACCCTCTGTAGTCATAATAGAATATTCGAATCGGTGACCAAGAGATGTCTCGTGTCGGATCCATTAAGGACCAGCCCCGTTGCACGCCTCGGATCAAAGTTCGATGAAACCCGATCGATCCGTTTACTCGTCATGCGCAGGCTGGTTGTCCAGCCTTTTCTTGGAACGGATCAAAGGCGAGCGGAGTAATGGAGTGGTGGAATACTGGAGTATTGCGATCACAAATCCTTGGCTTCCGCGCTTACGGCGCTAACCGATTTGGTTTCTGTACCTAGGCTTCGAGGACTCAGCCTAGCGGGCTGTTGGATTTTGCCGCGAAGCGGCTACAGATCATAGCCCATGGCTTCAGCCCTGGGTCAGTTAGTTGGAAAGGTGCCCTGAAAGTGGCACCCGATGTTAGCGCGCGTGATACAGCCAAGGTGCCGCGGCCCTGAATCACCCCTCGGTCGCCACTCGTGAGGCGCTTCGTACTCGTCCTCGTCGTCGTCCTCGTCCTCGAATCCGGCCACGCGGAGTGATGGAGTGATGGAGTGATGGAGTGATGGAGTGATGGAGTGATGGAGTGATGGAGTGATGGAGTGATGGAGTGATGGAGTGATGGAGTGATGGAGTATTGGAGTATTGGAGTATTGGAGTATTGGAGTATTGGAGTACTGCGCTAATTCGGAATTGCACCTCGCGACCGCGAGGTTGGGGATGCTTTCAGGGCGATTTCAATGGTCGCTTTACCCAGGGCTGAAGCCCTGGGCTATGGTCTTGAGCCGCTTCGCGGCTGCACTAGGCTGCGCTTTTCCCCCACCATTATCTGCGTAAATCTGCAGCCTGGCGCGCCGTAGCGAAGCGAAGGTGGCTGATCGCGTGAGGGGTACGGTAACTATAAAGATTTAGCTCCTACGGAGCCAGGTCATCGGGCTCATCCCTACCGTTCAGCAGCTGGTCCGCGGTTGCCCGGTTTTTTTCGTGTCCATTCGCGGTGTCCTATTCGCGTGCATTCGCGGTTCATTTTTGTGGCTTCGTGGCCCTGTGTGATATTTTGTTGGTTCAATGAAAGGATTCGCGTTAACCGTCGGCCGCAAATTTTTTGCTAATCGTTTGTTGTTCGGCTTGATTATCGCGTTTCTGGCTGCCTTTTTGATCAGGATTAATCCGTTTTGGAATGATTGGCCGCTTTGGAAGATCCTATCAGCAATTCTTGTCCTTTTAGGCTTAGGTATTCGCGCATTAGCCGATGGATTTGCCGGGCGCCACACCCGAACCGATCAAATCGAAGCACCCCGGTTGTCTACCGGAGGACCCTATAGTTTCGTGCGGAACCCGATTTATGTCGGGAGTATGGTCATTGGGCTAGGAATGGTAGGCCTGCTGGCGAGCTGGGTCGCGCTAGTTCCCTATCTGGCTGTTTTTGCGATATTTTATTTCGCGGTCATACCCGCCGAAGAACAGTTCTTGAGAAGAACGTTCGGCCAGCAATACGAAGAATATTGTGAAAAGGTACCGCGGCTTATTCCTCGCCTGACTCCCTGGCCAGGAGCGGAAAAGAGAGCATTTGACTGGAAACCGGCGCTCGGTGAATGGCGGGTCGCCTTAGCGATCGTCGCGATTTTACTGTTCTTTACCCTGACTTCTTTAGTGCGGTATTGATTGCTTGCGATTGTTACAATATCATTACAATCTTATTACGATATTGTAACAAAAGGAATCGCATACATATCATCAATCAATCCAAAGAGGGCGCTATTTCTTGGCCGTCCTTCCCTATCGCGTTTGGCGTTCGGCGCTCGGCGTTCGGCGTCTCTCACCGCCGCTGGTGAGTGAGTAATTGATCCGCAAACCCCCTTTATCATCGGTCAGCGAGGTTACAGAAGATCAATGTTGCCAGTAAATCGGAAGCGGCCGGCTTCTTCGTTTAGTCTCAGAATTTTCGCCTATTGTGCTCAGGTGATCCGAGGTGTCCGCGCAGGCGGCCCCGCCAAGTTAGCGAGCTCGATCGAATCCATAAAAATCAACGCGATCAACCTGGAAATGCGCGGTACCCGTCTAATGTGGATCAAACGGCGGCAACTGGGTAGCGGTGTGATTGCGGGTTTCGCGAATCTTTTCTTTTTTCTCGCCCGAGCTCGTATCCATCTTTGGATCAACCTTAAGAAATGGCAAGCCTGGGAAGTGGCTTGTTTCCATCTTTTGTACAGCCCGACCCTCCAGGTTTTCGCCGAAGGCAGACGCACTGTATGCATCGAAATGGTGCCGGGAAAAAGTCTGCGGGAATGGGTTATTGAATCAACCTTTGCCGTTCCCGCGCTTCAGGCAGCTGGCAAAGAGCTGCGTCGAGCCCATGACCTCTGGTGTAGCGAACTCGCAGATTATTGGTCACATGGCGATCCGCATCTCGAAAATCTGATTTATGATCCCGAGTCCGGACAAGCCCGGCTTATTGATTTCGAGCTTATCCATGATAAATCCTTGTCCGCAATCAAAAGGCACGCCGACGATCTGCTGGTGGTTCTTCAGGATTTAATGGCCTGCGTTTCCCAGGAACAATGGGTGTCTTTTTCGATGGCTTTGATTGAGGCTTATAACGAGCCATTAGTCCTCGATGAAGTTAGAAGGCGATTGATTGTCCCGCGCGGTTGGTCCGCGATCTGGTGGAAGCTGCGTACGGACTACGTGAAACGGAGCGTGATGGTTGAGCGGATCGAGACATTGAATACCGCGCTCAGCCTAACCGCGAAGAAAAATCTTAACCGCGAATGGACACGAAGCCACAAAGACGAATCCGCCTACGGCGCGACAGGCCGCAGATTTCCGCAGATAATGGAGGAGGAGATCTAATAGCCGCGAAAGAGCACAAAGAACGCAAAAAAAGGAACAAAAAATCTCACGCAAAGGATCAGGCCTAATAATTGAGGCGAGACTTGTCCGACGTAGCTAAAGGGAAGATGGGGCGAGTGCCTTGGCTCCGTAGGAGCTGAATCTTTATAGCAATGATCGCAAAAATGATGCGTTAGCTCCGTAGGAGCGAAATCTGCTTAGGAACATTCGTAACCTGGGTGCATAGCACTATAAATATTTAGCTCCTACGGAGCAGGTCATCGGCTCCGCGACACCTTTCACCTTTCACCCCTTCGACGCGCCAGATGCTTGCTCAGGGCAGGCCTTTCACCTTTCACCTCTCACTAGTTCTGCCTCAGCGCCTTGGTGGGGTCGATACCGGTGGCGCGGCGAGCGGGAAGATAGGAGGCGGCAATGGCTACCAGCACGATAATCAGTGCGGTGCCGGTCAGGGTAATCAGGTCGTAGCTTGGCACCTGGAAGAGAAAAGCGGATACATAACGGGTCAGCACAAAAGCCACAGCTACTCCTACTACCAGGCCAATCAAGGTTAAGCGCAGCGTGTACCCCAGAGTCAGACCGAAAATCTGGTTACGAGAAGCTCCCAGGGCGACTCTGACACCGATCTCGCGCGTTTGCTGGGTCACGGTGTATGCCAACACACTGAAAATTCCGATCCCGGCCAGAGCCAGGGCGATCCCGGCAAACGATGAAAGCAACACCGTCCGAAAACGCGGTTCGGAGATGGAATCGGAGATGTGATCTTCCATGGTCCGGATTTTTACTACCGGCTGATTAGGATCGATCTGGTTCAGCATCCGGCGCACCGAGGTCGCTAGCGCCAACGGATTACTATCGGTTCGCAGAATCAATGACATGAACCGGACTGGAAAAAGGCTGTCTGATTGCCGGTAAGGAATATAGAACTCAGCCGGCGCTTCACTATTTAACGACTGTTTCACGTCACCGGTTACCCCGACGATTTCCATCCAGGGCACTTCATCGTCCGGTAGCCCGCCAATCTGCATATATTGGCCCAGAGCCGATTGATTCGGGAAAAATGTCCGGGCCATGGTGCGGTTGATGATCACAACCGCGGGATGATTCTCGCGATCGGTGTCTTGGAACAAACGGCCTTGCTGCAAAGGAATATGGAGCGCAGCGAAATAGTTGGTACTGACGGCGCGATAATTCCCGATCGCGTACTGATTGTTCTTCGGCGGACGTCCCCGAATATTGAAGTAGATCGCTGAACCTGTCCCACTCACCGGCGCGAGAGAAGAAGCTCCGGCCGTACGCACACCAGGCAACGTTGCAGATTGCTGCAGGACCCGTTCGTAAAAGTCTACTCGTTCGTTCGGTTTACCGTGTGAATTGGGAGACAACGGTATATCGGCGAGCAGGACATGATCCGGGGTGAACCCGGGAGCGACCGCCAGCAAACGTTCGAAACTGTGTAACAGGAGACCGGCTCCTACTAATAAGAGTTCCGCCACCGCAACTTGGGTTACGACTAACGCGGCGCGCATCTTAGACATGCCCCGAGTGGTACCGCTCTTGCTCGCTTCGTTTAGTGCCTCCGGTACCCCCATCCGGATTACATATCGCAACGGCGCTAACCCAAACAACATGCCTGATATCACCGCCACCGTGATGGTAAACACGAGAACCGTCCAATCGATGGAAACCCGGTTCCCAAAAGGTAAACTCGATCCCGCCAGTCCGACCATGGCCGGGACCGCCGCCCATGCCAGCAGCAATCCTAACACCGCGCTCGCCAGCGATAACAGAATGCTTTCGGTCAGTAACTGACGAAAGATCCGGATCCGGCTGGCCCCAATGGAGCGACGAACCGCGAATTCTTGCCGGCGGCCAGCCGAGTTAACCAACAACAGATTAGCGACATTGGTACAAGCAATCAGCAGCACTAATCCGACCGATCCCATCAACACCAACAGCGCCGGCCGGGCGTTCTCCACCATCTGATCTTGAATCGGGTTGATGAATGCACCGGTGCCGGTGTTGTAGACTGGATACTGCGTTTCCAAGGCTCGTGCGATCACCGTCATTTCAGTCCGAGCTTGTTCCAATGAGGCCCCGGGTTTAAGGCGAGCGATGGGTACGATACCGGGATGCCAGGCGCGGTCATCGGGCAAAGTCTTAGCCCAGGGTTCAAACGGTAACACCACATCCGGCATCTGGAGTAAAACCTGATAATCGCGCGGTAACACCCCGATGATGGTGTACGGTTTATCATCCAGGGTGAGCGACCGGCCAATGACATCTTTGGTTCCACCAAAACGCCGTTGCCAGAGGCTATCGCTGATCAGCACGACATTTTGACCTCCAGCCCGGTCTTCTTCGGCACTAAAGGTGCGTCCTTCGGTAACATTGACGCCCAGCGTACCAAAGAGATTGGCGGTCGCCATTTGGGCGGGTAAACGTTCCGGTTCACCGGCTCCGCTCAACGTAACTATGGTATTACGCACCGCACCCACGGATTCGAACGATCGAGCTTGGGCCCGCCAATCGACAAAATTCTGGTAGGAGACCGAGAACCTGGGAAAGCTTTTGGTATGCTCCATCAGCAGGACCACCCGATCCGAGTGCGGAAACGGTAGTGGCCGGAGCAGTACCCCGTTGACCACGCTAAAGATCGCGCTAGTAGCGCCAATCCCTAACGCCAAGGTTAGGATCGTTACCGCCATAAACGCCGGATCTTTCCTGAACCGACGGAATCCGTAGCGGATGTCTTGGAGAAGTATCTGCATAAGCAGATCTCAAATAGCCGCAAAAAGGCTCAAAGGTAAAACGAAGAAAATACGAACCGCGAATGGATCCGCCTTTGCCGAGCCTGCGGCGCGACAGGCTGCGAATAGGAAACGCGAAGTCACGCGAAGCGAAGACGAATCCACCTACGCCAAGCCTTCCTCCGTCGTCCCTTGTTCCCAGAACTATGGCGGACAAGACGGCGCGACAGGCCGCAGATGAACGCGCAGATAAATTCACAGAAGATCGCAAAGGACACAAAGACGGAGATTTCTTACAGAAGGTAACGAAGTAAACGAAGGGGTTTCTCCCGGTTTTTTTGGCGGAGCCGACGATCTGCTCCGTCGTTGGGGCTAAATATTTATAGCGCTATGCACTCCGGGTTACGAATGTTCCTAAGCAGATGTCGCTCCTACGGAGCTAACGCATCATTTTTGCGATCGTTTGCTATAAAGATTCAGCTCCTACGGAGCAAGGCATTCGCTTCCTCTTTGGGTACGTCGCACAAGTCGCGGCGAGGTTATCAACCACCAACCACCTATCACGAATCACCAATCACGTTTCCTGTCCCATCCCCATCTGCGTAAATCTGTGTTCATCTGTGGTTGAAGGTTTCTCTTCGCGTCTATTCGCGGTTGATCTCTCTTTTCTTTTTTTTGTGCTCTTTGCGCTCTTTCGCGGCTATTTGGGTTTCCTCTCCCCGAGTCGCTGCAGGAAGACGTAACAGACAGGGATCAGGAAAACGCCGAGTACGGTTGCGCAGGTCATACCGAACACAACCGCGGTACCCATAACGCCGCGGGAAGCTGCGCCGGAGCCGCTTGATAACATCAGGGGAACACAACCAACAATAAACGCCAGTGACGTCATCAGAATCGGGCGCAGCCGAAGCTTGGACGCTTCCAGAGCCGCTTCGATCGTCGGTTTTCCTTGTTCACGTTGTAGTTTAGCAAATTCCACAATCAGAATTGCGTTCTTGGCGGCTAAGCCGATTAACATCACTAACCCGATCTGGACGTAAACGTTATTGTCATAGCCGCGAACCAGCACCCCAATGAAAGTTCCCAGTACAACTAACGGGGTACATAAAAGAACGGCGAACGGTAGCATCCAGCTTTCATACTGGGCCGCTAGTAACAGAAAGACGAAAACAATCGCCAGACCAAATATGAGACCGGCTTCACCCTCGGATTTCTTTTCCTGGTAGGTTAAACCCGACCATTCATAGCTGTAATCACGCGGCAGCCCTTTCGCGACCTCGTCAATGGCGTTGAGCGCTTGGGCTGAGCTATAACCCGGCGCCGGTATCCCGGTGATTTCTGCGGCCTGATAAAGATTATAACGGGAAACAAAATTCGGTCCCGATATTTGCTGGATATTGACCAGGGTGCTGAGCGGAACCATCTTCCCGTCCCGGTTGCGAACATAGAAATTCCCTATTTTACTCGGTGTGTTGGTATACTCGGGTTCAGCTTGGAGAAGCACTTTATACACGCGCCCGAAACGCACAAAATCGTTCACATACAATCCGCTCAGATAGGCTTGCATCGTCTGATAAACGCTATCGACATTGACCCCGGTAGCCCGCGCTTTTTCCCGATCCAGTTCTACCTTAATCTGGGGGGTAGCCGCATTCAGCGTGGTGGTGAGGCGGCCGATCTCCGGACGTTTCGAGGCTGCCGCCATAAATTGCTTTACCTGAGCCGCTAGTTGGTCGAACGATCCGCCCGAGCGATCCTGCAATTGCAGGGTGAATCCCGAAGAGTTGCCGTAACCGGGTAACGGCGGCGGGCCAAACGCGAAAATGCGGGCCTCGGGAATGCTAAAAAATTGGGCGTTGAGTTTGCGCGCCAAAGCTTCAGCGTGTAGTTCCGGTGCATCTCTCTTTTTCCAATCGTCGAGTCCGATGAAAATCAAACCGGCGTTGGGCGCAACCAGGCCGTTTAAGATATTGAACCCGCAGATCGCCAAGCTCGATCGTACCCCCTTAGTCGCAGAAACGATCTGTTCGACTTTTTTAAGGACGGCATCCGAACGCTGCAATGAAGCGCCTTCGGGTAGCTGCAGCGCCACGAAGATATAACCTTTATCTTCGTCCGGAATAAAACCTCCTGGTAACTGTTTCGATAACAGCCAGACGCCGCCTACGATCACCACCAGCAACAGCATGGAACGAGCGGCCTTCCGCACAAAAAAATCGACGATGTTGCCGTAGCCTTTGGTAACCCGATCGAACGACCGATTGAACCAACCGAAAAACCAACCAAGCGGCCCTCGGCCCGGTTCCGGTTTCCGCAACAAAATCGCGCTAAGCGCCGGGCTCAAGGTTAGTGCGTTGATAGCCGAAAAAATGACCGAGACCGCGATGGTGATAGCAAACTGCTGATAGAGGCGCCCGGTTACGCCGCTCATAAATGCTACCGGTACAAAGACGGCACACAGGATCAAGGCAATGGCTATGACCGGGCCGGATACCTCCTTCATCGCTTGCACGGTCGCGTCCCGTGGACTGAGCCCATGTTCAATATGATGCTGCACCGCTTCCACCACCACGATGGCGTCGTCTACGACGATACCAATAGCTAACACCATGCCGAAAAGCGTCAGGGTATTGACACTGAAACCGAGCATGGGAAAAGCGATGAAAGTACCCAGCAGCGATACTGGGACCGCGAGCATCGGGATAATCGTTGCGCGCAAGCTTTGCAGGAAAATGAAAACCACGACTAAAACCAGGCCGATCGCCTCGATCAGAGTCAGCTGAATTTTGTGCAGCGAAGCCACAATGGGCGCTGTCGAATCCAGCGTGATCTCATATTTCATGTCCGGCGGAAATCGCGCTTCGCTCTCTTGCAGGATCCGGGTCACCTGCTCGGCGGTCTTAAGCGCATTCGCTCCGGGAGCAAGGTAGATCCCTAACGCTGCTCCCGGTGATTGATTAAGCCGCGCCCGCAAATCGTAGGTCTGTGCCCCAAGCTCAACCCTCGCGACATCTTTTACCTTCACTTGGGAACCGTCCGGATTAGATCGCACTACGATATCGGCGAACTCATTCGGCTCCCGCAACAGCCCGACTGTGCGCACATTATATTGGTTTTCTTGTCCGGGCGGAGCCGGCTCGGACCCAACCGTGCCGGCCGGTGTCTGCGCATTTTGTTCGCGAACAGCGCCAGCGATCTCTTCCGGGGTAATCCCGAGAGCCGCCATTTTATCGGGCTCTACCCAGATGCGCATCGCGTAGTCTTGGGAGGTGAAGTTTTTGACATCGCCGACACCCGGAACCCGCTTAATGGCATCGACCAGGTTAATATTGGCGTAGTTGCCTAGAAAGATGGCGTCATAGGTCTCCTTAGGAGAATACAGTCCTACCGCTAATAATAGATCCGGGCTTGAGCGGTTAACTAAAACACCTTCCCGCTTCACGGCGTCCGGCAGCTGCGCCTGGGCCTGAGAGACGCGGTTTTGCGTGTTAACCTGCATGATATCGACATCAGTACCGACATCGAAAGTAACACCCAGCGTCATCGTGCCGTCGTTGGCACTGAGCGACTGCATATAGAGCATTTTGTCCACGCCATTTACCTGCGACTCGATCGGTATGGCGACTGAATCCATCACCGCTCCGGCAGCAGCGCCGCGATAGCTTGAGGTGACCTGGATCAACGTCGGACTAATGGACGGATATTCCGCGATTGGCAACCTGGTCAGGGTGAACACGCCAACGATCACGATGATAATCGAAATCACCATGGCAACGATCGGACGGCGAATGAAGAATTGAGCCATCTTATTCGTTTGGCGTTCGGCGTTCGGCGTTTGGCGTTCGGGGTTCGGCGGTCGGCGGTCGTTCGGCGGTTGGCGCTCGGCGGTTGCACGCTGCACGCGGTCTCGGGCTCATAATATTGGTAAGGGTAAGCATTGGGTTGGTTCTAAGAGGCAACTGTTTCGTCCAAGCGCGATGCTGATCTCGTGACACGCCAAACGCCGAACGCCAAACGCCAAACGCTGAACGCTGAACGAGCAACGCATACGCTTAGTCGCTGGCTGGTGCCGGACTCGCGTTGGCCGGTGCCGCAGCCGGTTGCACCGATCCCCCCTCGGTTAGCATTTGCAGGCCTTCCACCACAACGCGGTCGCCAGGTTTAAGACCGGTATCGATCAGCCATTCACTACCGATCCTCGGCCCGACGGTGATGCTGCGCATGGAAGCTTTATTGGTATCATCAACGAGCCAGACGAAGTTTTTCCCTTGCATCTCTACCACTGCCCGCTGTGCCACCAACAATGCTCCCGTCCGATCTTCCATTTTCAGACGTACCCGAGCGTATTGGCCGGGGCGTAGAATATTAGCGGGATTCGGAAAAATCGCGGTGAGGCGGATGGTCCCCGTATTTGGGTCCACCGCACGGTCGGCAGCTAAGAGACGCCCTTTATAGGGATGTACCTTGCCGTCGGCACGGATCAGCTCGAAATCTTCATCACGCTGTGCCAGCGGTTTAGCTAGCAGAGAAGCAATGTCTTCCGACCAGGAGAGATACTCCTTCTCACTGACACCGAATCGAAGCTCGATCGGGTCTACGGTTGAAATCGTCGTGATCTCGGCTCCTCCGGCGCCTGCGGGCAAAAAATTACCCACCGTGAAACTCGTCCGGCCGACAATCCCTTTAATCGGCGATTTGATAGTAGCGAATTCAAGATTCAGCTGTGCCTGATCCACCGCTGCGTGGCCGGCATCCACGGTCGCTTTCGCTGCTAAATTTGCTTGGACCGCGTTGCGATAATCCTGGTCACTGGCGATTTTCTTATTGAAAAGATCAGTCTGCCGTCGCTCTTCCTGATCGGCTTTTTGCTGGTTCGCCATCGACTGGGCCAGCTCTGCCTGGGCTTGAGCCAACGCGGCTTCGTATGGCCGTGGATCAATGCGAAGCAGCAAATCCCCTTCGTTGACGACAGTACCTTCGTTAAACGCGATCTCCTGCACATAGCCTTGTACCCGAGCGCGAACATCGACATTGGCTGAACCGTCCAGCCGGCCGATCCACTCATCGAAAAGCGGGACATTTCTTGGTTCGACCGCGGCAACGATCACGGCTGGCGGAGGCAGCGTTACGGTCGCCTCTTTCTTCTGGTCGCAACCGCTAAGCAACACCGCGGCACCAGCCAGCCAAGGCGCACCTTTGGAAAGGATCATAGGGGGGTAACACACTTTTTTAGTGATCATAGCCGCTGTGGTCAATCCCCATTCTAGCGGCTCACATGCGTGCCGCGATGGAGATTCGATTAAGGCGTACATTGATGGGGAAATGTATGAGCCGGAGCGAGTCTCTTTTTGCGCGCTTTCAGCGCCTCCAACCCCTGCGGACGCTGAGTGCAATTCCGGGAGTGCGCTTCTAGTTGACACGCCTTTTCTGCAAGCAACAACGTTCGAATGACATGGGTGATGGTGAGCGCCCTTGACGTTCCATCTTTTGCCGGCTGCCACCAGGGCGTCTCGGCTCCGCAGCGCTCTTCACCTGTCACTTTTCACCAACCACCCGCTCGACGCGCTCAAGGCTTGCTCGGGGCAGGCCTTTCACCAATCACGTTTCCCGTCCCCTTTATTATCTGCGCAAATCTGCGGTCATCTGCGGTTCGTTTTGTGGCTTTGCGTCCTTGCGTGAGGCTTTGCCAGTAATCGCCGCGGTGAGAAGCTGGGCTAAGCGGAATTCGTCGCTGGTTAGTGCTTGGGAACAGGTGAGGCGAAGACTGGCTAGTCCGTGTAAGCCGGCCCAGAACAACTCCGTTAGCTCAACCGATTTGGTGGCCGGCTTTTTTGAGGCGGTCTGGAGCTCGGTGAAGGCGGTCACGATCAACGCGAGCGCAGCGGCGCCGGCGCCCCCGGAATCTTGCTGAGCAAAAACGGCTTTGCTCAGCTGCGGATCAGCCAGGAAAATAAGTCGATACGTTTCCGGGTCACTCTGGGCGTACTCCAGATAAGCACGGGCATAACCGGACAATCGATTCGCCGGGTCTTTGGCGGTCACCGACTGCAGCTGCTCATACAGACGCTTTAGCCCGGCAAAACAGAGTTCTTGCGCGATTTCTTCTCGGCTTTGAAAATGGAGATAGATACTGGCAGGCGCATAATCGATGGCTTCAGCGACTCGCCGCATGGTGAGCGCGGCAAACCCTTGGGAAAGCAGGATGTCGCGGGATGCATCCAAGATCTTTTGCCGGAGCAACTGTTTACGTTTGGCGCGGCGATCAACGGTCGACACTGCCGGATAGACTAGGCTTGACGGCAACGAAATCCAGTGCAAACTGAACACTGTTTACTAAACAGTGTTCATAATATGAGTATCGTTCATAATAAGCCCGCCGTCGCTTTGTTCGGCGGTTCAGGCACCATCGGTCAAGCTTTAGCTCCGTTGTTTGCTCCCCAACCTTTTCGGGTGGTCGGCCGGTCCCTCAGCCAATTGCAATCCGCCTTCTCCCCCTACCCAGGCGCAGATCTGGCCGTCTGGGATCAGGCCAACCCGGAGACCGCCGTCGCTGCTTTGCAGGGGATACAAACGCTCGTTTATCTCGTCGGAGTGCCGTATACCGACTTCCGCTTACATCCCGTTCTCTTCGAACAAGTTTTAACGGCTGCGATCAAGGCGGGAGTACAACGCTGTGTACTCGTGGGGACCGTCTATCCTTTCGGTTTTGCGACAACGTCCCTGGTCCGGGAAGATCATCCCCGGAATCCTCACACGTTTAAAGGTCAAATGCGTAAACAACAAGAAGACGTCCTTCTGGCTGCCGATGCGGCCGGCCGGATCCGAGGAACGATTCTTCGGCTACCCGATTTCTATGGGCCGAAAATTCCCCGCAGCTATCTCTCCAGCCTGTTTCAGGCTGCCGCTCAACGAAAGACGGCGCAATTGATCGGACCGCTTAATACGCCCCACGAATACGTTTACATTCCGGACGTAGCCAAGACCTTGCTTCGTCTGATTGACGAGGACGGGGCTTATGGTCACACGTGGCACCTGGCCGGCGCCGGTCGCATCACCCTATCCGAAGTCATCAAGTTAGTTGAATCCATAAGCGGCAGACACGTGCGCAAATTCGTCGCAGGGAAACGCACGCTGCAGTTGCTGGGAACATTCAACCCTTTGTTACGGGAAGTCGCCGAAATGCACTATCTCTTCACCCAGCCTCTCTTCTTAGACGATAGCGCGCTTAGTCAGCTCCTGGGCCCGCTCAACAAGACGCCTTATCCCGAAGGAGTCCGGGCGTCATTAAAGGCGGAAGACACAAATCCCTAATAGCCGCAAAAGAGCACAAAGAACGCAGAGACGAACCGCGAATGGACACGAATAGGAAGCGCGAATGGACGCGAACAGACAGACCAACCGCAGATGAACCCAGATTTAGCAGCGATGAACTCCTGCTCATCCGTGCGTTGTAGCGGTAGAGAACCAGGGAACGTTGCGTCTCCTTCGGACCTTTTTGTGGATTTCCGTTCTCCGTTTTACCTCTGCGACTTGTCCGACCTAGCTGCAGGAAAGATGCTGCGAGTGCCTTGGCTCCGTAGGAGCGAAATCTGCTTGGGAAAATTGGTAACCTTGGGCGTATAGCCTTTAGATGCCGCTCTAACGGAGCCGACTCCGCCGAGCCTTCGTCGCGCCCAAATAATCCAGTCAGGCGCGCCGTAGCGAAGCGAAGGTGGCTAATCGCGTGTACGTTGCGGTGCTATAAAGATTTAGCTCCTACGGAGGGTGTTACGATATTCGGCGCAAGTTGTTGGCAGATAGAGGATTATGAATAAAAAATGGGGTTCTTGGGTTTTTCGCTCGCGGTGCGCGGCTTTTCGGTGCGGTATCGAGCGATGGCCCTACCG
>Ga0185299_10001559_pt1 | contig 42617 bp, 39 predicted proteins | sample PaiPotPPA55metaG_FD_128002 | JGI IMG/M metagenome (GOLD analysis project Ga0185299, IMG submission 128002) | Iron sulfur acid spring bacterial and archeal communities from Banff, Canada, to study Microbial Dark Matter (Phase II) - Paint Pots PPA... ... | reverse complement strand
ACATGAATCTGCGGGGAAACTATCCGGCGAAGGTCGACGAGAAGGGCCGGTTGAAGATTCCCGCCTTGTTCTTGGAAGGGCTGAAGGAGTACGGCAATCAGTTTTACATCACCAGCCCAACCGGCGAGTCGGCGCGCATTTACCCGATGAAAGTTTGGATGGGTATTGAGGACAAGCTTGCAGGAGTGTCCTCGCAGAACCGGGCCAAGCGAAAATTTCTTATGAGAACGAGTTATTACGGCCAAACAGTTGAACTGGATGCGCAGGGAAGAGTGCTGCTGCCCGCGGTGTTGCGAGAGTCGGCGCAAACCAAAGGGGAAGTGGACGTGTTCGGCAACCTCGATTATCTCGAGGTCATGAACCACACCCGGGTACTCGACGAGCTGAAGAATTCGCCGTACACCGACGAGGATTACAAGGCGCTGGAAGATTTGGGAATTTAACGGATTAGCTGTAACGAGCGGCGAGTGAGCAGTGAATAGAACTGAGTCGCACACGCCGGTTTTAATTGAAGAGGTATTGCAATGGCTGGAAATAAAACCCGACGGTATCTACGTAGACGCCACGCTGGGAGCCGGGGGCCACTCGGCAGCTATCGCGCAAAGATTGGTGTCGGGCAAGTTGATCAGCCTGGACCAGGACGAACGGGCCTTAGAGTTGGCGCGGGAGAATTTGAAGCCGTGGAAGGATCGCGTGACGCTCGTGAAGTCGGCATTCTCGAGGATTGCGGAGGTCGTACACGAGTTGGGGATTCCGAAGGTGGACGGGGTCTTGGCCGACTTGGGGGTTTCCTCGATGCAGCTTGATCAAAGCGCGCGCGGGTTTTCCTTTCGCGAAGCAGGCCCGCTGGATATGCGTATGGATGCCGAAGGTGAACTTACGGCAGACGAAATTGTGAATCAGTGGGCGGAAAAAGAAATTGCCGACCTGCTCTATCGCGAAGCCGATGAGCATGATTCCAGAAGAATCGCCAAGGCGATCGTACGAGCGCGACCCCTACGGGATACCGCGCACTTGGCAACGACTGTGGCAGGGGCCCGAAAGCAATGGGGAAGGCAGAGACTGCATCCCGCAACAAAAACGTTTCTGGCGCTGCGGATCGCGGTGAATCGAGAGATGGAGGAACTCGGGCAGTTTCTTTCTCGGACCCCCACCACAATAAATCCAGGAGGCCGCTGGGTGGTGCTTAGTTACCACTCACGCGAAGATCGCCTCGTGAAGCACGCATTTCAGGAAGGCCAGCGTGAGGGCACGCTGCGCGTGCTCACCAGACACGTCATTCAGCCTAGCGAAGCAGAGCAGGCGAATAATCCGCGGTCGCGAAGCGCGAAGCTGCGGTGTGCAGAGATCGTGGCAGCCGCTTAAGGCGCTAGCAAAAGGTAAAGTTATGACGCGGAAGAAGAAGAGCCGGGCATCGACTGAATTTCATACTGTGAAGCGGCTGGACAATACTCGCCTGGTTCGCAACGTGGCGCCGGTAAAGATGCGCAATCTTTATCGCACCGTGGCGCTGGGCGGAATTATTGCGGCATTCTTTCTGCTTTACATTTACCAGCATTTCAAATGCATCGACTTAAGTTTCCAGCTTGAAGCCGCGCGGACCGAGCGAGTGGAAGCCTCAGCTTTAAATTCATCCTTACGATTAGAAATAGCAGGTCTCAGCAATCCTAAACGCATCGATATGATCGCGCGCCGCCAACTGGGCTTGACCGAAACGTTGCCCTCTCAAGTACGTGAATACCAACCTGTGGCGGGAGCCGAAGTGGCGGATGCACAGTTAATTCGCGTGAACCACGACCAGTAGTCCAGACCACATGAGGACCCGGGCGCCTAAAGTCACCAAACCCTTCCTCTCCTTCTCAGTTATTCACAATAATTTCTCTTTTGAGTTGAGCGTCCCGCGGGAGGGCGTACCGGCGTAATCCTTACATGCAACAAACTCGAGCTCACGTCCGTTTGCTGATCGTCGCTGGCGTGGCTCTATTGTGGGTCACCGCAGTTTTTGGCCGCCTGGGCTACCTGCAACTCTACCGGCACCGCGATTACCTGCTTCGCGCGCAACGCCAACAACAACGCATCATTGAGATTTCTCCCAAGCGCGGCGCTATTTACGACCGCAACATGCACGCGCTGGCCATGAGCATCAAGGTTGATTCGGCCTTCGCAATTCCCAATGAGATAAAAGACAAGGCGCTCGCCGCTCAGCTTTTGTCCGGCGTGCTTGGGCTTCCAGCGGATCTGGTGGAATCGCGCCTGGACTCTTCGCAGAATTTTGTGTGGATCGAACGCAAACTCACTCCTGAGAAATCCGAAGCCATCACCGCGCTTAATCTGAAAGGTGTTTATACTCAGGCGGAAAACAAGCGTTTTTATCCCAAGGCGGATCTGGCATCTCATGTTCTCGGTTTTGTCGATGTCGATGAAAAAGGGCTAGGCGGCATTGAGTACGCGCTCGACAATCAGGTTCGCGGCAAAAGCGAAAAAATCGTGATGATGGCGGACGCGCACCAGAAATGGTTCGATGGCGCGGAAGCTCGCCGCGATCGCGGCGCCAACGTGGTGCTGACGCTGGACGAAAAAATTCAGTACATCGCGGAGCGTGAACTGGCAGCAGCTATAAATAAAACTCACGCGATGGCCGGCTCCGTGGTGGTGATGAATCCCAATAACGGGGAATTGCTGGCGGTGGCCAACTGGCCGACCTTTGATCCCAACGCGGCATCCGCCGGAACGCCTGCTGAATTTCGCATGAATCGCGCAATCAGCGCACTGTATGAGCCGGGCTCTACTTTTAAACTAATTACCCTGGCTGCCGCGTTCGATCAGGGCATTACCAATCCCGATGAAGTTTTTGATTGTGAAAATGGCGCCACTTACGTAGCTGGCCACAAAATTCACGACCATAAGCGCTTTGGCCTGCTCACCGTCGCCGACATTCTCGCGCTATCTAGTGACGTCGGCGCGATCAAAATCGCGGAGCGGCTGGGCGCGCCAAAATTTTACGATTACATTCACGCCTTCGGATTTGGCACGCCTACAGGCGTCGACCTCCCCGGGGAAAGCCGCGGACTTTTGCGGCTCCTGGTGAACTGGTCGCCCATTTCCATTGGCGCAATTTCCATGGGGCAGGAAGTCGGCGTAACGCCGCTGCAGTTGATCTCCGCGGTGTCCGCGATAGCCAATGGCGGCATGCTCTACAAACCGCACATTGTGGCGGAAGTGCGCCGCGGCGAAACTGTAATGCCTCGTGAAGGGTTGCTCGCCCTCAGTGAGCCGCGCCGCGTCATCCAACCGGAAACAGCCGCCACGCTGCGTCGCCTGATGGAAGGCGTGGTTCTGAACGGTACCGGCAAACTCGCGCGACTGGACGGTTGGACCTCGGCGGGTAAAACAGGTTCCGCGCAAAAAATTGATCCCAATACGGGACGTTATTCGCGCACGCAATTAATCGCGTCTTTCACCGGATTCGCGCCCATCAATAATCCTGCAGTGGCGATTCTGGTCTCCCTCGATTCTCCTATTGGACTGCACGAAGGTGGCATGGTGGCCGCCCCGGTGTTCAAGCGCGTAGCCGAACAAGTTTTGCCCTATCTGGAAGTATCCCCGGACGTGCCAGTCAACGAACGGTTGGTGCAAGCGGCCTACAAAAAACAAGCGCAGAACGACGCCGAAAATCTCGAAGACTTCACGTCCTCGGATTTCTCGCTTTTACCCGAACAACCCGAAGCCGTGTCTTCCAGCACTGAAAGTCATTCGACGAGCAATTTCAAACCCGATGCACATCTCACGTTGGCGGTTACCGCTGACGAAGACACGGAAATTTCCATTCCCGATTTTTCTGGAAAAACCATGCGCGATGTTACGGAGATGTGTTTGCGGCTGGGACTTGATCCCGTTCTCGTTGGCACTAACCTTGCTACAGAACAAACGCCGGCGGCGGGTTCGCAGGTCAGACGCGGGTCGCGCATTACGGTGCAATTCGGAACGCCGCAGATGAAATCAACTGCTACGGCAACTGCGGTCAAATCCATAAAGCCGTTGAAAGTCGCGCAGCCGTCAAAAGCCGCGAAGAAACGCACGAGGCGTAGACATTGAGAAAATCGGGGAAAATGGGGTTGAGCGTTTGCCAGCAGATACGAAATTGAGACAGCCAGACAAAGATGTCCGCGACCTTTCAGGCCATTCAAATGACGACGGCCCGTCATCAAACGGCAAGCCGCGACAGTCTCGCCCGAAAAATCTAACGGAAGTACTCTCCGGGGTTGAAACGAACACTCCTTCGCCGAGCTCTGTGGAGATCCGCCAAATCGTTTGTGATTCGCGCAAAGTACGACCCGGCGCAATTTTCTTCGCGTTGCGCGGAGCCAAAGAAAGCGGCCAAGCCTTCATTGCTGACGCCATTCAACGCGGCGCAATCGCCGTGGTGAGCGATGAGCCGCTCACCGGCGTGATTCCATCGGGCGTCACCGCCCTTCAAGTTCGCGAAGCTCGCAAAGCTCTCGCGATTGCCTCCGCCAATTTTTACGATCACCCCGGCAACGCCTTGCAACTTGTGGCCGTCACGGGGACTAACGGCAAAACCACCACCACTTCCGTGATCGACGCGATCATCAAAGCTTCCAAATCCAAAACCGGGCTGTTCGGCACCATCGCGTACGAAACGCCACGCGGGAAATATCCGGCGCCCAACACCACGCCCGAATCGGTTGACCTGCAAGGCTTCCTGGCGGAAATTCGCGACGCCGGTGGAAAATTCGCGGTGTTGGAGGCCAGCTCGCATTCGCTCACGGTGGATCGCTTGTGGGGCCTCCATTTCTCAACCACGGTTTTCACCAACCTCACACGCGAGCACATGGATTATCACAAGACTTTTGAAGACTACTTCGCTGCCAAGAAAACTCTCTTCACCGGCACCGGAGCGGGCGCGCCCGACATGGCAATCATTAACATCGACGATGCCTATGGCAAGCAGCTCTTCGGCTTGGCCAAAAAAACCGTCAGCTACGGCCTAGAAAGCGGCGCTGACATCACCACAAAAAAATTCCAACTAACTTTCAACGGACTGGCCTTCACCGCGCAAATGCCCAACGGCAAAATCCAAATCACTTCTAGCCTGGTGGGACGCATCAACGTGTACAACATTCTTGCCGCCATTGGTGCCGCGCAAGCCCTGGGCCTTTCCAATGAAGTCATCGAAGCAGGCATCCGGAATCTCGAAAGTGTGTCCGGCCGATTCCAGCGCATCGATCAAGGCCAACCCTATCTGGTCATCGTCGATTACGCGCACTCTGACGACGCGCTCGAAAGCCTGATTCGCACTGCGCGCGAACTGAATCCCAAGGGCCGGATCATCACGCTGTTTGGCTGTGGCGGCTCTAAGGACCGCACCAAGCGCCCGGTCATGGGCGAAGTCACCGGACGGCTCAGCGATTTGACCATTCTTTCCAATGACAATCCGCGCCAGGAAGATCCGCTGAAAATCATCAGCGACATCATTGTCGGGGTGCAAAAAACCAGCGGCAAATATGTCATCGAGCCGGACCGCGAAAAAGCTATCGGCATGGCGATGGACGAAGCTCGCGCCGGCGATATTGTGTTGCTGGCTGGCAAAGGCCACGAGAATTATCAGATTTTGGCCGATCGCACCTTGGAATTTGATGATCGCGAGGTGGCACGCCGCGCGTTGATCCGGCGCGGCTATAAGGCCTCGGCTGCAACGAACGGGTCACATAAGAACGGGAACGATGATACGTAATTTGGCACGCGGCTCGCTCTAATGGTTTGAGTGGGCCAAGCGCGCAAGCACAGGAATAGCACGACACGCAGGGCCGAGATTTTTTGCACTACCCGAAACGTGGGGTGCCAGAATGAGAAGTACAACGCAATTCCGGGCTTCTGCATACAAATCAAATCCGCTGAGGACTTTATGCTCTGGACAATTGCACAAATGGCTGCAGCGGTGGGTTCCAAGCCAGGTGGGGCACTCGACCCCGTGGCCCGGCTGGCCGGCGTCTCGATTGATTCTCGCACGGTACGTCCCGGAGAACTGTTCATCGCCATACACGGACCGCGTCACGATGGACACGATCACGTTCCCGCCGCACTGGAGCGCGGCGCGGTGGCCGCGGTGGTGGCTGAAGGGCTGGTATCGCGGTACCCCGGCTGGGTCGCTGACCGGTGTATCCAGGTGGCCGACACCTTCGATGCGCTCAAACAATTCGCGCAAGCGGTGCGCGAAGCATGGGGCGGGAAAATTGCCGGCGTCACTGGCTCGGTGGGCAAGACCACAACCAAAGAGATTCTCGCGGCATTGCTGGGCACGAAACTACGCGTGCTGAAATCGGAAGGGAATTTCAATAACGAGTATGGTCTACCGCTAACGTTATTTGGGCTGGAGGAAAGTCATCAAGCTGCGGTGCTGGAAATGGGCATGTCCCGGCCTGGTGAGTTGAAGAGGCTAGCGGCGGTGGCACGCCCTGACGTTGGAGTGGTGACGCGCGTTTCGCCTGCGCATTTGGAATTTTTTATTTCCGTGGATGAGATCGCGCTCGCCAAACGCGAATTGATTGAAGGATTGAACGGCAAAAAGTCAGTTGCGGTCTTAAATGCGGATGATCCTCGTGTGGCGGCCTTTGCTACCTACGCGCCGGGAAAAGTTTTGACTTACGGAATCGATTCGCCGGCGGATTTTCGCGCGGAACAACTGGAAAATCGTGGCGCTTTGGGCTCCGCATTCACGCTTGTGACGAACGAAGGACGCGTGCGGCTAGAGATCGCGCTGGCGGGCAGGCACGTGATCGCTAACGCGTTGGCCGCTTTGGCGGCCGCTAGTGGGTGGGGCATTGGAGTGGAGGAAGCTCATAGCGTTTTCGCTAATCTGAAGGCGCCATTCATGCGTGGGGAATTAGTGGCGCTTACAAACGGAGCCGCGCTCATCAATGACAGTTACAACTCCAGTCCCGCAGCGCTGCAGGCGATGACCGCTGTTTTGGCGGCCACTCCCAAATATCACCGACGCCTTCTCGCCGCAGGAGAGATGCGCGAGCTGGGGCGCACGTCCGCCGAACTGCACCGCGAAGCGGGGCAATTTGCGGCGAGCACGGGGAAAGTCGATTGGATCATCGGCGTCGCGGGAGACGCGGCGCAAATCATCGAAGGCGCTGTGGCCGCGGGTCTATCTCGCAAACACACTAAGTTCTTTTCCACTTCCGAAGAAGCCGCCAAATTCTTGGCTGGTTTCGTCGAATCGGGCGACGTGATGCTGGTCAAAGGCTCTCGCGGCGTCAAGATGGAGCGCATCGTCGACGCGTTGCTCACGCGCTATGCCCCGATCGTAGAAGCTTCACGGGAAGAGGCGCGGCACTAGATGCTTTACTACCTCCTCTACCACACGCTGCAAAAATATTTCAGTCCGCTGAATGTGTTTCGCTACATTACCGTTCGAACCGTGTACGCCAGCCTGACTGGAATGTTTCTGGCGTTCGTATTCGGGCCGTGGTTGATCCGGCAGTTGCGCGAGCTTCAGATTGGCCAGTACATTCGCGAAGAGGGCCCGCAGGATCACAAGAAAAAAGCGGGAACGCCGACCATGGGCGGAGTTTTGATTGTGTTGTCGACGGCGGTGCCTACGCTGCTGTGGGCCGATCTGGGCAACGCGTTCGTGTGGCTGGCGCTTTTCTCGTTGCTTGGTTTCGCGGCCATCGGATTTGTCGACGATTACGCGAAAGTTTCCAAGCAGCGCAATCTGGGGCTCACCAGCGCAAAAAAATTCTCGCTGCAAATTCTGGTCAGCCTGGTTTGCGGCATTGGCTTGCTGGTGCTGGCGACCTGGAGCAAATATTCCACGCAACTGGTTTTTCCTTTTTTCAAGCGCGTGCATCCCGATTTAGTCATTCATTCTTTGATGAAATCGCCGCACATTTGGCCGCTGGCGTTCCTGCCATTTTTGTTTTTTGTTTCGCTGGTGATTGCTGGATCGTCCAACGCTGTGAATCTTACTGACGGCCTCGACGGCCTAGCCATCGGCTGCACGGTCATCGCTGCCGGAGCGCTCACGGTGCTTACTTACGTCAGCAGCAATTTTCGCTGGGCGGCGTATCTTGAAATTCAATATATTCCGGGAGTTGGCGAACTCACCGTTTTTTGTGGCGCTCTTGTGGGAGCTTCTCTTGGTTTTCTTTGGTACAACGCGCATCCCGCGGAAGTGTTCATGGGCGATGTAGGCTCGCTTTCTCTGGGCGGCGCGCTCGGGCTTATCGCAGTGATCATCAAGCAGGAGATTTTGCTGTTTTTTATCGGCGGAATTTTTGTCGTGGAAGCGCTCTCGGTTATTTTGCAGGTAGGGTCTTTCAAGCTGCGCGGCAAACGGGTCTTTCGCATGGCGCCGATACATCATCATTTTGAGCTTCTAGGTTGGAGCGAGTCCAAGGTGATCGTGCGTTTCTGGATTGTCGCGCTGGTCTTCGCGTTGTTTGCACTGACCACGCTTAAATTGAGGTAGCGGTCGAGTTCTTTGAGAACGCAAAGAGTCTGAACGAGTGGAAGAGGTTTAAGAGCAAAGTAAATGACAGGCGGATTCGAGCTGCGCGGCAAACACGTTTTGGTCATCGGACTGGCGCGCACCGGTATTGCTACGGCGCGTTTTTGCGCTGAGCATGGCGCGACGGTCACGGCTACGGACACGCACTCCGAAAGCGAGCTCGGTGCGGAGGCGCTCAGCTTGCGCGAAGAGGGCGTCACGCTGGAACTTGGCGCGCATCCGGAAACCGCTTTGCCCCATCAAGATCTGGTAATCCCGAGCCCCGGTGTTCCCGCGGACGCGCCGCTGTTGCGCTCGGCGCGCGAAAAAAATATTACGGTTTGGAGCGAAATCGAACTTGCCGATCGCTTTCTCGACGGCAGGTTGATTGGGATCACCGGTTCGAACGGCAAGACCACCACCACGTCACTCGTGCATCACATTTTGCGAGTCGCGGGTTTCTCCACCATGGTGGCCGGTAACATCGGGACGCCGCTGATTTCTCGTGTGGCGTTATCCAGTGCGGATACCATCACCGTCGCGGAACTCAGCAGTTTTCAACTGGAGCTGATTGAAACGTTTCATGCGGATATCGCGGTGCTGCTCAATCTCACTCCCGATCATCTGGACCGCCACAAGACTATGGAAGCTTATGCGGCGGCCAAGAGCCGCTTGTTTGAAAATCAAACCAAAAGCGATTTTGCGGTGTTGAACGCGGATGATCCCGCGGCGACGCGCCTCGCGCCGAAGCGGCCGCAGCTTTATTGGTTCAGCCGCAAACGAGAAGTGTTGCAAGGCGCGTATCTGCGGGGCGAAGAAATTGTTTTTCGCACCAGAAAGCAGGTGGAAGTGTTGTTGAAACGGGAGCAAATTTCGCTGCCCGGCGCACACAATCTTGAAAACGTCTTGGCCGCCGTTACCGCCGCGCGCTTGGAAGGCGCGCCTGTTACGGCTATTGCTGAAGCGGTGCGCACTTTCCCGGGAGTGGAGCATCGCCTGGAATTTGTGGCGGAAATTGGCGGCGTTCGCTATTACAACGATTCGAAAGCGACCAATGTCGATGCGGCCTTGAAGGCGCTGGAAGCATTTCCTGGAAGAGTGCTGATCATTCTGGGCGGCAAAGATAAGGACAGCGATTATGCCGTGCTTCAGCCCGCGCTGCGCGAGAGAAGTGTGCTGGCTTTGCTGATCGGCGCGGCGGCGGAAAAAATTGAACAACAAATCACCGGCAGCGTCACGCTGGAGCGCGCAGGCACCCTGGAGCGCGCGGTGGAAATCGCCTCGCAAACCGCGCGACGTGGCGATATTGTGTTGCTCGCGCCGGCTTGCGCGAGCTTCGACCAGTTTGAAAACTACGAGCACCGCGGGCGTGTCTTTAAAGAATTGATCAAGCAACGCGAACAAAAATCTGCTTCGGTGTCCGACACATTGAAACCAGAGGGAAAGGCGAACAAGAGTGCCGAAACGGCTTGAAAACGATCGCTGGTTGTTCGGTGTAACGCTGGCGCTGTGCCTGCTCGGCGCGGTCATGGTGTTTTCGGCTTCGGCGGTCACTGCCGAACAGCACTATGGACGCTCTTATATTTTTCTATTGCGTCAGGCCGCTTGGCTGGTCATCGGCCTTTTTGGAATGTTTGCGCTGATGCGCGTGGATTACCGGCGTTTGCGCGAACCGAAGGTTGTGTATACGACTCTTGGCGTTGTGCTGTTGATGCTGGTGGGAGCATTTTTTCTGGATAAATCCCACGCCACACACCGGTGGATCAAGTTTGGCCCGGTGGGAATTCAGCCGTCGGAGTTAGCGAAGCTCGCGGTGATTCTCTATCTCGCGTGGTTCCTGGACCGCAAGCGCCGCAGTGCGTCGATGGAATTTTGCAAGCGTGATTTTGTTCAGACGATTTTGCCCGCGCTGGTGCCGATCCTTTTGTGCGTCGGCGTCATTCTGATGCAGCCCGACCTGGGTACCGCTATTGACATCGTGGTGATCGCCACGGCAATTCTGTTCGTCGCGGGACTTTCCTGGAAGTGGATTGCCTGCGGCGTGGCGGGCGCACTACCGATCCTTTATCTGCTGATCACCCACGTCTCGTATCGCCAGGCGCGCCTCATGGCCTTTCTCAATCCGGGATCCGACCCGCAAGGCTCGGGATTTCAGTTGTTACAATCCTTGATAGCCGTGGGTTCGGGCGGATTCAGCGGCGTTGGCCTGATGGAAAGCAAGCAAAAATTGTTTTATCTGCCGGAAGCGCACACCGATTTTATTTATGCGGTGATTTGCGAAGAGCTGGGATTCATCGGAGCGATGCTGGTGATCGGACTGTTTGTCGTTTACGGCTGGCGCGGATTGCGCGCCGCGTTCACCGCGCCGGATGGATTTGGCCGATTGCTGGCGCTGGGGATTACCGCCATGGTCATCAGCCAGGCGCTGATTAATTTTGCGGTGGTGTTGGGTATGGTGCCCACCAAGGGGATTCCGCTTCCGTTCGTGAGTTATGGCGGATCGAGTTTGCTGGTGATGCTGCTGGCAACCGGTGTGCTCCTGAATATCAGTCAGCAGGCCACGGAGCAATGAGCCACAGGGCAGTACGGATGACGCACGTGAGGACATTTTTTGTGATGTGCGGTTGTGTGAGATGGGCATGAAGCTATTAATCGCGGGCGGCGGCACCGGCGGGCATGTTTTCCCCGCGATGGCGATTGCGCGCGAGTGGTTGTCGCGCGGAAGCGATAGAGAAGTGGTGCTGGTAGGAACAACGCGTGGGATCGAAATGAAGCTGGTGCCACAAGCCGGGCTGCCGCTCGAGACGCTACGCGTCGCGGGCCTAAAAGGCAAAGGCGGAAGTGCTCTGCTGAAAAATCTTTTCAAGCTCGCACCCGCCATGCTGGACGCTTCGCGAGTATTTAAAAAACACAAGCCCATCGCGGCGTTCGGCGTTGGCGGATATGCTGCGGGACCAATGTTGCTTACCACCTGGATGCATGGAATTCCCAATGTGATCTTTGAACCCAACGCCGAACCGGGCTTCACCAATAAATCCCTGGCGCGCATTTCCAACCGAATTGCGACCGGATATGAAATATCTGCACGGACCTGGGGAGACAAAGCGGTGGTCACCGGGTGCCCGGTGCGGCCGGAATTTCTAACCATCGCGCAACGTGTTCCTCAAATACCGTTGCGAATGCTGATTACCGGAGGCAGTCAGGGTGCGTTACCGGTGAATCGCGCGTTTGTCGACGCCATGAATTTTCTGGCCACCAGGAAAAATGAAATGAGCATCGTGCACCAAACCGGTGAGCGTGACTACGACGCGGTGCGCACCGCTTACGCGCGCCATGAAATTCTCGCGGAGGTCGTGCCTTTCCTTGGCAACATGCCCGAACGTTTCGAATGGGCTGACATCATCGTGTGCCGTGCGGGCGCCATAACCGCCGCGGAAGTCGCCGCAGCCGGGCGCGCCGCCATTTTCATTCCATTTGGCCGTGCCACCGACAGCCACCAGTTACGCAACGCGCAGGAAATGGCCAGGCAAGGCGCGGGCCGCGTCATCACCGAAGCGGAACTTACCGGCGAGCGCCTGAGCAAAGAAATTTTCGCGCTACTCGACGACCCGGAACAAATCGAACGCATATCGATGGCCGCCCGCAAGCTCTCCTGGCCCAACGCCACGCGCGACATCGTCAATCTGATCGAACAAGCTGCCGGTATCGCGCCTCCATCAGAGAGAGTCCGCGCCGCCGCGGGTAGCTCGAGCGCTTCCACTCGCGCCGTTTCCACACCGGACCGGGAGAAGGTCGCGCCATGATGGTCAGCTTCCGGAATTTTCAACGCATTCATCTGGTGGGCATTGGCGGCATCGGTATGAGCGGTATCGCCGAAGTGCTTTTGACATTGGGCTATTCCGTTTCCGGCTCCGACGGCAAGCCTTCGCCGATCACGGAACGGCTCGCCAAACTGGGCGCCACAATTTTCGATGCGCATGAAGCCATCAACGTGGATGGCGCGCACGTGGTGGTGACCTCTTCCGCAATCGTCGCCAGCAATCCCGAAATTATCGAAGCGCACAAAGTGAAAATTCCGGTGATTCCGCGCGCCGAGATGCTTGCCGAGCTAATGCGCCTGAAATATGGCATCGCCGTTGCCGGGGCCCACGGAAAGACGACCACCACCTCCATGGTTGCTTCGGTTTTGGCGGCCGCGCATCTCGATCCTACCTTCGTGATCGGTGGCCGCGTGAATCAGGCGGGCACGACCGCCAAACTGGGCAAAGGGGACTATTTCGTAGTAGAAGCCGACGAGAGCGACCGCAGCTTTCTGTTGCTTGCGCCAGTGGTCGCCGTGGTCACTACGATCGACCGCGAACACCTCGATCAATACACTTCACTCGAAGACATTCAGGACGCCTTCATTCAATTCGTGAATCGCGTGCCATTTTACGGCGCGGCAATTCTGTGTCTCGATGAGGTCAACGTGCAGGCTATCGTGCCGCACATCAAGCGCCCCATCATTACTTACGGCACATCCAGCCAGGCCGATCTGGTGATCAGCGAAATAAAACTGGAAGGGCTGGTCAGCGAGTTCAAGCTCACTTTTAAGGGCGAACCGCTCGGCAACTTCCGCCTGCCGAACCCGCCGGGCATTCACAACGTGCGCAACGCGGCAGCGGCAGCGGCCGTGGCCTTGTATCTCAGCGTGCCGGTCGAACTCATCCGCGACGGCCTGGCAAAGTTTTCCGGTGTTGGCCGCCGGTTCGATATCAAAGGGGTGGCCAACGACATCACCGTCATCGATGACTACGGGCATCATCCGGTGGAAATTCGCGCCACGCTGGAAGCCGCCAAAATTTGCAAGTTCGATCGCCTGCTGGTGCTGTTCCAGCCGCATCGCTATTCGCGCACGCAGCATCTCTGGAATGAATTCTGCAGCGCTTTCAATCTAGCGGACGTTTTGGTGCTTACCGATATTTACCCCGCCAGCGAAGCGCCCATCGAGGGCATCACCAGCGAAGCGCTGGGCAACGCCATTCGCGAAGCCGGTCACAAACACGTTTTTTATTACCCGTCCATGCAGGCCGGCATCGAACGCCTGTTCGCGGAAGCCAGGCCCGGCGATGCCATCCTCACTATCGGCGCAGGCAGCGTAAGCCGCGCCAGCAATGAAATTCTCGCGTTGCTGCGAGCGGAGCGACCAGCGCAACATGCGTATTGAAGACAAAAAAGTACTCGCGGCCCTGCTCGACCTGGGCGTCGAACTGAAAAGCGATGCCTCCCTCACCGATATCACCTACCTGGGGATCGGCGGCACCACTGATCTTCTTCGCCTCACGCGTCACGAATCGATTCCCGAAGTGGTGAAACTGCTGGAAGCCAACGGCATCCCGTTTAAATTTCTGGGTGGCGGTTCAAACTTGCTGGTGGCCGACAACGTGCTCCCATGGGTGGTGATGCAACTCGCGCAACCGGACCCCGACGTGGTCATCGAGGGGAACATCGCCATCGTGGATGCCGCCGCCGACCTCGGAAAAACCGTAACTTTGTGCGCCAAGCACGATCTTGGCGGGATGGAAGGGCTCATCGGAGTTCCCGGCACGGTCGGGGGCGCCCTGCGCATGAATGCCGGGGCCTACGGAATCCAAATCGGGAACTATGTCCGGGAAGTAAAAGTTTATCGTGGCGGCGCGCGCAGCATCGAAATTCTGAAGGGCGATCAAATTTCCTTCGAATACCGGCATACATCTTTTGCGCCCGATGATATGATGCTCGCGGTGAAGCTGGAACTTCCCTCCAAGCCATTCCGCGAAATTCTCCAAGGGATTCGTATCTGCAACGAAAAACGGCGCGCAAGCCAGCCTCTCGGTCAGAAGAGCGCCGGCTGTATTTTCAAGAATCCTCCCGGAGCGTCCGCAGGGCGCATGATCGATGAACTTGGCCTGAAAGGCCTCTCCGTTGGCGACGCGCGGGTCAGCGACCGGCACGCAAATTTCTTCGTGAACGCGGGAAAAGCCAGCGCGAAAGACATGCTCGCGCTCATTACCGACGTTCGCGAGCGGGTACAAAAAGCCTACGGCTTCGAACTGGAGAACGAGGTGGTCGTATGGAACGCGTAAAGACCATCTCCAGAAATAAATCTGGCCTCGCGGACGTTGATTCTTATCGCCCAGAATTGCTTACCGATGAAGAGCCGCGTTATCTGCGGCGTCAGCGGCCGGTGGAGATTCGCAGGAAAAAATTTGCTGGGCGTGGCTGGTCCTTTTATCGGAAAGTGGCGATTTTGAGCGTGGCGGGAATTGCCAGCATTACGGTCGTTATCGAAGGTGTGCGCTTTCTGTTGTATTCGCCGCAGTTTGCCCTTACAAAACCCGATCAGATCGATCTGACCGGCAATAAAATCGTTTTGCGCGAATCGGTGCTCAAACAATTTTTGCGCGACCGCAATCGCAGCGTGCTGCAAATTCCACTCGACAAGCGCCGTAGCGAGCTGGAACAGTTGCCCTGGGTGGAATCCGCCAGCGTGCAGCGCATTTTGCCAAATCGTATTCGCGTGGAGCTTTACGAACGCACCCCCATCGCGTTTGCGCGCACCGGCAACGCCCTCTATCTCATCGATGCGCATGGCGTAATTCTCGATCGGCCCGAGGGCGAAGACTGGCATTTCCCCATCGTAAGCGGCGTCCCCGAAGAGCTTCCGCGTGACCAGCGCGAAAAACGCATGCAGATGTATCAGGACTTCGTGAAAGCCATTGAGTTGGTACGCTCCGGCTCATCCGATCAAGTCAGCGAAGTCGATCTCAGCAGCTCGCGGGATTTTCGCGCGGTCATGGTCGGTCTAGCCGGGCCCACCGATCCGCAGGCGGTTACCATTCATTTTGGCAACGGAGATTTTGCCGCGAAATATCGCATGCTGGTCGAAAATTTCTTACAGTGGCAAGCCAACGCAGGCCACGTGCGGTCCATCGATTTGCAGTATTCTCGGCAAGTGATCTTGAACCCCGACTCCAGCGCGGGCGTAGCGGTCGCGAAAGCCAGGTAGTGCAGGCAGGAGCATAGAGTTGAGCAAGAAGGATAAATACATCGTAGGGCTGGATATTGGCAGCACGAAAACCTGCGTGATGATCGCTGAAATCGATGAAGAGCAGGTAAATTTTCTCGCTCTGGGCGCCGCGGAATCCAAGGGTCTGCGCAAAGGCCTGATCGTTAATCTGGATTCCACCGTGAGCTCCATTCGACGTGCCGTGGAAGAAGCCGAGAGTGTGGCAAATGTTCCGGTGGAGTCCGCGGTAATCGGCGTAGCCGGCAATCATGTGCGTGGCGTCAACAGCCGTGGCGGCATCACACTGGGCACGCGCCAGCGCGATATTGAACGCGAAGATGTTCGCCGTGCCATCGACGCCGCTCGGAACATTTCGCTTCCCGATGATCGCGAAGTTCTTCACGTGCTTCCGCACGAATTCCGCGTGGACGCGCAGGAAGGCATCCGTGATGCGATTGGCATGATCGGCCATCGCCTGGAAGCAAACGTTCACGTTGTCACTTCTTCCGTGGCCGCAACACAGAACTTGGTAACCGCCGCGAATAAAGCGGGAATTCTGATCAGCGACACGGTGCTCGAACCACTGGCTTCTGCCGAATCGTGTTTGACGCAGGATGAACGGGATCTGGGCTGCTGCCTGCTCGATATTGGCGGCGGCACTACCGAATTGATTGTTTACGGCGGCGGAGTGGTTCGCCACACCAGCGCTGTGCCCATCGGCGGCGATCATTTCACGAACGATCTGGCGGTGGGTTTGCGCACACCGATTCCCGAAGCGGAAAAAATCAAGCGCCGCAACGGTTGCGCCACCTCCGACCTTTTACGCGAAGACGGCGCCATTGAAATTGCCAGCGTGGGCGACCGGCCGAAGCGCACGATTTTCGCGCGCGCGCTCACAGACATCATCGAGCCGCGCGCGATGGAACTACTGGCCATGATTCGCGACGATCTGCGCCGCGCTGGCCTGGAAACGCAAATCCCCGCGGGATTTGTGCTGTGTGGTGGCGGCGCGCGCCTCTATGGTTTCGACGAACTCATCGAGCAGTCGCTGCGCCTGCCGGTGCGCATTGCGGAGCCCAAAGGTTTGGCTGGTCTGCCGGAACAAGTAGCGCAGCCGGAATATGCAACGGTAATCGGTCTGGTGATGTACGGCGCGAAAGCGCGGCGCAACTCGCCGCAACGCGCTGGAAATTTAGTATCTAAATTAAAAGCTATGTTTGCCGGAGCCTCGTGACCCTGCCCGAACGCTGCGCGGTAAATGTGGAGAAATGTCGAGGGGAAAGCATGCCAATAAGGGAAGCAGGAATCCGCATGAGCTTTAGCGAGGAGCTTCAGCCGGCGAAGATAAAGGTGATCGGTGTGGGTGGCGGAGGGTGCAACGCCGTCAATCGCATGATCCGCGCCAAAGTGGAAGGCGTGGAATTCATTACCGCGAATACTGATCTGCAGGCGCTGAAGCTTTCGCAGGCTCCAGTGAAGTTGCAGCTTGGCGCGAAGTTGACCAAGGGACTCGGCGCGGGCGCCAATCCCGAGGTGGGCCGCAAAGCGGCGCTGGAAGACACCGAGAAAATCATCGAAGCGCTCGAAGGCGCCGACATGATTTTCATCACCTCCGGCCTCGGCGGAGGTACGGGCAGCGGCGCTGCGCCAGTGGTAGCTTCACTCGCCAGCGAATTGGGCGCGTTGAGCGTGGCGGTGGTTACCAAGCCGTTCGCCTTTGAGGGCCGGCGCAGAATGCTGCAAGCCGAGCAGGCTTTGCAGGAGCTGATTGGCGCGGTCGATACCGTCATCGTGATTCCCAACGAACGCTTGATGGAAACCGTCGAGCGTGGCACCAGCTTTTTCGATGCGTTTCGAATCGCTGACGACATTTTGCGCCAGGCGGTGCAGGGAATTTCCGACATTATTACTGTGCCCGGCATTATCAATCGCGATTTTGCGGACGTGAAAGCCATCATGTCCGGCCAGGGTTATGCGGTGATGGGTACTGCCGTGGCTACCGGAACGAACCGCGCTGTGGATGCCGCCAATCGCGCCATCGCCAGCCCGCTGCTGGAAGACAATTCCATTCAGGGCGCGCAGGGTATTCTCATCAACATCAGCGGCAGCTCCAGCCTCACGCTGCATGAAGTTCACGAAGCTTCCAGCGTCATTCAAAAAGCCGCGCACGAAAACGCCAATATTATTTTTGGCGCGGTGCAGGATGACGCCATGAAGGACACCATCAAAATAACCGTTATTGCCGCAGGCTTCAAAGATGCCAATAAAAAGAACACCCATCAAAAGCCATCCTACCTGGCGAAAACCTGGAAGGCCGCGCCCGAAGCGCAGCAGGAAGTAAAAATCACGCAGCAGGTACAGGAAGAACCGCCACCACCGCCGCCGGCACCGGTGGTGCATCACGCTCAGGTACAGCCGCCGCCTCGCGAAGTACACCAGGACGTAGACGATCTGGACGTGCCGACATTCCTGCGCCGCCAAGCCCAAAAGGCCTGACCGGTTCGCGGGGATTCGGCCAGTTTTCTAATTTTGGTCCGAAAAGGGCGTAGGTTACTGCGCCCTTTTTTCTTTTTTGCACGTGCATACTCGCGATTTATTCAGAGGTTAGGGTCGAGAGCAGCTTGACCATCGCGCGGACCTCTTTTTCAAACCGTAGGTAGTCCGTTTGCCCGTGAGGCAACACGCTGCTCAAGCCGGAATGAAATTCCTGCGCTCGTGTAGCCGCCGCGAGCTGCAAAATATTCCCCGCATTAATGCCGGCCCCGGGGACGATGGTGATGCGCCCGCCGGCCGCCGCGACAAGCATCTCAATCTTGCCGGCGCCCTGGGGAGCGGTGGCCGCTCCGCTCGAGGTAAGAATGCGAGACGCACCCGTTCGCACGACGTGTTCGAGGGCTTGCGACAAATCCGTGCACTCGTCGAAAGCGCGGTGGAATGTCACTGGTAAGGGTTGAGCGAGCTCGACCAGTTCGCGGGTGCGATCGAGGTCGACGGTGTGATCCGGGTTCAAAATACCGAGGACCAATCCGCTCGAACCTGCATGTCGGGCCGCAGCAATGCTTTTCTTCATCTGCGCAAATTCAGCTGGTGAATAAACAAAGTCACCGGCACGCGGGCGAATCATCACAAAAATAGGAATTTGTATTTGCTGTCGCACCAGACGGAGTAACTCTACCTGGGGAGTTAAGCCAGCAACGGAAAGGTCGTTGCAAAGCTCGATACGATCAGCGCCGCCGCGTTCTGCGGCCACAGCGGCTTCCGAGGCTTCAACGGAAATCTCCAGCAGGAGTTTTTTCTTCACTGACCGTGAAGAACATCATACCGCGCAATCACAAACCCCAGAGCCGAGCCAACGAAAACATCGGCGGGAAAATGCGCTCCGGTGGTCACGCGCGAGAACGCGATGGCGCTGGCAGCAGCATAAGCCACATACGGAACCCAGCGATGCTCGCGATAACGCCGCGCGAAAACCGTCGCTACGGAAAATGCCATCAAAGCGTGGCCGGAGGGAAAGCTGGTGCCTTTGCCGAAGATCGATCCATTGCTGTGAAAGAAAGTGTCGCTATATGGTCCCGCCACTGGAAGTTCCGTAGGACGCTGGCGCCGCGCGATCGCTTTTATAACCACCATGAGAATTGCGTCGTCCGCTACTGCTTCGCCGGCAAAGAGCGCGGAGCCTTGGTCGTAACAATCGTTCCGAAGCAGGCTCACGCCGTAAAAAACCGCGGGCACAACCGCGATAGCTGCGCCTGTTGCGGTGGTGCTGAACACGCGATTGAAACCGTGGAAATCCGTGGTTTGGCGGAAGTGCGGCATGGTCTGCGCGTCGGTGGCTATAAAAACGGCCGTGCCTCCGGTAATAAATAAAGCGGGCAGCCAGTGGCGTCCCTTGCCAAGTTCCAACGGGAACAGCCACATGTCTTTTTGGTCGTGCAGAAAATTCATCGGCAATTTGCGCAACGACACTTCTCGGTCTACGCCGGGATTTTCTTTGGAGGGATCCGGAAGCGGGAAGCTCGCCGGGGTTGCAGCGCTGGACGATGAAGATGCGGAGAGGGAATCTCCCGAAGCCGGATAGTCTGGCAGCGCATAGTCGGAATTGATACCGCCGCTCACGTTTTCTGAGGCGAGATTGGAACCAGAAACTGTTGAGGTTTCGGGATCCGGCGTAGGAACAGCACTATGTTGCTCAGCAGATCCGAGTGCCGGCAAACATAAAAAACACAGAGTTGACGCGAGGCAATAGCTTTTGAAGCGGCCTGCATAGACCATCGAAAATCTCCTGCGATCAAAATGCGCCGGAAGCGAAGAATAACGCGGTGAGGGGAGGGGAACTCTACACGGATTACTTTAGCAGCCAAACTTAAAATGCGGGGTTAAGATTAACGATTTTTTAGGTTTAGGAGCGAACTCAGATCCAACCGAGGGACGCAAAAGCGGTGATGGATCCGCAGCCCAGCGCCGCGCCGAGGACGACGCCGGCAAGCACATCGCTGAGAAAATGCATGCCCAGCACGATACGCGAAAACCCAATGCTTATGGCTAAAAAGAACAGCGTGCCTTCCAGCGCCGGATAGAAATAACTGAGCACCAGCGCGATGGAAAACGCCGTCATGGTATGCCCGGAGGGAAAAGAGAATTTATCCGGCGGCAAAACTTTGGACCAGCTGTGCGGCTCGAATTGACACGGCCGCATGCGATGGCTCAGATGTTTGAGCGCCTTGAAAATCAGCACGCCGACTAGGGCTGCCGAGCTCGCTGCGCCAACCGCGGCAAGGCGTTGCGGCCCGCCCCAGGCCAGCAGCATGATTCCCACTCCGTACCATAGCCAGCCGTCACCAAGGCGCGTCGAGAGAATCATCCAGATGCGGAACCAGCGCGGCGCACGCCAGCGGTTCATCTGCCGCATGACCCGATGGTCACGGTTTTCGATGAATCCCCACAGCATGCGCGTTACAGTCACGGCCTTACCTCACGCGGAAGTACCTAACGAGCGCCCGAGAGACGATGCCAGCGGAACGCCAAACGGAAAATGTTCCGGAATCAAATTATCCGCGCGTGGCGCGACGTCCCACAAGTGTTGCGTGCGTTTTTCCGAACCTTCCAGAATGGCCGACCATTTCCGGCAGAAGCGAATTTCGTTCAGCCAATGTGCGGCGGTAAAAATCGGCACGAGCACTGCCAGCGGCGATATTGCCAGTGTCCAGGGCTTCTCGTGCAACAGGGAATTGACGATGCTGAAGACGTCGGCGGTGAGCTTCGCGTAGCCGCCGTGCGCACCGTGTATACGGCCGCGGCCTTGCATGAGCCCCGCGAAAAATTCGTCAACGGTGCGCGCGCCGGGCACCTCCGTATGAGTCAGACCCACGCCCGCGATGACGTGGGAGTCGCTGCCCGCGATGGCCACTTTACCAAAACGCGCTGCGAGTTCCGCAGCACCGGCATTGGCTTTCGCGCACATTTGGCCGTTACGCGCTTCAAGCGCCGGAATATAAGATGCAAACCAGTCGAAGTCGCGTTGGTCGCGTCGTCCGGTCAGGCCGGAGAAAACGTGGTTCACGCTGAAGAATAGTTTGCGCTCCGTGAGATATATCACCAGAGAGATGAAGTCATTGCGGCGGCGCTGAATTTCCACGTGGTCGCGCTCGCGAATGTCGTAGACTCCGACATGCACCTCAGTGCCGGTAGGCATCCGCACGGTAACCTCTTCGCTGAGAAAGAAATCCGGGTACTTGCGCAGGGCTTCCGCGGCGTCGATGGAGTCATGGTCCGTCAGGGTCACGATAGCCATGCCCAGTTTTTTGAGGCGTTTATACACCTCGGTGGCGTCGTTATAGGATTCGCGGCAAATGCGGTTCAACACCGGCGTACTGCACATCCCCGAAGCGACGGAGTGAACATGGAGGTCGCAGCGCATACGAGTATGATTTCGCAACGATATGAACAGGCTGTGAAGAGGCTGCGAATTGTGTATGAATGTTGCTGCATAACTGATTGAGCACAAACGGCTTACATTTTTATCCACATGGCATGGCACGCGCTCCCGAGGAATGCCAGAATTCATGCAACAATGTGCGCATGAACCTGGCAATATTCGCTAGATGAACGCGAAAGCCCGGAAAATTCATATCGTTTTTCACGACGCCGGCGGCGGCCACCGCAACGCCGCATTCTCCCTGAAATCCATCATCGAGCAACAAAATCGTCCCTGGCAAGTGGAGCTAGTGCAATTCCAGGAACTGACCGACCGGCTGGATGTTTTACGCCGCGTGACCGGTATTCGCATCCAGGAACAGTACAACGCCTTGCTGCGCAATGGCTGGACGCTGGGGTCCACCAGCTTGTTGCGTGTTTTGCAAATGATAATCCGCATCCTGCACCGGCCGGCGGTGCGGCTGCTTACAAAATATTTTCGTGAACATCCCGCCGATTTGCTGGTGTCGGTGATTCCGCATTTCAACCGCCAGCTGCATGAAAGCTGGGATGCCGCATGTCCGGGCAAGCCTTTTGCTACGCTGATCACTGACCTGGCGGATTTCCCGCCGCGTTTCTGGATCGAGCCGATCTCCGATCAATACATCATTGCCGGGACGGAAAAGGCCGCGGAACAGGCGCGCGAGATGGGCCACGATGAGCAACACATTTTCAAAACTTCCGGAATGATTGTGCGTCCGGAGTTTTACGTCCAGGAAAATGTCGACGCACGCGAATTGAGAAAGCAGATGGGACTACGCGAAGATTTGCCGACCGCCATCGTTCTTTTTGGGGGATACGGCTCGGGAGTTATGTACCAGATCGCGCGGCGGCTGGACCGCGCAAACGTTCCAGTGCAGCTTATTTTGATTTGCGGGCGAAATGAAAAGCTGGCGGCAAAATGTCGCGCCGAATCCTGGAAATTCCCGTTGCATGTTGTGGGCTTCACTAAGGAAGTGCACCGCTTGATGTGCACAGCGGACTTTATGATCGGCAAGCCCGGTCCCGGAAGCATCGCGGAAGCCATGGTGCGCCATCTGCCGGTGTTGATCGAATGCAATGCCTGGACTCTGCCGCAGGAACGATACAACGCGGAGTGGGTAAAAGAAAAAGAAGTGGGCATCGTGCTGGAAAATTTTCGCAGCGTTGCCGAAGGGGTGAGGAAAATTGTCGAGCCCGCAACCCTGGCGCGTTTAAAAAACAATGTGAAGGCGCTCAACAACCGCGCGCTGTTTGAAATCCCCGAAATACTGGCTGGGCTAATGCCCGAACCGGGGCAACAGAAAGATCAGCAGCCAGCTCTCGCCAAGCAAATTTAATTACTGAAGGCGCCTCAAATTATTGAACTCGCGTTTAATTATTGAAGTTGTTTTTTTGATTAAAAAGTTGTGCGTGTTCCGCGTGATCGGGATGCCGCAGGTGCGGGCCGGCATTTGATTTATCTGGCGGAGGCTGGAAGTGCGGTTTTATGCAGGACGTTGCCAGCCACCGGGCAGTACCGTGCTTCTTGGCGTCGCACAACTTGATGCAGCCGCGGCGCGCCATCGCTTCATGGCAGTGGCAGTAACACGCTGGGGCGGGAATGCTTTGCAGGCGCGCGGGCACATCGCCATAGATGGACACGACCGGCAACAGCGTGAGGACAATTACGGCGGGCAGGCGAACGTAAAAGGATCGGTGGGTAACGACGGACAGAAACAACGTGTTCATGCTTCATGTTGCGGGGATAGCGCAGAAAAACCCATAGGTCAGCGAGTCGCGAAAAATCATTACTAAGGTTCTAGAACCTAGTTAAGAGCGTCTAGTCCCAACACAGCGTCCCTAGACATCCTTTACAGTTAGCAAACGGGAGCTTACAGGTAGGTGCGGGGATGGGCGAGGGCCATTGGAGCGATTCCCAATTCAGTTTCGTGCCGTTCCGAATTAGGCGGCGGCCCCGGTTTTGGAACGGAGGCTCATTCGGTGCGCAAACGCAAGGCGTACATAAAAATGGTCTTAACTTTGTACCGGGAGTGGTCAGCGATGGCCGCGCTATTGCATTAGAGGGAGTGTAGGCGCGTTTTACATGACGAAATGTAAAAGGCGGCGAGTGAGGGGGGAAGGGGCTTGCTCGCCATTTTTTGCAGATCGTTCCCACCTGCCTCTGAGAGGGAAGCTAGGATGGATGACCCCACGCGTCGGTGTGAAAACGACACTGACAATGGAACGCGCCTTCTCGGGGCTCCCGGTCCCAAGCGGGAGCCCCACTTTTTCCTTCTGCACACTCACTCCTCTGCGCCTAGCCACACATTGCCAACTGGCTTAAATCACCTGACTAATCGCTTCAGATGCGCGCGCAAACTAGGTTTCTGCCCTTGAGTCGAAGGACGTCTATTCTCTTCAGCGGCGTTCAACTTTCCACTGAACGAACCCGATAAGCGATGCCCAACATTTGAGCATCTGCTGGCTATTCCAGAGCAACCAAGCGTGATGTAGCGAGCGGTGTCAACAAAGTTAAGACGCATGGCTCATTGACAGAACTGCAGGTAAGAGTGCCGAGGCGAGGTAGTTTTTTCAGCGTTGCATCAGGAAACGATTGTGGCATGGTAGCAGCCCGCATTGCATCACCGACGCTCGCTAAGGGAACTTCTGCGCCCGTCGAGGATATTTCCACCGCCCTGGAATTGGCGTCAATAATGATCGCGTATTGCGCTATACCTTGCTCGCGGTCGGATTCGCGATATTCACCGTTCGTAACGGTGATTTCTTCTTGCGAGATTCCTCTAATCGCTTATCGACCTCCGCATCACTGCCGAACGATGCCACAAGGCGTGTACGCATGTCTTTACCGTCATCACTCAAGGTTCCATTTGGGGAAAAGGAATTCAATGCCGCCAAATATAATTCGGTAGACTCATCCTTATGCCTCTGCGTTTCGTAAATGCGACCGAGATGATAGCTGATCGTTGGGTCATCCCCGATTTGCCACGCCGCCAGAAGATACTTCCGCGCTTCATCCATTTTTCCTTGGCGAAAATATGTATTCGAAGACTACCGGTTCCTGAGAGAAATCAGGCTTGATATCAGCTTCTGAGTTGTTGCTGGCTGCGGAATGTGTCCCACAGTACCCGGTACGCAAATGAAAAAAGCTGACCAGGACAACCGTGACGAGTATTCTCAACGCCAACATATACACCGATGTAGACCGTTGATCTTATAAAGCAGTAGGTTCATACCACAGATTAAATCATGCGTTAAATGATCGTTCGTGATAGAAACTCTTCAGATAACCTGATCCTAAACGTCTCGAATGGTCAAGTCGAGAATATATGATCAGCTGGGGAAATCGAAGGTAGACGGGGCGTTCCGGTTATTTGGGCTCTAATGTGAAGGCGCGAGAAACTCCGGTGGCAGCGGAGTTTGAGGTGTTTCTTCCGCCCAGTAGATGGTCATAATCCACCAACGAGTGCCGTCGAAGAACAACTGGAAACTGTTGATTCCCCGCGCAAAGGGTGCCGGATCTTTAGGATCGTGCCGGGATTCGTAGGTGCTGAAAACCTGCATAATGCTGCCCCACCGTTCGCTGTGGCGCGCAACCTCACGTTCAAAAAAACTGTTCTGTTTAAAATAACTTCCTGCGCGATCAATGTAGTCCTGGGGAGTCAGGAAAGTTGCGGACAAGCCGCCTTCCTTTTTTACCGCCGTTCTAATCAATTGCGCGCCGGGATAGAACAAGGAGCGCATACGATCCCAGTCGCGTTCCTGCCCCGCGGCGCCGGAGATAACGTCGTAAGCTGCCGCCAGGATGGCGTCCGGGGAAGCAACTTCCGCGGGTTTAGCTTCGTGCGGTTGTATCGCTGCAGTCGCTGCGGACTGTTGCGCAGGAGAAATAGGTTTGGGCTGATTTTGCGCCAGGAGCGGAGCGAAATTCATGTTTGCCAACAGCAGGATAAGAAGTGCCAGTATCGGTCGGGGCATTCGATTCTCCTTGTGCGCTCTAGCGACGCTCGGCGCACAAACTGCCCGCGATTCGCGTCGAGGTGAAAAATATGAAGGGGATTATGCCGTCTTCGGCGCGTGGACCGCTACAGAAATCCTGTTATCACGCGAGTGGATTCGAGCGGGTCAATATTTTTTGTGGGCGGCCATTGGTCGCCGCTTCAGGCGGGAATTATTTCGGCGCCGGACTGCGGGACGATGCACTTAACAGCGATATTCGCGCCGGCAAGCGCGTGCACCACCTGGCTTTGACGCAAGCGGGAAGCGTCGTACTCGAAGGTGATGAGGTTGTGCGCTTCATCATGGCGGAAACGGCGCAGGCCGTAGGTGTTGGCGAATTCCGCCAGGTCGGCTAATTGCTTGGCGGTCAACGGGGATTGGAGCTCGAAAGTAATCTCGACGAGTGTCATAGGGGGGAATTATACCAGCGAATGCAAGTTCGATCGCAGCACTGGAAAAGCGTAACCCAAGACCCAGGTTCATAACTCAAATGCGAACCTGGGACACCCTCCGCGTGTCTTTAATTTCGGGAATATACCGGTTATCCACCACCGCCGCGGTGTTACGCAATGGTGGCGCGATTCATCTAACATAGAGTTATGTCTGACGCCGCGGATTCTTCAAATATAAAAAATGTGGGCTTGCCCATTTTGGGCGCGGGGGTGCGCGAGAAGGATCCCGTTTGCGGCATGACCGTGGATCCGAGTAAGGCGGCCGCGAAACAAGGGTTTCGAGGAAACACTTATTATTTTTGCTCCAAGCGTTGCGCGGATAGATTCGCGAAGGAGCCTGAAAAGTTTTTGGCGGCGGGAAGCTCCGGAATGGAGGCCGTACACAGCGGCGGTACCGCGCAGCACGTTGATGCCATTCGTCGCGGGCCGTCTATTGGAGACGCGCCCGCTGGAAAAACACCGGTCGCGTTGCAGGCTGGCCTAAGAGTTACCCAAACCGTCGCCGCCAAATCCGCGCAGTACACCTGTCCAATGCATCCAGAAATTCTGCGGGACGGGCCCGGGTCTTGCCCCATCTGTGGCATGGCGCTCGAGCCTGTGGAAGTTTCCGCGGAAGTGGAAGCCGATCCCGAATACGACAGCATGTCGCGCAGGTTGTGGGTCAGTGCGGCTCTGTCGATGCCGCTGCTGGTGATCACCATGGCTGGCGACTGGTTGCAGCTGCCGTTCTCTGCTGCAGCGCGCAACTGGATTGAATTGGCTCTGGCAACGCCGGTGGTGTTGTGGGGCGGCTGGCCGTTTTTTGAGCGCTTCTGGATGTCGCTCGTGAATCGCAGTCCAAATATGTTCACGCTAATCGGGCTGGGCACCGGCGCGGCGTATCTGGATAGCGTGGCGGCGACAATTTTTCCGCAGATTTTTCCAGCGTCATTTCGCAAAGCCAGCGGCGCGCCCCCAGTTTATTTTGAAGCCGCGGCAGTAATCACCACGCTGGTGTTGGTCGGGCAGGTGCTGGAATTGCGCGCGCGCCAAAAAACCAGCGGCGCGATTCGAGCGTTGTTGCATCTCGTTCCGCAGCAAGCCCATTTAATCGCAGTCGACGGCGGCGAGCGGGACGTCGCATTGAATGAAGTGCAACGAGGCGAGCGGTTGAGAGTGCGCCCCGGAGAGCGCGTGCCCACCGATGGCGTGGTGCTCGAAGGGCAAAGCGCCGTCGATGAAAGCATGCTAACCGGCGAGCCCATGCCCGTAGAAAAATCTCTGGGGCACCCGGTAACCGGCGGAACGCTGAACACTAGCGCCAGCTTCGTGATGGAAGCGCGGCGAGTAGGCAGCGAAACGATGCTGGCTCAGATTGTGAAGCTGGTGAGCGAAGCGCAGCGCAGCCGCGCCCCGATGCAGCGGCTCGCGGATCAGGTGGCGGCCTATTTCGTGCCTGCGGTGGTAGCCGCGGCAGTGCTGGCTCTTGTGGCTTGGGCGGCATTCGGGCCGCAGCCACGGTTCGCGAACGCGCTGGTCAGCGCCATTGCGGTAGTGATTATTGCCTGCCCATGCGCGCTGGGATTGGCCACGCCGATGTCCATTATGGTGGCCGTTGGGCGCGGGGCGCACGCGGGCGTTTTGATACGAAGCGCGGAAGCGCTGGAGACGCTGGCGAAGGTCGATACGCTGGTGATCGACAAAACCGGGACGCTGACGGAAGGGAAACCTCAAGTCAGCGCGGTGGAGCATGCGTTGGGCAGCGCGTATACCAAGGATGCGCTGCTATCGCTGGCGGCAAGCCTGGAGCGCGGGAGCGAACATCCTTTGGCACGCGCCGTTGTACAGGCCGCCAGTGAGAAAAAGTTGCCGCTCGTGGAGGCTGGCAATTTTTTGGCGACGCCAGGCGGAGGCATCGAAGGAGAAGTACTAAATAATCGGGTAGTTGTCGGGACAGAACGTTTTCTGCGCGCGCGCGGTGTGGAATTTTCGGCTGCGGCGTTTTCCCAATTAAAAAACGATAAGTCAAAAAATGATGAATCCGCTACGGCCGTATACATCGGCATCAATGCACGAACCGAAGGCGTATTTTTACTGACCGATCGCGTTAAGGCCTCGGCTGCCGAAGCGCTGAACGAATTGCGCGCCGAAGGGTTGCGCATTGTGATGCTGACTGGCGACCGCCGAGAGACAGCCCTGAGCGTTGCGGGGCAACTGGGAATCGAGCAGGTGGAGGCCGGGGTCCAACCGCAACAAAAAGGTGAAATTGTAAAACGCCTGCGCGAAGAAGGGCGCATCGTAGCCATGGCCGGTGACGGGATCAATGACGCGCCCGCGCTGGCTGCCGCTCACGTCGGAATCGCGATGGGCACGGGCACGGACGTAGCCATGAATAGCGCGGGCATTACACTGGTAAAAGGCGATCTGCAAGGCATTGTGCGCGCGCGACGATTGAGCCGCGCGACTATAGGGAACATCAAGCAGAATCTAGGTTTTGCTTTTTTCTACAATGCGTTGGGAGTGCCGATTGCGGCGGGAGTTTTCTACCCCGCCTTTCACTGGCTACTGAGCCCCATGCTGGCGAGCGCGGCGATGAGCTTCAGCTCGGTTTCAGTGATAGCTAATGCGCTGCGGTTGCGGAAGGCTTCGTTGTAATCACAACCTGGCGAAATCATCCTTCGTTATTTCAAGCGTTATTTCAAGCCAGCGAAATGGTTTGGTGTCCGATTCCGCGACCGTTTATCCCATTATCGATCCCCCTCACCTCGCGCAAAGCTAAAGGTTCAACCCAAAGCACTTATAACGGAAGACTTAGAGCAATCCCCGCCGGGAAGCCCGCTTGCATTGGTTATGGTGGAATATGGTGTGTCAGGCGGAGGGCCAGCCCAATGCGAAATTTCTGGCAAGACATACGCTACGCGGCGCGAACGCTGCTTAACGCCCCGGCATTCACGATCATCGCGGTGGTGGCCTTGGGCCTCGGGATGGCAGTGAACACCACGATCTTCAGTGTAATCAACGGCATGTTGCTGAGGCCGTTGCCCGTGCCGCACGCCGAACAAGTTACAGTTCTGGCCAGTAAACAACCAGGTATGTCCGACTTTCAAAAGTTTTCTTACCCCGACTATCAAGATATCAGCCGTCAAACGAATGCATTTACCGATGTGCTCGCATATCACGTTACGCTCGCAGCTTTGTCGGCCGACCGCAAAGTTGACCAGGCTATTTTGACGCGCGTTTCCGGGAATTATTTTTCGGCGCTCGGCATACATGCCTCGGCGGGACGTTTGATTTTACCCAGCGAAGGGCAAACTCCCGGGGCAGATCCGATCCTGGTGCTGGGGTATTCCTACTGGAAGAAACGATTCGCGGGCGATAGCCAGGTAATCGGAAAGCACGTGGAAATTAACGGGCATCCAGTCACCGTTGTAGGTGTAGCGCCGCAAGGGTTTCACGGGACCTACGCCATCCTCGATTCGGATGGCTACGTTCCCTTGAGCGCCGCTCTTGGTTCAAAAGGAATGGAAGAAAATTCTGTCGAACAGCTATGGACGCAACGAGGCGATGGTAGTTTGTCGTTACTGGGAAGACTGAAGAGCGGCGTCAGTCTTGAACAGGCGAAAGCATCTTTAGCGGTCACTGCCCAGCAGATTGCCGAGCGGTACCCAGCTACGGACAAGGGCATGACCATCTCCGCATTCCCCGAGAAGTTGGCGCGGCCGGAGCCCGATCCGGACAATTCTCTGCCCAAGGAGCAGTGGCATTCACTATTCTGGCTGCTCTGGTGCTGCTGGTCGCGTGTTTCAATATTGCCAACGTATTGTTGGTGCGCGCTACGGTGCGCCAGCGGGAAATGGGAATCCGCGCAGCGCTGGGTGCGGGCCGCTGGAGACTGGTTCGGCAACACTTGACCGAGAGCATGCTTCTCGCGTTGCTGGGCGGTGGCGCGGGTTTGCTGCTGGCCAACTGGGCAGCGGGATTTTTGAGTTCGCTACCTCTCGGAACTAATCTGCCAATAACTCTCAATTTTCAGCCGGACCTGCGCGTCTACGTCTATGCTCTCGGCAGCGTGCTGGTGAGCACGGTGATGGTAGGACTGATTCCGGCCCTACGTGTGGCGCGCTATGACGTGAACTCCGTGTTGCGCGAGGGTGGTCGGACCGCCTCGGAAGGCCGCCGGCGCCACATCGTCAGAAATACGTTGGTGGTGGCTCAGCTGGCGGGCTCATTGCTGCTATTGATAGTTGCCGGACTCTTCGTGCGCAGCCTCAACAAAGCCCAACAAATGTATTTGGGCTTCGATCCGAATCACGTCCTCAACTTCTCGCTGGACGTTCAGCAAGTGGGATTCGACAAAGCTCACGGGGAACAGTTTTTCCGGCAAGTAGACGAGCGCATTCGCGCGATTCCTGGGGTGGTCTCGGTGGCACAAGCCTTTGTCGTCCCTTTGGGAGTAGTCAGTACCGATGATCCAGTGACCGTGGAAGGCCGTCCCGTGGAGCCCGGTGAACACCTCCCTGTCGTGATGTATAACGACGTGACACCAAGTTATTTCGATACCTTGCAAATGCCCATATTAGCCGGGCGGACATTCACGGAAGCCGATAACGAGAAAGCGCCGGCCGTAGCGGTCATAAATCAGACGATGGCCAGACAGTTTTGGTCCAGTGACAACGTGCTTGGAAAGCGTTTCAGCCTAAAAGGGCCTGCGGGGCCGTTCATTGAAGTGGTAGGTGTAGTTCAGAACGGCAAGTACAAGGGTGTCGTCGAGGATCCGTTGCCCTTTTTCTATTTACCGCTGAATCAGGTTTACGTGGATTTCCGCACCGTCCACGTCCGAACTTCATTGCCGCCGGAAAAATTGCAGCGCGATATTGAAGCCAACCTCCATGCGTTCGCTTCGGATATTCCTGTGAGAGAAATGCAAACCATGACGCAGGCGCTGCAGGGCATCAACGGATTTTTCCTTTTCCGTTTCGGCGCGCAATTGACGTCCACGATGGGATTGCTGGGGCTAATTTTGGCGGTGGTGGGAGTCTACAGCGTGGTGTCGTATGCAGCGGTGCAGCGAACCCATGAGATCGGGATTCGCATGGCGTTGGGAGCCGCGCCGAAAGACATTCTGCGCATGGTATTGAGGCAAAGTGTGGTTGTCGTCGGGGTGGGATTGGCAGTGGGCTTGGCGGCGGCGTTGGCCGGAACCCGCGCCATTGCCAGCCTCATCGTGGGAGTCCGCCCCACAGATACGACTACTTTCGTCACGGTCGTACTGCTGCTGGCGGTGATCGCTTTGATAGCCTGTTGGATACCGGCGCGGCGTGCCACGCGCGTTAATCCGTTGGTGGCGCTGCGCTACGAATAAACATTCTGTTGCAGCATCAAACTGATCCCCACAAGTAGTGGTCACGCTGGATTACTCCATCAGACCACCTTTAATCCACGGCACCGGCTTCTGGTGTCCACCGCACGTGGCCTGTCCAAACAGTCGGGGAATCGTCTAACTCGCTAAGAATTGGAACTTTTTGGGATGCAACACGTATTGATGTACAGGTCGCGGGTGCCGGGCTTCGTGCGAGGTTTTATGTCCATCAATGGAAATAGCGTAACCAACGGGAAAAACGGGAAGAAGCGCCGCCGTCGCATTATCTGGGTGATGGCGATTCTGGTGGTGCTGGGTGCAGGCGGATATGGCGTGATGGCGGCGCTGCGACCGAGCCACGAGATCGATCCTTCCAAGCTCGCCATCGTAGAACGAGGAGATCTAGCCCGGGTGGTGGTGGCGACGGGAAAAATTCAGCCATTGTCGAAAGCGGAGATCAAATCCAAAGCCAGCGGCATCGTGAAAAAGATTTATGTCGATTATGGCGACCGCGTGAAGACCGGGCAAATTTTGGCGGAATTGGACAAAGTTCAGCTGGAGGCGGCGCAACGCGCGGCCAAAGCGAATTTGCAGGCGGCCGAAGCGGCGCGCAATTCGTCGATGGCGGCGCTGGAGCGCAATAAAGTGGATGCCGAGGGGCCGGACGTGCCGTTCCTGAAACTGACCCTGGAGCGGGCGGACCACGAATTCAACGAAGGTGTGGTGTCGAAATCGGTGGTGGAGGATGCAGATAAAAATTATCGCATGGCGTTGAACAAGCAAGCCAGCGCGCAAGCTGCGTTGGCAGTAGCGCATGCGGATATCGCCAAGGCGGAAGCGCAAGTGGCGCAATCACGCGCGGCGCTGGATAACGCGGAAGAAGACCTGCGCAACTCCACGATTGTGAGCCCCATTGATGGGCTGGTTCTTTCGCGGGACGTGAACGTGGGCGACGCGGTGAGCTCGATTTTGATATTGGGTTCGCAAGCCACGCCCATTATGACGCTGGGCGATGTAAGCGAAGTGTACGTGCAAGGAAAAGTGGATGAAGCGGACATTGGCAAGGTCTATTTAAACCAGCCAGCGCGCATCGTGGTCGAGTCCTTCAAAGATAAAAAATTTAATGGCAAGGTGACCAAGATTTCTCCTTTAGGCAAGGAGAAGGATAACGTCACAACGTTTGAGGTGCGCGTCTCGATTCAGAATTCCACGCTGGAACTCAAGGCCAATATGAGCGCCAACGCGGAAATCATGCTGGAAGAGAAGAAGAACGTGCTGATGGTTCCAGAAGCAGCGCTGATTTATGACAAGGAGCGCAAAGCGCAGGCCGAAATTCCCGATGCCAAAGGCCAAAACGGAAAGAAAAAAGTAAACGTGAAATTGGGGATTTCGAATGGCGTGAAAACGGAAATTCTTGAAGGATTGAATGAGAAGCAACAGGTAATTCTCCAGTAGTGATAAATAAAGGTGGCCCGCTTTGTCATTCCAGGATTTGCTGAAGGATACGCTCAGCACGCTGTGGGCGCACAAACGACGAACCATGCTGACTATGTTTGGCATCGCGTGGGGAATTATTTCCATCACCGTGATGGTGGCCGCCGGTGAAGGTCTCGGCAAAGGAATCCAGGCAAATCAGGAGACGTTCGGAAAAGATGTGATGATCGTCTTTGCCGGGCGTACCAGCATGCAAGCGGGAGGGACGCGCTCCGGCCGAGCAGTGCATTGGGGCGAAGAGGATTACGTGCAGGTGGCCGCCGAGTCGCCCGCTTGCAAATACGTGATGCCGGAACTGGGCAACAGTGTGCAAGTGCACAGCTTGTATAACAGCGGAAGCATTTCAACCGTGGGATCGATGCCGGAATTCACGGAGATTCGCAGCATCGCCGTGGCAGAAGGGCGTTTTTACAATCACGAAGACAATTCCGAAGCGCGCAACGTAGCTTTTTTGGGCAGTGACACGAAAAAACAGCTTTTTTCCGATCACGAAGCCGTCGGCCAGCAAGTATGGATGAACGAGATTCCATACTCCGTGATCGGCGTAATGAAATCCAAAGACCAAAACTCCAGCTACGACGGCATGGACACCCGCAAGATTTTCATTCCCTACAACACCATGCGCCGGGATTTCCCGACTAAGGCTCCCGGGGTAGAGCACACCATTGACCGCCTTTTGGTGGCTCCGAAATCGCTCCTAACGCATCCGGATTGTTTACGACAAATCCGGCGTTCGTTAGGGCGCTTGCACAATTTTGATCCCCGCGACAAAGAAGCGGCGGGAATCTGGGACACGGTAAAAAATGCGGAAGCCAACCGCATGATTATCGTGGGCATGGAGTTGTTCATGGGCGCGGTGGGAATTGCCACCCTGTTTCTCGGTGGGCTGGGCGTGATGAACGTGATGCTCGTCTCCGTGCGGGAACGCACGCGGGAAATTGGCGTGCGCATGGCTTTGGGCGCAACCCGCAAATCAATACTGCGGCAATTTTTCATGGAAACGGTGATTGTGGTGGCGCTCAGCGGCGGAACCGGGTTGCTGGTGTCGTATGGATTTTGCGCGCTTGTGAACCTGATCCCCATGCCGCCATTTTTCGCCGGGCTTTTGGCCAGTTGGAAGCTTGGAGGGTTATCGGTGGGCTTGCTGGGCCTGATTTCCGTTTTGTCCGCGCTGTATCCCGCGAATCGCGCTGCCTCCGTCGATCCTATCGAGGCGTTGCGGTTTGAGGCGGGTGGCTAACTATGTTCGTCGAAATATTTCGCGAAGCGTGGGCCGCGTTGGGACGCAATCCCGTTCGCAGCTTGCTCACCATGACAGGAATTTCCTGGGGCATCGTGGCGGTAACGCTACTGCTAAGTTACGGCTCCGGATTTCGCAATGTGCTGATGTACACCTTTGAAGTTTTTGGCAAAGGCGCGGTGGTTTGCTGGCCGGGCACCACCAGCGAGCAGGCTGGCGGCGAGCGTGCCGGGAAAGCGGTGCGCTTCGAGCAGGAAGACGCTGACTGGGTGAAAGCGCAATCGCCGCTGGTAAAGCGCGTGACGCTCGAAACCGTGAAGTTCAAGGGCATCTCGCACGAAGAGCGCTTGTCGGATACCGCTATCCGCGGCGTTTATCCCGAATACGGGGAGATGCGTAACGAGGTGCCGTTCGAAGGACGATGGATTTCACAGGAAGACATCGCGGAGCGCAGGCGCGTGGCGTTCCTGGGTGCCATTCTGCGCAAAAAACTGTTCAGCGGGACGCCGGCAATTGGCGAAGCGGTGCGCATCAACGGCGTGAAATTTACCGTCATCGGCACGATGGACACAAAATTTTCCGACAGCAATTATTTTACGAGCGATGATGAGTCCGCGTTCATACCGTACACAGCAGCATCGGACTTGTGGGATGCGCGTTACGCCAGCGTGATGTTATTTGAGCCGATCGCGCCGAATTTTGAGGCCAATGCCATGCAGCAGGTGCGTGCGGCAGTGGCCAGCCGCCAACGTTTTTCTGCGGGTGACAAGCGCGCCATTCAAATGTTTGGGCGCATGGAATTCAAACCAATTTACGACGGGATTACCATCGGGATTCAGGCACTGCTCTTCTTCGTCGGGGCATTGACGCTGGGCATTGGCGGCATCGGCGTCATGAACATCATGCTGGTATCGGTGGAAGAGCGCGTCAAAGAGATTGGTTTGCGGCGCGCGCTCGGAGCAAAAAAATCGCATATCCGCGGCCAATTTTTGCTGGAAGCTTTGGTAATGACGTTGGCGGCAGGCGTGATTGGCATGCTGCTTTCGGGCGCCATAACAGCGGCGATCGGTACGTTGCCCTTTCTAGGGCCCGCTTACGAAGACGATTCCGGCAAGGTCGATATTCATCTGACCTTATCGGTGGTGACCATGATGTTGTCGACAGGAATCTTAATTGTAGTGGGAGTGATCAGCGGCTGGTTGCCTGCCATGCAGGCTGCGAAGCTCGATCCGGTGGAAGCGTTGCGCTACGAGTAACTTCGCGCATATTAAAAATTAATAATTAAGTCTGGCCCAGGATGGCGTCGAAGTAGCGTAGCATCTCGGCGCTGTCCCATTGCTGTTCGCCGATGAATTTGCGCGCGATTTTGCCATGGCGATCGATGATGTACGTTTCGGGATATATAGATGTCCCGTAATCGGCCGCGGATTTTTTGGTGGCGTCGCGGTAGGTAGGAAACACCACCGATTGATCCTTCAGAAATTTCTCATACGCGGCGCCGTCTTCGTCGACGCTTATGCCTAACACCATTCCACCGCGCGAATCGATGTATTTTTCCAGCCGGTTGAGCGCGGGCGTTTCTTCGACGCAGGGTGGGCACCAGGTGGCCCAGAAGTTGAGCACCACGACTTTTCCCTTTAGATCGGAGAGACGCTCGGACTTGCCGGCCAGCGTGAGCGGAAAATCCACAGCGGGTTTTCCCGCGATGGACGCCTCACCCTGGCGATAGCTGGGCATCGCGAAAAGGACCAGGATGCCCGCAGCAAGGGCCACAGCAGTCCACGCAGCGATTCTTCGCACCAGAGGCATGACCGCTATAATAGCCTATCTTCATATCGTATGTGACTGCGTCCGACAGCCCGCTAATGCCCATTGAACACGACATGCCGCCGAATTTGGCCGCGCGAGTGCGCAGCGAAAATGTAGCTATGCCCTCTCCCGCAACGCCGCACACCACCGGCGGAGTTACCGCCATCGTGCCGGCGCGCGATGAAGAGGCGGTGATCGCCGCATGCGTGGAGTCGCTGGCTAAGCAAACTGAGATTGCCGAAATTGTTGTCGTAAATGATCAGTCGTCGGATGGCACCGCTGCGATTGTCCGCGACTTGGCAACACGAATTGCCACGCTGCGATTGCGGGAGGCGCAGGAACCGCCGCCCGGTTGGGTAGGCAAGAATAATGCGTTGACGCTGGGCGCGCGCAACGCCACCAGCGAATGGCTATTGTTCATGGACGCAGATGTGGAAATCGAAGAGGACGCTACAGCTCGTGCGTTAAAGATTGCCCAGGAAAACCATGCAGCGTTGGTCTCCTTTTCGCCACAGCAAATCACGGAAAAGTGGTACGAAAAAGCGCTGATACCATTTGTCTATTGCCGGCTCGCCCGCCGATTTTCGTACGCCGCCGTGAACGATCCGAAGTCGGCGGCCGCTGCAGCGAATGGACAATTCCTGTTGATACGCCGCGAAGTTTACGAAGCCGTCGGCGGACACACGCGCTTTGCATCAGATGTTTTGGAAGATGTGGCGCTGGGCACGGCGGTAAAAGCCGCCGGTCACCGCATATGGTTCGGCCCGGGAAAGGGAATTGTGTGCGCGCGAATGTACCGCACGTTTGGCGCGATGTGGGAGGGATGGACTAAAAATCTCTACCGTTTGATGGGAGGAACGCCGTGGAAGGCGTTTCGCGAAGGCGAGTCGGCATTTCCCTGGATACCGTTGGTCGTAATTTTACTGGGAATCAAATTTCCGATCGCCATGTTCGCGGGAGTTTTGCTGTTGGTGTTGCGCCAGATGAACTACGGCTCGGAGCTGGTTCGTAACCAATACCCTTTCGCTTTCATCATCTACTATATACCTGCGGCCTTTTTGTATGCGGGAGTGCTAGCAGCGTCATATCGGAGCTATGCACGCGGCAAGGTCCAGTGGAAGGGTCGCGAGTACAGCACGGAAAGCCGCGATGAAAAAAAATAACAAATAAAAGACAAACTATGGTGCTGATTACACGCAGAATCGAATTTTCGGCTTCGCACGTTTACCATAATGCGCAGCTTTCCCCGGAAGAGAATCGGCGCATTTTTGGGAAATGCAATAATCCGCACGGGCACGGACATAACTACACGCTGGAAGTTACCGTGGCGGGCGAACCGGATCCCGTGACCGGAATGGTGCTGGACTTGAAAGAGTTGAAAGACATTCTGGAGCGCGAAGTGATGCAGCGCATGGATCATCGCCATCTGAATCACGAAGTTCCTGAACTGGCGGGGCAGATTCCGACTTGTGAAAATATCGCGCGGGTCATTTGGAATTTACTGGAGCCGAAAATAAAGCAAGGCGCGTTGCACCACGTGCGATTGTACGAATCGCCGGACTTGTTCGCGGACTGTTTTCGCAACGGAACAGCTGGAAGCCGAGGAAATATTTGATGCGCGCGCGGGCTAACTCGGTGGAGCTGAAGATTGAACTGGGCCGCCGTTACCATTTTTCTGCGTCCCATCGGTTGCATAGCGCGCATCTAAGCGAAGATGAGAATTGCCGGGTCTTCGGCAAGTGCAATAACCCGTTTGGGCACGGGCATAATTACGTGCTGGAAGTAAGCGTTTCAGGAAGAGTTGATCCCGCGACGGGAATGATCGCCAACCTCGCCGATCTGGATGGCTTTGTGGAGAAAGCGGTGCTGCAGGTCTTCGACCATAAATCATTGAACCAGGATGTGGTGGTCTTTCAGGAAAAAGTGCCGACCACGGAAAATTTGTGCATCGACATTTATAACCGGTTGAAAGGCTTCTCGCACGCCAAGCTGGAACGCGTGCGCATCGAAGAAACCCGCAACAATAGTTTTGAGTATGCAGGCGAGGAGGTTGTGCGAGTCCCCGTCGCGAGTGGTGCGGAAAAGGAGCAAAGGTGAGCGAACCTGGCGAAGAGCTGTTGCTGCACGAACCGAAAGCCAACGCAAAAGAAGAAAATATCGCTGCGCTGGTGCGCAAGATGATCTCCATCATTGGGGAAGATCCCTGCCGCGAGGGTCTGCGCAAGACTCCCGAGCGATTTGAGAAGGCGCTCAAATTTCTGACCAGCGGCTATCACCAGAATGTGGAGCACATTCTGAACGGCGCTACCTTCAGCGTGGCGTACGACCAAATGGTGATCGTGAAGGACATTGAATTTTTTAGCTTGTGCGAACACCATTTGCTGCCGTTTTTCGGGAAATGCCATGTGGCCTATTTACCGAATAAAAAAGTCATCGGGCTCAGCAAAGTGGCGCGGCTCGTGAATATGTTTGCGCGAAGATTACAGATTCAGGAGCGCCTGACCAGTCAGATCGCGCAAGCCATTGAAGAAAAAATCAGTCCTGAAGGCGTGGGTGTGATTGTCGAGGCTCGCCATTTGTGCATGCAGATGCGCGGTGTGGAGAAGCAGCACGGGCAGGCGGTAACTAGCGCGATGCTGGGTGCTTTTCGCCATAACAAGGAAACGCGAGACGAGTTTTTGTCGCTGGCAAAAAAACGCCAATCCTGACCCTGCCAATAGAAATATACGAAGGGGCTTGCCGCCGCAAAGCGGGACGGTGGAGATTGATTTGTCTGAGAGGGAAAGCTGATGACTGAAGAAAATAAAGGTCGGATCGCGTTGGTGACCGGAGCAAATCGAGGAATCGGACTCGAAACAGTAAAACAATTAGCTCAACAGGGCATGCATGTGCTGCTGGGAGCGCGAAATCAAGCAAAGGGATCGGAAGCTGCGAAGAAATTGAAAAGCGAAGGGCTGGATGTTGAGTTCATCCTGCTAGACCTGGACGACGAGAAAACTCATGCGCAGGCGGCGAAAGCGATTGAGAAAAAATTCAGAAAGCTGGATGTGCTGATAAACAACACGGCAATCATGCTGGATGAAAGGGGTAACGGCGGATTTGCGCCCACCAGCAAAACCTCGGTGGCAATGTTTCGAAAAACATTTGACACCAATTTTTTTAATATTATTGCATTGACGCAGACGCTGCTCCCGCTAATCAAAAAGTCGGCTGCCGGCCGGATTGTTTTTCTGTCCAGCATTTTGGGATCTTTGACTTTGCACAGTGATCCTAAATCGCCAATTTACAATTACAAGCCGCCGGCCTATGACATTTCAAAGACGGCGCTAAATGGCTACGCCGTGCATTTGGCGCACGAATTGAAAGACACGCCGATAAAGGTGAACGTGGCGCACCCGGGTTCGGTGGTCACGGACATGAATGCCCAAGGTAATTTACAAGTGGATGAGGGAGCGAAAACGTCGGTGACGCTGGCGACCCTATCCAATAGCGGCTACAACGGGAAGTTTATTCATCTGGGCAAAGAGCTGCCTTGGTAAGCCGGATTTCGTAAGGAACATTCCGATCCGATTATCCGGGTTTAGTCGATTTAGTTCTGGCGGTTTTTTTGCCGCGATTGCGTGAGCGGCGCACCCGGTCGCGATTGCCGCAGGTGCGGTCATTGCACCAGCGGCGCGTGTTGGCTTTGGTCCGGTCGTAGAATAGCCACTTGCAGCCTTCATTAGGGCAATACTTCAGGCGGTCCGGACGATTCAGCGCAAGCATTTCCGCGAACGAATCCGCGATACGGGAAAGTATCCAGGGCCAGCCGGGACGCAGCGGAACAATTTCGGATTGCACTCCATTTTGGTGCTGGAACAGTTTTACGCGCACCGGTACGTTTAAATACGAATTAAGGGCACTCAAATCGCGCTCGTCGAGGGCATCGGCGGCGATCAGTTTTGCCGCCATGCGCCGCAGGAGCGCACGCAGCGCGATGAGCTGCGCAAGAGGGACGGAGCGGGGAAGAGTTGAGGCCAGATTCCAATGTTTAACGACGCGGCCAACCCACGATGGATCGCGCAAGTGGTCAGTAAGCTTGCCATAGCCGTTCCATTCGAGAGAGTTGGCTAAATCCAGCCAGGCGAACTCCTTACCGAAGCCGATGGCAAGGTAATTGTCAGTGCCCTGTTTCATGGTCTTGCTTATGGTAACGCGTTATTTTCATTTGACCCATTACAGATAATCGGTTAGTGTAGTTTGATGTAATGAGTGTAACACGGATAGGACGTTACATAAATTTTGATAACGCAGGCCAGGTGAAATGACATGAGTGCCCCGACGATGTCCGCCACAATCGCAAAACCCGCCATATTGGTCAAACCCGTCCCGCTATCTGAAAAAGCCGCGGCGTCCAACCGTTTGCTGATCATCTTTTGCTTTTTCGCGATCTATACCATCTGGGGCTCGACATATCTGGCCATTCGCTACGCCGTGGAAACCATACCGCCTCTATATGCAGCAGGAATTCGCCACGTGACGTCCGGAACGATCTTGCTGTTGTGGTGCTTCGCGAAAAAAGTACGGCCCACCGCGTCGCAAATCCGCACCGGCGTGGTGATTGGGATTTTGTTTTTTCTACTCGGCCATGGACCACTGCACTGGGCCGAGACACGAGTGCCTTCAGGACTCGCTTCATTACTGGTGGCCACCGAGCCCATATTTGTCTTCTTCCTCGCGGCCCTGGCTGCCAAGCGCTGGCAATTCAGTTGGAAAATATTGGCTGGCGTGCTTCTGGGGCTGGCTGGCGTGGGCTTGCTGGTGGGGCGAACAACACTTACATCTAGCCGCGAAATGATAGTCGCATCGCTGGCTATTTTATTTGGCGCGCTCTCGTGGTCGGCGGGAATTATCTACGCACGCAAGTCGGATCTGGCTGGTCATCCGCTGCTCATGACGGCGCTGTCTTCGCTTTCTGGCGGGATTCTGCTACTCATCAGTGCGACCATCTTTGGTGAGTGGCGAGGCTTTTCGTTTACTTCGGTGACGGCACGTTCCTGGGAAGCGCTGGCGTACCTGGTTGTTTTCGGTTCGCTCGTGGCCTTCAGCGCTTACAACTGGTTGTTGGAACGCTACTCGCCCACGCTGGTGGCTACACACACGTATGTCAATCCGGTGGTCGCGGTGCTGTTGGGATGGATGCTCGCAGGCGAGAAGGTAACGCTCAACGTTGGCGTTGCAGCGGCGATGGTGATTGGCGCGGTGGTGCTGGTAGACCGAGGCACCGCGCCAAACCCTGAGGCGCGATAGGCAATCGCGCCCACTCAACTAGGCAATCGCTACTTGGTGATGTCCACCGATGCGCGAGTTTTCTCCCATTCCGCGCGCATGGTGCAGCCTGGTCCAGTCTTGTCAAACGTAATAGTGAAATTTTCCATTGGTGCCGGAAGTGTAGAAGCCTTCATGTCCACGCGCGCGAGATCGGAATCCGGCCCCGCATACTTGGTGCCCCACTCGGCGGTTTTTTTGCTGATCACCAGCGTCCACTTATCCGCGTTGGGAACGGCGAAAATTGTGTAGCTGCCGGCGGGAACTTTAGTGCCTCCGACAGTGACGCTCGAACTGACGACAAACGTGGTGGCTTCGTTAGCGCCGAGCCGCCAGACTTCTCCATACGGAACGAGGCCGCCGAAGATTTTGCGGCCCTTGGCGCGCGGGCTGGAGTAGTCGACCGCGATGGTCGCGCCATCGCCCAAGGAGCATGAAGCTTTAGCCGGGGGACTGGGCCGCGCGGCTTTATCCTGAGCCGACGGCGCGGCGCTCGCTGGTTTATCCTGCTGCGCTAACGTAAGCGAAGCAAAAAGCAACAGACTCAGACAAGTTGCAGCAGTGCGTATTTTCATTTTTCTCTCCTGATAGGCCGATTAGACGGATTGAAGTGGCGAAAGCATTGAACCTAATTTAGGGCCGGGAAGCAAGCAGTGATGTGTAAACGATTCGTTTTACTTGGCCGCTAGGCAGCACGGAGACGACGAATCGCGCCTCCCGTCCGCTCTCAGGGCCTGCGGCAAATATTAGGTAATGGATCAGTTTCCGATTACGGACTAGACCTCCACTTGCTTTCGGTTAAAGGCAGCCCTCCAACTTGTGAAAGATCGTGATTCTCTTAAGCGTGTCCGAATCATACGCCTCCCAACCTTTGTGCGGCTCGACAGCGGCGAATTGGAAGGCGATGTAGACATTGTGTTCTTCACAATACCAGGGATGTTTCTCTTTCCCGATTTTCACAAGATCGGCAGAAGTGGAACGTTCGTCAACGCAACACAACTGCCCGAACGCGACGCTTTTCGCTCGCAGGTAATCCTCCACACTCTTGCGGGTCATTCCAGGCTTGAGGACATCAGAGTAGGGCTGCAGCTTTGCCTGATAGGCAGCCTCCCGTTTTTGCTGTGCGTTCTGTCCCAGGGCTTCGCGGTTTCCACTCGCCAACAGGACAAGAAGTACAAAACATCGCATTGATAAAAGATTTTTCCCCATGTCGGTTCATTATATGAAATTAGATGCGCAGCTGTGGCAAGGAATGCGAGCCTTAAGCGGAAAGTGAGCCACTACCAAATATTAGCAATTCTTTACAGTATTATTAGTATTGTGTTAGCCTGATTGAGTTGAAGAGAAGAGGAACTTTTTCAGGGGACTGACGGAGAGAGGCACTTGAGCGAGCTTAAGGCAGTGTTGATCGAGCAATATCGCACTCACATTAAAGACACCGGATCACCCGAAGTGCAAATTGCGCTGCTGAGCGAGCGGAT
>Ga0185299_10001558_pt1 | contig 42618 bp, 34 predicted proteins | sample PaiPotPPA55metaG_FD_128002 | JGI IMG/M metagenome (GOLD analysis project Ga0185299, IMG submission 128002) | Iron sulfur acid spring bacterial and archeal communities from Banff, Canada, to study Microbial Dark Matter (Phase II) - Paint Pots PPA... ... | reverse complement strand
TCGGGTTGCATTCTCGGTAGGCGATGACACGATCACCGTCTACACGACCCGTCCGGACACGCTGTTCGGCGCGACGTACATGGTGCTGGCGCCGGAGCACGACCTGGTCACGAAGATCGTGCCGGACGCCTGGCCCGAGGGCACGCCGACAGTGTGGCGCGGCGGCGCGGCGAGCCCGGCCGAAGCAGTCACCGCGTACCGTGCGATGGCCGCGGCCAAGTCGGACGTGGACCGGCAGGCCGACGCCAAGACGAAGACCGGCGTTTTCACCGGCGCGTACGCGACGAACCCGGTCAACGGCGAGCCGATCCCCGTCTTCATCGCCGACTACGTGCTGATGGGCTACGGAACCGGCGCGATCATGGCGGTTCCGGCGCACGACACCCGCGACTTCGCCTTCGCGCGGGCCTTCGAACTGCCGATCGCCTGCGTGGTCGAGCCGACCGACGGCCGCGGCGAGGACACTGCGGCGTGGGACGACGCGTTCGTCGCCTACGAGGCGGAGCTGGTGAACTCGGCCAACGCCGAGGTCTCGCTGAACGGTCTGGGCGTCGTCGAGGCGAAGGCCCGGATCACCGAGTGGCTGACGGAGAAGGGCATCGGCGAGGGCACGGTCAACTTCCGGCTGCGCGACTGGCTGTTCAGTCGGCAGCGCTACTGGGGCGAGCCGTTCCCGATCGTCTACGACGAGGACGGCGTGATGCACGCGCTGCCCGACTCGATGCTGCCGGTCGAGGTGCCCGAGGTCGACGACTACTCGCCGCGCACCTTCGACGCGAACGACGCGAAGAGCACCCCGGAGACCCCCCTGTCGCGCAACGCCGCGTGGGTCAACGTGGATCTGGACCTGGGCGACGGCCGGGGCACGCGGCGGTACCGCCGCGAGACCAACACGATGCCGAACTGGGCCGGTTCCTGCTGGTACGAGCTGCGCTACGTGGACCCGGACGACGAGGCCGCGCTGGTGGACCCGGTCAACGAGCGCTACTGGATGGGCCCGGACGAGCACAAGCGCGCGGGCGGCGTGGACCTGTACATCGGCGGCGCCGAGCACGCGGTGCTGCACCTGCTGTACTCGCGCTTCTGGCACAAGGTGCTGTTCGACCTGGGCCACGTCTCGTCCATGGAGCCCTACCACAAGCTGTACAACCAGGGCATGATCACGGCCGACGTCTACCGGGACGCGCGCGGCTTCCCGGTCCCGGCGGCCGAGGTCGAGGAGCGCGACGGCCGTTACTACTGGCAGGGCGACGTAGTCAGCCGCGAGGCGGGCAAAATGGGCAAGTCCCTGAAGAACGCCATCGCGCCGGACGAGTTCTGCGACACCTACGGCGCCGACACCCTGCGCGTCTACGAGATGTCCATGGGCCCGCTGGACGTATCCAAGCCCTGGGACACGAAGGCGGTGGCCGGCTCCGTCCGGTTCCTGCAGCGCGTGTGGCGGAACATCGTGGACGAGGAGACCGGCCGGGTGCGAGTGGCCGAGTCCGAGCCGGACACGGAGACGCTGCGCGCGGCGCACCAGGCGACCGACGGCGTGCACGAGGACGTCGCGGCGCTGCGGTTCAACACGGCCATCGCCAAGCTGATCGTGCTGAACAACCACCTGACCAAGCTGGACGCCGTGCCCCGGCAGACCGCTGAGATGCTGGTGCTGGCGCTGGCCCCGTTCGCCCCGCACGTGGCCGAGGAGCTGTGGGACAAGCTGGGCCACGCCGACTCGCTGGTCTACGCGGACTTCCCGGTCGCGGACCCGCGGTACCTGGTCGCGGACGAGGTGACCTGCGTCGTCCAGGTGCAGGGCAAGGTGCGCGACAAGATCCAGGTGCCGCCGGACATCACCGAGGAGGCGCTGCGGGACCTGGCGCTGGCGAGCGAGGGCGCCCGGCGTGCGCTGGACGGACGCGGTATCAGAACCGTGATCGTCCGGGCGCCGAAGCTGGTGAACATCGTCCCGGCGTAGTTTTCCACAGGCTGTGGACGGGATCGGTTCCGGGAGGTCGGAACCGACCCCGTCTCGCTGTCTCGGGGTATCGTCGGGGCGTGGACTGGATCGTCGGGCTGGCGTACGCGGGTTTCCTCGCCGGAAGCGGGACCCTCGCGGTGATCGACGCGCGCACCAAGCGCCTGCCGAACCGAATCATGTTCCCGCTCTACGGTTTCGGCGCCGTCGGCCTCACGCTCGCGTCGGCGGTCGGGCACGAGTGGCCGCGCCTAGTCATCGCGCTCGCCTCGGCCGCGCTGCTCTACGGCCTGTTCTGGCTGTTCTGGTTCTTCGGCCCGATGGGCTTCGGCGATGTGAAGCTCGCCGGGGTGCTGGGCCTGTTTCTGGGCTGGGTCAGCCTGCCCGCTGTGCTCACCGGGCTGCTGCTGGGCATGCTCGCCGCGGCGTTCACGGGCATCGGGATGATGGCTGCGCGCAAGGCCGACCGCAAGACGGAGATCGCTTATGGTCCGTTTTTGATCGCGGGGTCTTGGGTGGCGCTGGCGTTGGAAAGCGTGCTGCTGACGCGCTAGTTGATGGTCTGGATTTCCTGGACCGTCAATTGCGCCGTGACCACCAGGGCAGGTCCGGGCAACTGCTCGGTCCACGGTGCCTCGCCGTCGTGCCCGTTCCAGGTCACATCCCACAGGGAGGTCGCGGTGAGCGAAGCGCCACTCTGCTCGGCCTCGGTGAACTGGAAGGTCGGGCAGGCCGAGGAGAGAGTGCCGTTCTTGAAGTAACAGGTCACTGACGATGGGGTGATCAAGCCCTGCGGACTCGCCGTATACGTCACGCTGACCGGATAGGTCGTCACGGTACTACTGGTCACACCGGGAATCGTCGCGGTGGTGGAGTACTGCTTATACCCGCTCGCGGCCTGCGAGTTGGCGCTGATCACCGGCAGGTTGACCGTCTGCACGGTGCCCACTGCCGGGCTCAACGTCGGAAACTTCAGTGTGAAACGGACGTGGTTGGCCGCGTAGCGTCCGAGCAGGCTCTCGGTCATGACCTGGACGTCTGGCGGCGTCTTCTGGCCGTTCTGGAGCCAGAACCAGTTCTCGTAGTCGTAGGTCAGGTTGATTCCCTTGACCCCCATCGCCGACTGGATGGCGGTGAAGTCTTCGTAGTTGTTCCCGCTCGGGACGCAGGCGATGCCGTACCACTGGCCTCCGGACACTGACTCGTTGAACGGAGGGCTAGTCAGCCCGATGCCGGGATCCGCGCCCTTGCCCGTGTTGTAGAGCTGCCACATCGGTTGGAACCAGGCCTGGAATCCCTGGATGTGATCCCCAATCGCCGCCATGTCATTCAAGTACTGCTCGAGGCCGGCCGGGGACGAGGCGAGCGTGTTCGGATCGCCCCAGGCGGTCTGCGGTTGGAGCCAGCACGAGGAGATATAGCCGCCGCTGCCGCCGCTCCCGTTACCGCCCTCGCCGCTGGGATCACGCGGCTGCGACTGATGCGCCCCGCTGTACTGGACGACAGTGCACAGATAGTAGTTAGTCGAGCAGTCGCTCGAGCCGACCGCGAAGGCTGGAGGAGCGGCCACCGTCATCGCGGCGAACACGGCCGTGCCCGTCAGCGCGAGCACGCCCAGGAACCGGCCGATGCGTCTGCCTAACCCGTGCATGAGGAACCTCCTGGCTGGATCTCCACGGACTCGACGGTGCTCTTGCCGCTCTCGGTCAGATAACCGATGTCCCAGAAGCTTTGCTCGCTCGCGCCGGTGGGCGGCGCGGCGGTGGCGCCGGACTTTGTGACGAGCATCTCGGTTTGCGAATTGTCTTCGCAGAACGTGACATCCGCGGCTGAGACGCCACCGGAGAACGATCGGGAACTCACCTGGAAGGCGTAGAACTTGATGACGCCGATGGGGCGTTGCCCGGCTTGAACGAACTCCTGTACCTCGGATGCGATCGACAGTGCCGCGCTACCAGAGACCATCGACTGGTACAGCGAGTCATTCGGATTCGCTCGTGCCACAGCCTGTTCATAGGCGTACAGCAGAGACTTAGTCTTCGTCAGCAACGCGTCCTCGGACGCGTTTCCGGTTGAAGTCAGCACGACGTCGAGCGTCAGATCGCTCGGGATGCTCGCGGGTGCCGAGGGATTCGCCGACGCCGAACTCGCGGCGCCGCCCGCTCCGGCGCCGGCGATCGTTCCGCTGGACTGAGCGGTATTGGAGCAACCGTTCAGCGCGACCGCAGCACTCAGCGCCCCGGCGAGGGCGAGGGCGGATCGGCGCGGGTTCACAGTTCCCCCTGTGGTGGTCCGCAGAACACAGGCGTGACAACTACGACTCAAGTACGACAACTGAACTGACCCGTGGATGGTATCCGGGTCGGCGGTGCTTCGGTACCCCGTCCGGCTATTCGGCCAACCGCTTGCGCTATAACGATACGGGTAAGGATCATGCCAGGTCGCGCATCGAATACGCAGTTGGCCACATATTCGCTTCAGGGTCTGTTGAGCGTAGCCGCCGTGCCGCTACTATCGGGAGCCAGTCGGCCACTCCAGGGGTTGGGAAACGGTGAGTAGCAGTACTGAGAACAACGTCGCCGGGATGACGGGATGGAAGCCTTCGGGCTCGCCCGTCGCCCGCCCCGCCGCGCCCCAGTTCCCCGCCGCCGGCACGCCGGTCCGGCCGCCCTCCGCGCCGCGTGAGCGCAAGCCCGCCCTCGCCGCTCTCGCCCTGCTGCTGATCGCCGCGGGCGTGTTGGCCTCGGTCTACCTGCAGATGCAGGCGGGCAACCGGGTCGGCGTGATCGAGGTGACGCAGCGCGTGTCGCAGGGTGAGCAGATCCCCTCCGCCGACATCACCGAGGTGATGGTCGCGCAGGACAAGGCGATCAACTACGTCACCTGGGGCCAGCGCGACCTGCTCTCGAAGTACACCGCGCAGACCGACCTCGTGCCCGGCACCCTGCTGGTCGGCCAGATGCTCACCAACACGCCCGCGGCCAGCGCCAACGACACCACGATCGCGGTCACTCTGAAGTCCGGTCAGTTCCCGCCGTCGATCGCCGTCGGCGACTCGGTGAACGCTTATTACGTGGGCCCGGCCGCGAACTTCAACGCCACCGGCACCTCGTCTGCTTCCTCCAGCAGCGCGGACGAGTCGGTGCTGCTGTCCTCCACCGTGAAGGTGGTCGGCCTGCCCGAGGTCAGCGGCGCCTCGCTGGGCAGCTCGGCCAGCAGCGACAACGTGTTCACGGTGTCTGTGGACAAGTCCGACGTGAGCGCCCTGCTCGCCGCCTCGGCCGAGGGCAACCTGGTCTTCACCAGCGGCGCGGGCAGTTAGGCCCGGGTAGCAGAGTCATGGCACTGATCGCGATCGCGGCCGACAAGGGTTCGCCGGGAGTCACCACATCGGCGGTGGCCCTCGCCGCGGTCTGGCCCCGGCGCGCGCTCTACGCGGAGTGCGACCCGCACGGCGGCGACCTCGTCTACCGGATGCCCGCCGAGCACGGCGGCCCGCTCGATCCGAACCGCGGCCTGGTCTCGCTGGCCGTCGAGGCGCGGCGCGGCTTCGACGCGACCGTGCTCCCGCAGCATACGCAGCGGCTGCGCGGCGGCCTCGAAGTCCTGGTAGGCCTCGGCAACGCCGACCAGATGCACGGCATGACCGGGCTCTGGGGGCCGCTCGGCCGGGCCTTCGACCGATTCAGTGATCTGTCTTACGGGGCGGACGTCATCGCCGACTGCGGACGCATCGGTCCGGACTCGCCGACCATGGACCTGCTCGCGCAGTCCGCGCTCGTCCTTTTAGTCGCGCGAACGAATGCGGAGTACATCGCGCACATTCGCGACCGGGCCAACAGCCTCTCCGCGCGGCTGCACGCGGCGCAGGGCAGCTCCGTCTCCATCGCGCGACCGCCGATCGGGGTCGTGCTGATCGCCCCGCCGAAGCAGGCGCGGCAGGTCGCCAAGCAGGTCGGAGACCTGCTCGCGGCGACGACGCACGGGGCCGAGGTGCTCGGTGTGATCGCGCACGACGAGGCCGGGGCCGACGCGCTGAGCGGCCGGGGTCGCGGACGCGTGGACAACGCCCTGCTGACGCGCTCGGCTCGGGAGCTCGCCGGGAACGTGACGCATCGCTACGGCCTGATCCGGCCCGCCACGAACGGCCATGCCCAAGCCCAGCACCAACAGCACGTGGTCCCGCAGCAGCCGTCCGCGCCGATAACTCCGACCGCCGTGCACCCCTCGGGCACCGACGAAATCCCGGCGATGCCGCCGAACCTCACCAGCGTTCCGCATCCCGGCGCCCAGGCCGCGTCGCCGCAGCCGCCGCACCCCGCGCCGAATCCGAATCCGAACCCGTACATGCCTCCACAGGCCGGGTACGGCTACCAGCCGCCGACCGCGCCGCCGACGGTGAGCGGGACGGTGGCCTGAGATGGATCACGCACTCGTCAAACGGATGCGCCAGGAGACCGGCGATCGGGTCTCCGAACAGCGCCGCCTCGACCAGCTCAGCGGCCTGCCCGCGATGTCCCCGCAGGACGAGCGGCAGTTCGCCCGCGCCGTGATCGGCCAGGTGCTGGCCGAGCACGCGCACGGCGAGATGACCGCGGGCCGCCGTCCGCCGACCGCCGAGGAGGAGGAGGCGCTCGCCGCCGGGATCCACGCCGCGCTGTTCGGCGTCGGCCGGCTGCAGCCGCTGCTCGACGACCCGGACATCGAGAACATCGACGTCAACGGCTGCGACCGGGTCTTCGTCTCGTACGCGGACGGCCACGAGGTGATGGTCGAGCCGATCGCCGAGACCGACGAGGAGATGGTCGAGCTCATCCAGATCCTCGGCGCCTACTCGGGTCTGAGTTCACGTCCGTTCGACTCGGCGAACCCGCAACTCGACCTGCGGCTGCCGGACGGCTCCCGGCTCAGCGCCGTGATGGACGTGACCCGGCGGCCGGCCCTGTCGATCCGCCGCGCCCGGTTGGGCAAGGTCTTCCTCAGCGACCTCGTCGGCAACGGCACGCTGCTGACCGAACTCGGCTCCTTCCTCTCGGCGGCCGTGCTCGCGCGCAAGAACATCATGATCGCGGGCTCGACGAACGCCGGGAAGACGACGCTGCTGCGCGCGCTGGCCAACGAGATCCCGGCGCTCGAACGCCTGGTGACGGTCGAGCGTGCGCTGGAGCTCGGCCTCGAGCAGTTCCCCGAGCTGCATCCGAACGTCGTGGCGATGGAGGAGCGGCTGCCGAACTCGGAGGGCCTTGGCTACATCTCGATGGCCGAACTGGTCCGTCGTTCGCTGCGGATGAACCCCAGCCGGGTCATCGTCGGAGAGGTGCTCGGCGATGAGATCGTCACGATGCTCAACGCCATGTCGCAGGGCAACGACGGCTCGCTCTCCACGATCCACGCGAACTCCTCGATCGAGGTCTTCAACCGCATCTCGACCTACGCGCTGCAGGCGCAGGAACGGCTGCCGATCGAAGCCAGCCACATGCTGATCGCCGGATCGATCGACTTCGTGGTCTTCCTCGAGCGCCGCAACGACTACCACCGCGGCGGCACCATGAGCCGCGTGGTCACCTCGGTGCGCGAGGTCAACGGCGTGGACGGCAGGGTGCTGTCCTCGGAGGTCTTCAAGGAGGGGCCGGACGGACGGGCCATGCCGCACTCCCCGGTCGCCTGCATCGAAGAGCTGATCGCGCACGGCTACCAGCCGAGCGGAGTATGGCGATGACCCCTCAGGAACTCTTCCAACTGCCCACGCTCGAGGCGCTGTTCGCCGGCGTCGTCGCGGGCGGCGGCCTGGCGCTGCTGATCGCCTCGCTCGTCGGCTTCAAGCCGAAGCCGGACGGCGGCCGCTCGGACAGGCTCGGCGCCTGGCTGCGCAAGGCCGGGCAGCGGCTGGTGATCGCGCTGCTCGCCGGGATCGTGATCGGTGTGCTGACCGGCTGGCCGGTGGCGGGGATCTCGGTCGCGGTGCTGATCTTCTTCTGGAGCCAGCTGTTCGGCGGCGTCGCCGGGGAACGGCTCGGCATGCAGCGGGTCGAGGCGCTGGCGATGTGGACCGAGTCGCTGCGCGACACCATCGCGGGAGCCGTCGGCCTCGAGCAGGCGATCCCGGCCGCCGCGCGCACCGCCGGACCGCTGCTGCGGCCGCATCTGGACGCGATGCTGGACCGGCTGCGCGGCCGGATGCCGCTGGCCGACTCGCTGCACATGCTCGCCGACGACATCGACGATCCGAGCGCCGACATCATCATCGCCGCGCTGATCCTCAACTCGAAGCTGCGCGGCCCGGGCCTGCGCGACGTGCTCGGCACCCTGGCGAAGTCGGCCCGCGAGGAGGTCGACATGCGCCAGCGGGTGATCGCCCAGCGCGCGGGCACCCGCCGTTCGGTGCAGATCATCGTCGGCTCGGTGGTCAGCATGGTGCTCGGCATGGCGTTCTTCGACAAGGGCTATGTGAAGGCCTACGACTCGCTGGTCGGCCAGACCGTGCTGGTGTTCGTGGTGCTCTTCTTCGCCGCCGGATTCTTCTGGCTCCGCAAGCTCGCCGAGGTCAAGACCCCCGAGCGCTTCCTGCAGCAGGATCGGTGACGCCGTGTTCGAGTACATGATCATCGGCGCGGCGGTGGGCCTCGGGGTCTTCCTGCTCATCAGGGCCCTGGTTCCCGGTCGGCGCAGCGCGGCCGGCACCGTCGCGCAGATCGACGCGCTGCGCGAGCTCGGCCCGTACGGCCTGGACGCGCAGCAGCAGAACCGCACCTTCAAGGAGTCGGTGGGCCGCAAGGTGGCCGAGTTCTACGCGCGGCAGGGCTGGCAGCAGCGCTCGCTGCGCTCCGACCTCGCGCTGCTCGACCGCAGCTGGGAGTCCTTCCTGGTGACGAAGGTGGGCCTGGCCGCGTCCGGATTCATCGGCTGCCCGATCCTGTTCGCGCTGCTGTGGGTGGCCGGAATCCACGTGAGCGTGGAACTGCCGATCTGGCTGGCGCTGCTCACCGCGGCGCTCTTCTTCCTGCTGCCGGACGCCGAGGTCAAGCGGGACGCGAAACTGCGCCGGGAGGACTTCCGCCGGGTGGTCTCCGCGTACCTCGACCTGGTCTCGATGAACCTGGCCGGCGGCCGCGGCGTGCCCGAGGCGCTGATGTCCGCCGCCGAGATCAGCGACGGCTGGGCGGTGCGCCGGATCCGCAACGCGCTGGCCGACGCCCGGCTGTCCGGGCAGACGCAGTGGGCCGCGCTGGAGACGCTCGGCGCCCAGATCGGCGTGGCCGAACTCGTCGACCTCGGCCACACCCTCGCGCTGACCGCCGACGACGGCGCCAAGATCCGCCAGTCGCTCAGCTCGCGCGCGGAGACGCTGCGCCGCCGCGAACTGTCCGAGATCGAGGGCAAGGCCGGGCAGCAGTCGCAGTCGATGCTGGTGGCGCAGATGCTGCTGTGCATCGGATTCCTGATCTTCCTCATCTACCCGGCCATCGCCCAGATCGCCCAGCTCTGACCCATGCATAAGAGAGGTGTGACCATGAAGCCAGTGTCCGCATACACCATGACGTGGGACTACCTGCGCACGTCGCTGGTGTCGCACTACGCCAAGGCCCGTTCCCGCGCCGAGGACGGAGAGCGTGGCGCCTCCGCCGTCGAGTGGGTGGTCATCACCGCGGTGGTCGTGATCATTATCGTCTTCGTCAGCATCATGCTCGTCGACGTGCTGGAGAAGAAGGCGACCGTGGCCTGCCAGAGCATCAACGGCGCCGGGGGCACCAGCGCGGGCTCCAACTGCAGCGGCTCCTGAGCCGCGGGTCGTCGGTGTCTGATGAGGGTGCGTAGGAGGGGACGGGACCGGGAGTCCGGGGCGTCGGCCGTCGAGCTGGTGCTCTGGACGCCGTTGCTGTTCCTGGCGATGTTCGCGGCGGTGCAGCTCGGCCTCGACCTGTTCGCCCAGCACGTGGCGATCTCGGCCGCCCAGGAGGGTGCGCGCGAGGCGCGGGACGACGCGTACCCGGACGAGCAGAACGGGACCGACTGGGCCGGGGCGTCCACCACGTACGCCGAGCAATGGGCTACCAACCTGATCGGCGGGATGATCAGGGAGAACACGCTCAGCAGCACCGCGCAGCCCGGCGACACCGTCTCCTTCGGCACCACGGAGCATCCGGAGGTCGGCGTCAGCGTCACCTTCAGCGTCGTGTCGGTGGTTCCCTTGCTGTCGCTGAACGTCACGGCGACCAGCGAGGGCCCCGTCGAGTGCTTCTACAACGATGCGGGGCTCTGCGTTGGGGACTGAACGGCGGCGGCCCACGCGGCGTACCAGGGAGAGCGGCATCTCGACGGTCGAGGTTGTCATCGCCCTGCCGCTGCTCGTCGTCCTGATGCTGTTCACGATCTACCTGGGGCTGAAGGTGAACCTGATCGGCCAGGTGCAGAACGCGGCGGACGACGCGGCGCGGATGGGTTCGGCGCAGCGCGAACTCGGCACCGCGCAGACGGAGGCGACCGACGCCGCGAACTCCGACCTTGGCGTGAACACCTGCAACGACGTCCAAGGCGAGTACCCGACTCCGGGCCTGTATCCGCAGGTGACCAACGGCGGGAACTTCACGGAGTCGGGCTACTTCTCCGTCACCGTCACGTGCACCAGGCAGGTGTTCGGGCTCACGGTCGTGGTCGTGGAGACCGGGATCTCGCCGATCGACGCGTATCGGGAGACGAACTGATGATGCGCGGGATGTGCGGGATGTACGGGATACGAGGGCTGATTCGCGGGGCGCGCGTCGGCGGGCTGCGCGAGCGGATGCGGGTTCGTGCTCAGGACCGGCGGCGGGACGAGAGCGGCTCGGTGGCCTTCATCGTCGTCATGTGGTCGGTGGTCGTGGTGGTGCTGGCCGGACTGGTGATCGACGGCAGCCTGATGATCTCGCAGAAGGAGCGGGCCGCGGATCTCGCCTCGCAGGCGGCTCGCGCGCAAGCGGAGAACCTGAATCAGAATGTGTTGCGCTCAACGGGGAAAGCTGTGATCGAGCTCAGTCCGCAGCCCACGCCGTGCGCGCTCGCTCAGCAGTACCTGGCCCAGATCTCGCTTCCCGGCGACGAGAAGGCGTATGTGGACACGAACGCGACCACCGCGCCGGGTGGATGCGCGCTCGTGCCGCCGCCGGTGCCGGGAGACAGCAACGGTGTCACGGTCTGCGTCGCCGTCACGTACGACACGGTGCTGATCGACCTCAAACCGGTCGCCAGCGCCTGCGCCACGGCCCATGCCACGGGAATCGTGGACTAGGCCCCGAGGGAGGGAAGGACGCTGATGACGTACACACCGCCGAAGCCGGTCAAGGTGACTACCGGCAAGGGGCGTGCGTACCGCCGCACAGCCGGGGACGTCTTCAAGGCCCTCGGCGCGCTCGTGCTGCTCCTCGTGCTGCTCGGCGCCATCCCGGCCGCCCTGGTGCACTTCATCGGCTGGCCGTTGCCGCATCAGATGCCGACGGCCGACTCGCTGCGGCAGCCGCTCAGCAGCCAGACGCTGGTCAAGGCGCTGGCCGTGGTCGTCTGGCTGGCCTGGGCGCAGTTCTCCGCGTGCGTGATCGTCGAGCTGGCGAACGCGCGGCGCGGGGTGGGGATCCCGGCGAAGGTGCCGGGGGCCGGGCCGAGCCAGTTCCTCGCCCGGCAGTTGGTGGCCGCGCTGCTGATGCTCACCGCTACGGCCGCCTCGTTCGCGCCGGACATCACGCACCTCGCGAACACGCCGGCCGCGATTCCTAAGCCGCAGGTCGCGATCTCGGCGAGGCTTGACGCGGCCGGAGGCTCGTCCTCGTCCGCGGGCAGTTCGGTGATTCGCAGCCGCACCGCCGTCGCGACCGTCAGCAATCTGCCGACCGTGCGCACGGGGCAGTCGCTGGCTCGGCCGGCGAGCTCCGAGCTGACGACAGTCGTGGACAGCGTCGCGGGCACGAAGCTCTACCGGGTGCAGCCGCCGCATGGCCGCAGCTACGACTCGCTCTGGGAGATCGCCGAGCGGCATCTGGGCGACGGCCGCCGGTACAAGGAGATCTACGAGCTCAACAAGGACCGCATCCAGCCGGACGGTCAGAAGCTCACCGACGCCTCGCTGATCCGGCCCGGCTGGATCCTGGAGATGCCCGCCGACGCGACCGGCGGCGACCTGATCACCGAGATGCCCCCCTCGGCCGACTCGGCCACCGTCTCGTCGACCGCGGCCACGCAGACGAACACGCCGATCCTGAACGGCGCGGCGGCGCAGACGCAGCAGTCGCAGCAGACGCAGGGTGTGAACGCGAACACCGCCGGGTCCACCTCGTCCACCACATCGCAGGGCTCGGATTCCGACTCGAACGCCTCCACGGTCACCACCACGACCGTTCACAACGCGGACTCGCCGAACACCAATAAGACCAACAACACCAAGGACGAGCCCGCCGACCGGCGTCCGGCCGCCGAACAGGCCGGCTTCGTCTTCGGCGGCGCGGCCACCGCATCCTCCAAGCTCACCCCGGCGAACCCGCAGGGCGTGAAGATCAGCCAGGCCGCCGAGGACATCGCGCAGGCCGTGGCCGCCGCCGCGCGTGCCGCCGAGGCTTCCGAGCAGGCCCAGCAGAACGGCTCGACGAACGGCAACGGCCCGATCATCAGCGCCGGTGTCCAGCGAACCTCGCACCGCGGCTCGACCTCGGCCGACGAACGTCAGCTCGGCCCGGTCGAGGAGCGGGTGCTCTACGGCATCGCAGGCGCGCCGCTGCTGGCCGCCGGCCTGCTGCTCGCGCTCGGCCGGCACCGTCGCCGCCAGTTGTGGAACCGGGTCGGCGGCCGCCGACCCACCACTCCGACCGGCGACGCGGCGGTGGCCGAGGAGTCGATCAGGGTCGGCGCCGGCGAGGTCGAGGTCTGGTTCCTCGACCTGGCCCTGCGTGGCCTGTCCGCCGAACTGTTCAAGCGCGAGCGGTCGCTGCCGCAGGCCAGTGCCCTGCGACTGCGTGCGCAGGGCGTCGAGCTGATGCTCACCGAGCCGGTGGACCCGATGGGCCCGGAGCAGGCGCCGCTGCCCTGGTTCACCGCCGCCGACGGCCGCTCCTGGAACTTCCCGCGCACCGCCATCGGCCAGATCGACTCGGACTCGGCGCACCAGCGCTTCGCCCCGTATCCCGGCCTGGTCTCCATCGGCACCGCGGGGGAACAGGGCGAGGACCGGATCCTGATCGACCTGGAGGACGCGCCCGGGGTGCTCGCGGTGGCCGGACCGCGCGAGCAGGCCAGGGCCCTGATTTCGGCGATGGCCGTGGAACTGGCGACGAACGCCTGGTCGGACCGGATGTCGGTGACCCTGGTCGGCTTCCCCGGCGACCTGACGCCGCTGGCCCCGGCCCGCGTCCGGCACGTGAAGGTGCTCGACGAGGTGCTGCCGCTGCTGGAGACCGAGGCCGCGGAGCGCACCGCGGCGCTGACCGGCGCGGGTCTCGACTCGGTGCTCGACTCGCGGGTGCGCGCCACCCACGCCGCGTCCTTCGCCCCGCACTTCGTGCTCGTCGCCGAGGAGCCGCACCCGGCGATCCTCAGCAGGCTGGTGAGCATCGCGCCGAAGACCACCCGCGTGGGCATGGGCTTCGTGGTCGCGGGTGACGTGGCGGGTGCGGCGGGCCGGCTCGAGGTCACCGACGAGGGCACGGTCCGCGAGTCGCGTTCCGGGCTCGAGGCGAAGGCCCAGCTGCTCCCGGAGGATCAGTACGCGGCGATCCTCGGCCTGTTCCGCGCGGTGGGCGACGTCGAAGGGGTCCCGCTGAGCGGTGGCGCTGGCGGCGTGGCCAGGATCGCGACCGTCGGCTACACGGGCCCGCTGCCGGACGAGCAGCCAGCCGTGTTCGTGCGCGTACTCGGCGAGCTGGAGACGACCGGCACCGGCATCGCCGAACCCGAGCGCGCCCCGCTGCTCAACGAGGCGCTGGTGTTCCTGCTCCAGCACCGTGAGGGCGTGCACCCGAGCGTGCTGGCCGCGGCGCTCTGGCCGCGCGGCACGACGGCCGACGTGGCCCGCGCGACGGTCGAACGGCTGACGGAATGGCTCGGGGTGGACCCGAAGGGCGAGCCGAACCTGATCGTGGAGACGGACGGCCGGCTGCGTCTCGGCCGTTACGTGTGGTCGGACTGGGACCTGTTCGAGTCCCTGCAGTCCCGCGCGCTCTACGACGCGAACCTGCAGTCGCCGGTGCACCTGGACAACCTGTTCAGCGCCGCCCTCGACCTCGTCCGCGGCCGTTTCCTGGCCAACCGGACCAAGGGCCGCTACGGCTGGCTCGCCTATGAGATCGTCGAGGCGCAGATCCCGGCGCAGATCGCGGACACCGCGCTGCGTCTCGCGGACGCGCGGATCGCCAACGGCGCGGCCGAGAAGGCCATCGCGGCCGTCGAGGCGGGCCTGCGGGCGAGTCCGGAGGACGAGGAGCTGTGGCGCGGCCTGCTGCGAGCGGTCTTCGCCACGAGCGACGTGCCGCGGCTCGAGCAGACGATCGCCACGCTGCGGGACCGGACGTGGCGGGTGCACGGCGTACGCGAGCTGCACCCGCGCACCGAGGCACTGATCGGCGAGCTCGCTCCGGCGAGTGCGGTGCGGGCGGGCTGACGCAGTTTCAGGTCAGTTATCCAGCCTCGGCGAGATGACGACCCCGATGACGCCGGGTCCGGCGTGCGCGCCGATGACCGCGCCGACCTCGCTGATCGTCAGTTCGCCGAGCCCCGCCAGCCGGCCGCGCAGCTGCTCGGCCAGCAGTTCCGCGCGGGGCAGCGAGTTGAGGTGGTGCACGGCCACGTCCACCGGCCCGTCACCGGCCCGCTCCAGCGCGACCTGCTCGATCCGGGCCAGCGCCCGCGCGGCCGTGCGGACCTTCTCGAGCGGCGCGACCTGGCCGTCCACCAGATGCAGCAGCGGCTTGACCGCCAGGGCCGAGCCGACGAACGCCTGCGCCTTGCCGATCCGACCGCCGCGTCGCAGGTACTCCAGGGTGTCGACGTAGAACAGGATCGAGGTCATCGTCGCCCGCTTCGCCGCCACATCCGCGCAGACCACCGGCCCGGCGCCGGCCTTCGCCGAGGCGGCTGCGGACAACGCGGCGTAGCCCAGGCCCATGCCGAGGCTGCGCGAGTCGACCACCTCGACCGGGATCTGCGAGCTCTTGGCGGCCAGCCGCGCGGCCTCGCCGGTGGCGGACAGCTGCTCGGAGATGTGCACCGAGACGATGCCGCCCGCGCCCTGCTCGGCGAGCTCGCGGTAGCACGCGGCGAACTGCTCGGGGGAGGGGCGGGAGGTGGTCGCGGGCTGCCGGCGCCGCAGCGCGGCCATCAGCGCCGCCTGGGCCTTGGGCGTGCCCTCGGTGTACGAGTCGGTGCCGACCACCACCTGCAGCGGTACCACGGTGATGCCTGCCTCGGCCGCGCGCTCCGGGGTCAGGCATGCCGTCGAGTCCGTCACCACCACGGTCGGGCCAGTCATAAATCGCACGATAGCCGAAGATCGCTCAGTCGACAGGGGTCCTGGCCCGATCAACCTCACCGTTTCGGCGGCATAGTGTGTTTAGTCGCTGAGCTGAACGAGTAGCGCCTTTATCCACAACCCGGGTTTTGTCCACAGACTGCGAATCCGCGCGGGACAACGCTCCGGCCCGCCGCCTACCGTCCGGATCATGACTGAGCACGACAAGCACTGGCGTTGGGCGGCGCCCCTGGCCGCCCTGACACCCACGGCCGACGGCGTCCCGCAGGTGGCGGTCAACGGCGTCGAGCTTCCTACGGTCGCGGGCTCTCCGCCGAGGAAGCGGACCGATCGGCACTCCCCGCTGCCTCCGGTCCTGACCGCGCGGGCCCGCTGGAAGGCCGCGCTGGTCGACCGTCTGCCGCCCACACTGCGGGGTCGCTGGGCGATCGACCGCACAACGGGGGTTGTGCTGGGCTTCAGCGTTCTGCTGGGTGCGCTGCTGATCGGCGGCTGGGCCGTGCTGCGGGCGAGGCCGCATGAGATGGCCGTCTCGCGGGAACGCCCCCTCGGCTACGGCGGCGGCGGCGAGTCCGGCTCCGTCCCGCAAGCCGCCGCGTCCGGCGCGCACGCTCCGCAGGTCGACTCGATGCCGACGGTCCCCGTCTCGCTCTCCGCGGGCGGCGCTTCCGGCGCTGTCATCGTCGATGTCGAAGGCAAGGTCGCCAAGCCCGGCGTGCGCACCCTCCCGACCGGCTCGCGCATCCTCGACGCGATCAACGCCGCCGGCGGCGCGCTACCCGGTACCGACCTGACCTCGCTCAACCAGGCGCAGGTCCTCGTCGACGGCGAGCAGGTGCTGGTAGGCGTCACCCCGCCGCCGCAGGACGAGACCGGGAGCACGAGCGGTCACGGCGGCAAGGGCAGGAAAGTCCACGGCAGCGTCGAACCCGTCCACCTGAACACGGCGACCGTGGACGACCTCGAAGGACTCCCCGGCATCGGCCCGGCACTCGCCCAGCGCGTCCTGGACTACCGCACCGCGCACGGCGCCTTCCACAGCGTTGACGAGCTCAGGCAGGTCAGCGGCTTCGGCGGCCAGCGCTTCGAGAACCTCGCAACGATGCTCGCGCTCTGAGCCGGAGAGAGGTTAACCGTGACTCGCGCCGCCACCGTCCCCGATCTACGACTCCTCCCGCCGGTCCTGGCAGGCTGGATGGCCACCCGGCTCGCCCTCACGCATGCTCCGGCCAGCACCTTCGGCGCGTCGGCCGCCGCCGCAATCGTAGGCGTCGCAGCACTCTGCTCATCTCGCGCCAAGGAGTACGCCGTCCCCATCGGCACGACGCTGCTCGTCGCCGCCGCGCTCGCCACGTCGGCCGCCCTGCACGTCTACGCGCTGCACCTCGGCCCCGTCTCCCAACTCGCCGCCACCGGAGCCCGAGCCACCGCGACGGCGACGGTGACCGGTGATCCCAAGCCCGTCAAGGGGATCATCCTGCTCCCGGTCCGCATCGACGACGTCGCGCCCGACGAATCCGGCGGCAACCTCCACGTCCACTCCCAAGTGACCGTCCTAGCGCACACCTACCAACCCGATGACGTGGCCCGCTGGATGACGCTGCTCCCGTCCATGCGCATCCAGCTCACCGGCCGCTTCATCCCACCGAAGGATCCCGCCGACGGCGACGCCGCGACCATGACGGTGAATCAGCCCCCGCACGTGGTCGGCGGCCCGAGCCTCCTGCAGCAATTCGCCGGCGCGCTACGCTCCGACCTCCGCCACGCCGTCGCCGAACTCCCGGCCGAACCCGCGGGCGTCCTGCCCGCCCTCACCCTCGGCGACACGAGCGCCGTCCCGCCGCAAACGACCGCCGACCTGAAAACAGCAGGTCTTTCGTATCTAGTAGTTGTTTCCGGTGAGAACCTCGTCTTCCTGTCCGCCGCAGTCCTTCCGCTCGCCCGATACGCGGGTCTGCGCGCCCATGCCCTCGCCGTCTTCGCGGCGGCACTCGCGCTAGGTTTCACTGTTCTCGCCCGACCGGGCCCGCCGATGGTGCGTGCGACTGTCACAGCACTACTCGCGAGCACCGCGCTGGCCACGGGTCGCAAATTCAGAGGCCTGACAGCGACCGCCGGAGCCGCGCTCATCCTGATGCTGGCCGACCCCTGGCTCGCTCATCAATACGGCTTCGTGCTCTCCGTCGCCGCCACCGCCGGACTGCTGATCAGCGCTCCCGGCTGGCGTGACCGGCTGACCGTCCTGCATCGCGTGCCGAGCTGGATCGCCACGTCGGCCGCGTACACGGCTGCCGCGGAGATCTACTGCGAGCCGCTGCTCGTCACCTTCACCGGCGCACTGCCGCTCTACTCCGTCGTCTCCAACATCCTCGCCGTGCCCGCCGCGCCGCCCGCCACCGTCCTCGGCGTCGCCGCGATGGCCGCGTGGACCGTCTGGCCGCCGGCGGGCCACGCGGCCGCCTGGCTCGCCCAATGGCCGACGCGCTGGATCTGCCTGGTCGCGCACGGCGTGGCGCACGTGCCCGGCGCCAGCCTGCCCTGGCCGAACGGGCTGGTCGGCATGCTCACCCTGCTGGGCGCGTACGCCATCGGCCGCCGCCTCAGCCGCGCCCTGCAAAGGATCCGCGAACAACGGCCGCACACCCCCGACCAATGGAGCCTCCCATGACCGCCGAGACGTCCGCCGCCCAACCGCCGCCCCCGCGTCGCAGACGCCTGATCATCCTCGCGTCCCTCGTCCTCATCGCCCTCGCCTCGATCCCGCTGCTCCGCCAGTGCACCGCGCCGAACAGCCCCAAGGCGCCGTGGGTGTTCGCGGTCTGCGACATCGGACAAGGCGACGGGATGTTCCTCGCCCTCTCCCCGTACACGGCCATCGCCGTGGACACCGGCCCCGACCCCGCCAAGGAGGACACATGTGCCCGGCGACTCGGTATCACCGACGTCCCCCTCGCCATCCTCACCCACTTCCATGCGGACCACGTAGACGGTCTCGCCGGCCTGCTGCACGGCCGCAAGGTCGGCGAGATCGAAACCACCACCGTCGATGACCCGCCCGCCGGAGCGGCCCAGGTCGCGCGCGTCGCGGCGGCCGCCGGAATCCCCGTGGTACGCGTGCGCCCGGACGAACAGCGTCAGCTCGATGACGTGTCCTGGCGCGTCCTGTGGCCGCAGGCCGAGCATCCGCTCCAGCCGTCCATGGGGGCGGGATCCGGCAGCGGCAGCATGGCCGAGGACGGTCCGACCGAGAACTCCGGCCCCAACAACGACTCCATCGTCATGGCCGTCACCGTGCGGACGCCGGGTGGACCTTTCCACATCCTGTTGACGGGCGACATCGAGACGCCGGTCCAGCAGATCCTGCTGCAGGACCGCAAGCAGTACCTGAAGGCCGACGTGCTCAAGGTCCCGCACCACGGCAGCGCGAAACAGGACCCTGACTTCATCGCCGCCGTGACGCCGACCGTCAGCGTCATCTCGGTCGGCCTGGGCAATCCGTACGGGCACCCGGCCCCGCGCACGGTCTACCTGGCCAGCGCCGACGGAGCCCGTGTCTACCGCACCGACCTCGACGGCATGGTCCTGATCAGCGCGCCCGTGTCACCCGGCGCCCCGATCCCCGTCGAAGCCGACAAGGGCGACGGGACGCTGCCCACGTCACCGCCCAGCCCGACGACGTACTCCTCGCACGGCCACCGCGGCGGGAGCCACCAACGCGGCCACTCCCACCACAGCGACTCATGATGACCGACCTATTCGTCCTTGCCGCCCGCTCCCGGCTCCGCCTCCCCGGCATACGTCAGCCGACCGTTGCGCATCACGCCCCTGCGCTGCGCCCGGGCAGCCACGGTGCTGTCGTGCGTGACGATGATGAGCGTCAGGCCCCTGTCACGCCAGGAGTCCTCGAGCAGCGAGATGATCTCGTCCCTGGTGTCCTCGTCCAGGTTGCCCGTCGGCTCGTCGGCCAGCAGCACACGCGGCTCCTTGACCAGCGCCCGCGCGATGGCCACGCGCTGCTGCTGGCCGCCGGAGAGCTCGGTCGGCAGGTGGTACGCGCGGTCCGCGAGGCCGACCTGGTCAAGCGCGCGCATCGCCTGCGCGCGCCGCTCGGGGCCCTTGATCTTGAGCGGCACGAGGGCGGTCTCGACGTTCTCCAGCGCGTTGAGGGTCGGGATCAGGTTGAAGGTCTGAAAGACGAAGCCGATGTTCTTCGCGCGGATCTCGGTGAGCTTCGTCTCGCTCAGGGCCGTCAGGTTCCGGCCGTCGAACTCGACGGTGCCCTGCGTCGGACGGTCGAGACCGCCGAGCAACTGGAGCAGCGTGGACTTGCCGTGACCGGTCGGGCCCTGGATCGCGAGCCATTCGCCGTCCGCGATCTCGGCGTCCATCGGGCGGATCGCGTCGACGATCCCGCCGCCCTTCTTGTACTGCTTGCTTATCCCGGTGAGCTGGTACACAAGATCGATCTCCTCGAGTCGGCGTACGCCGGCCCCGCGTGTCACCCTCCGTTATCCGTCATACCCATTCAAAGGCCGCGTCAGCCGCCCGCGCGTCGGATGGTGGAATTAGGATCGGACCCATGAAGCCACCCGTCGCGAAAATCCAGCCGCACGAGCGCGTCCAGCACGGCGACCACGTCCAGGACCCGTACTACTGGTTCCTCGACAAGGAGGACAAGGACGTCCTGGCGTACCTCGAGGCCGAGAACGCCTTCACCGCCGCGGCCACCGAGGACCAGGCCGCGCTGCGCGAGCGGATCTTCCAGGAGATCAAGGGGCGCACGAAGGAGACCGACCTGTCGGTGCCCACGCGCAAGGGCGACTGGTGGCACTACGCCCGGACCGAGGAGGGCAAGCAGTACTCGATCCACTGCCGGCTCGCCGCGACCGGCCCGAACCCGCCGGAGCTGCCAGAAGACGGCTCGGCGCTGCCAGGCGAGCAGGTGCTGCTGGACGGCAACCTTCTCGCCGAGGGCCATGACTTCTTCTCGCTCGGCGCCTTCGACCTCTCGCCCGACGACCGGCTGCTCGCCTACTCCACCGACTTCGACGGGGACGAGCGCTACACCCTGCGCATCCGCGACCTGGAGACCGGGCAGGACCTCGTCGACGAGATCCCGAACACGCACTACAGCACCGCGTGGGCCGCGGACAACTCCGTGTTCTTCTACACGACGGTGGACGACGCCTGGCGCCCCTACCGCGTCCACCGGCACGCGATCGGCACCCCGTCCGGCGAGGACGTGCTGGTCTACGAGGAGGCCGACGAGCGCTTCTGGCTCGGCGTGGGCCTCAGCCGCAGCGAGAAGTACCTGGAGATCTCCCTCGGCTCGAAGATCACCAGCGAGTCCCGGTTGCTGCGCGCCGACGACCCGACCGGCGAGTTCCGGCTGGTCAAGGAGCGGGAAACCGGCGTCGAGTACTCCGTCGACCACTGGGCCCACCCGAGCGACTCCGAGCGCGACGTGCTGCTCGTGGTGCACAACAGCGACGGCAAGGAGAACTTCGAGCTCGCGACGGCGCCGATAGGGGACCCGGGCACCTGGACCCCGCTGATCGCGCACGACCCGGCCGTCCGGCTGCTCGAGGCCGAGGCCTTCGCCGACCACTTCGTGCTCGAATACCGCAAGGACGGGCTGACCGGCGTCGCCGTGCACCCGATCGTGGACGGCGCACTGCACGCCGAGGGCACCCCGATCGCGTTCGACGAGCCGATCTACAGCGTCGGTACCGGAAGCAACCCGGAGTACACCACGGACCGCGTGCGCATCGGCTACGGTTCGATGGTCACCCCGTCCTCCGTGTACGACTACGACATCGCCTCGGGCGGCCTCACCCTGCTCAAGCGGCAGCCGGTGCTCGGGGACTTCGACCCGGAGCACTACGAGCAGCGCCGCGTCTGGGCGACGGCCGAGGACGGTACGCAGGTGCCGATCTCCGTCGTGCACCGCAAGGGCCTGGAGCCGGACGGCAGCGCGCCCTGCCTGCTCTACGGCTACGGCTCGTACGAGGCGTCGATGGACCCGTACTTCTCGGTCGCGCGCCTGAGCCTGCTCGACCGCGGCTTCGTCTTCGCCATCGCGCACATCCGCGGCGGAGGAGAGATGGGCCGGTACTGGTACGAGCAGGGCAAGCTGCTGCACAAGAAGAACACCTTCACCGACTTCGTCTCCTGCGGCCGCGCGATGGTCGCCCAAGGCTGGACCGCGCCGGACCGAATGGTCGCGCGCGGCGGCTCCGCGGGCGGCCTGCTGATGGGTGCGATCGCGAACCTGGCGCCGGAACTGTGGGCGGGGGTGCTCGCCGAGGTCCCGTTCGTCGACGCGCTCAACACGATCCTCGACCCGAGCCTGCCGCTGACGGTCATGGAGTGGGACGAGTGGGGCAACCCGCTGGAGTCCGCCGAGGTGTATCAGTACATGAAGGATTACAGCCCGTACGAGAACGTCGAGGCGGTCCAGTACCCGCCGATCCTCGCGCGCACCAGCGTCAACGACACCCGGGTCGGCTACCACGAGCCGGCGAAGTGGATCGCCCGGCTGCGGGCCACCGCGGTCAACGGGACGAGCCAGGACATCCTGCTGAAGACCGAGATCGACGCCGCGGGCCACGGCGGCAAGTCCGGCCGGTACGACGCGTGGCACGAGGAGGCCTTCGCCCTCGCCTGGGTCTGCGCCGTGGTCGGCGTCGAGGCCGCCACCGACGCCAAGGCATCGCAGTGACGGACGTCCCCCCGCTGACCCTGGTCACCGGCCCGGAGGAGTTGCTGGCCGACCGGGCCGTGGCCGAGGTCGTGGCCGCGGGCCGCAAGGCGGACCCGAGCGTCGAGATCTGCGACGTCGTGCCCGGCCAACTGGCCCCCGGCGGCTTCGCCGAACTGGTCTCGCCCTCACTGTTCGGCGAGGCCAAGGTCGTCATCGTGCGCGGCGTGCAGGACTTCACGGCCGAGCAGACGACCGAGGTCACGCGGTACCTGGCCGACCCGGCGGACACCACGGTGCTCATCCTGGTGCACTCCGGAGGGGTCAAGGGCAAGGCGTTCCTCGACGCGGTCAAGAAGCACAAGCCCAACCTCGTCGACTGCCCGAAGCTAGGCAAGCCCGGTGACCGGATCGGCTTCATCAAGGCCGAGGCCAAGCGGGCCAAGCGCGCCATAACCGACGACGCGGCCCGCGTCCTGTCCGACGCAGTAGGCTCCGACCTCCGCGAACTAGCAGCCGCCGTCAGCCAGCTAGTGGCCGACACCGAGGGCACCGTCGACGAGGCCGTGGTCGCCAAGTACTACCAGGGCAGGGCCGAGGTCTCCGGCTTCACGATCGCCGACCTGGCAATCGAGGGCAAGCGCTTCGAGGCCCTGGAGCAGTTGCGATTCGCCCTGGACACCGGCGTGGCCCCGGTCCTCATCGTCAGCGCCCTGGCGACCGGCCTGCGCCGGCTGGGCAAGGTAGCCGCATCCGGCGGCGGCAGCCCGAAGGACCTGGGCCTGCCCCCCTGGCAGATAGACAAGCTCCGCAAACAGGCCCGCAACTGGAACCCGACCCGCCTCTCCGCAGCCATGCGCTCCGTCGCCGAAGCGGACGCCGCCGTCAAGGGCGCCGCCGCCGACCCCGCCTACGCCCTGGAAAAGCTCGTCCTCACCCTTTAGAGATGATCAACCCGCCTCTGCGACTCCGCGCGCCGGGATGAGCACCTTACGGTCGAGTGCCGCTTGGGGCATCAAATTCGTCCGCTGCGATGGCTGCCCCAAAACTGGAGACCGCCACGGTGGTGTCATGCCGGCTGGTTGCCATAGCCTGCCGGCGTGACGCGACTGCCTGCGGGGCTCTACGAGGAAATTATCACCGAGGGCCTGGCTCTGCGCCTGTCTTCGGATCATGAGATGCGGCTCGTGCAGCGTGAGCCGATCGTGGCAGAGGACGCACCGGAGATCCTGGCCAGACATATCGGCGCACTCACGCGCCGAGCGTTGCGGGCGCAGAGCAAGAGTGGCGACGAGGCCGAGCAGTTGGCCGCGCAGATCGAGATGGCTAATCAGATCATCAGTCTGCTCGGTAGTCTGGCGTCGGAGCCGGACTCGTCGCAAGATCTGGTGGCCACTTCGCGCGAGTTGCTGCTCGCGGTCGCACAGGAGCGCGACGTGCCCGGCGCGGTGGTGTTCCCTATCCGTCCGGAGACACCGCTGGCCGCTAGTGCGCTCCTGGCGAACCGGGGCGGCGCGCGGATTGGGCACGCGCTCAAGAGAGAGTTGGCGTCCGCGGACGAGGTCGATCTGATCTGCGCGTTCATCAAGTGGTCCGGACTGCGGATGCTGCTGGAGCCGTTGACCGAGCTGGTGGAGCGCGGCGGGCGGCTTCGGGTGGTGACCACCACGTATTTGGGGGCTTCAGATCTGCGGGCGATCGACGAACTGGCGAAACTCGGTGCGCGGGTGAAGATCTCGTACGAGACTCAGTCAACCCGGCTGCACGCCAAAGCCTGGCACTTCCACCGCCGTTCCGGTTACTCGACCGCGTATGTCGGCTCGTCGAATATGTCCCGACCCGCTCTGACCGACGGGATTGAGTGGAATGTACGCTTGTCGGCGGTCGAAGCCCCGCATCTGATCGAAGCGTTCTCGGACAATTTCGAAGCCTACTGGGACGATGAGGCGTTCGAAGCCTACGACGTGAACAGCGAGGCGGACCGGACCCGGCTGCGCAAGGCGCTGGAGCTGGAACGACGAGGGCCACTGGATCTGCCGCTTGAGCTGGTCACCTTCGATATCACGCCGCATCCGCACCAACGTCAGGTGCTCGACGAGCTCGACGCGGAGCGTACCGTGCACGGCCGGTGGCGCAACCTGGTGGTGATGGCGACGGGGACCGGCAAGACCATCGTGGCCGCGCTCGACTACCGGCGCCTGGCCGCGCAGGGATTCCAGAGCCTGTTGTTCGTGGCACACCGGGAGGAGATTCTGACCAAGAGCCTCTCGACGTTTCGGCACGTGCTCAAGGACCAGCAGTTCGGGGAACTGCTGACCGGCCAGAAAAAGCCGCAGCAGTGGCGGCATGTGTTCGCCTCGGTCCAGTCGCTGACCCGGATCGACCTGGCGAGGGACCTACACCCCGAACGCTTCGACATGATCATCGTGGATGAGTTCCACCATGCGGGGGCTGCTACCTACGCGCGGCTACTCGACCACGTTGAACCAAAAGTACTGCTCGGGCTCACCGCGACGCCGGAGCGTACGGACGGCCGCGACGTCACCTCGTACTTCGGCGGGCATATCGCGGTGGACCTGCGTTTGTGGGAGGCGATCGATCGCGGGCTGCTGGTGCCGTTCCAGTACTTCGGGATCAATGACGAGACGAATCTGGCTCGGCTGAAGTTTTCGCGCGCCACCGGTTATGACACGGCCGCGCTGACCGCCTTATACACCGGAGACGACGCGCGGGTCCGGCTGATCGTCAAAGAGCTGGAGAAGCGGGTCGAGGACTGGCGCCGGATGCGGGCGTTGGGCTTCTGCGTCTCGATCGACCACGCAGAGTACATGGCGCGAAAATTCGAGCAAGCGGGCATTCCGGCGGCGGCGGTGACCTCGCGCACTCCGGCTGAGGAGCGAGCTGGGGCGCTGGACCGGTTGCGTGCCCGCGAGGTCAATATCCTGTTCTCGGTCGATCTGTTCAACGAAGGCGTGGACCTGCCCGAGATCGACACAGTACTTATGCTACGGCCCACCGAGAGTGCGACGGTATTCCTGCAGCAGTTGGGCCGAGGCCTGCGCCGTGCGCCGGACAAGGCGAGCTTGACCGTGCTCGACTTCATCGGCGTTCAGCACACCGACTTCCGTTTCGAGGCGAAGATCCGGGCGCTGACCGGAGGAAGCCGCAAGCAGGCGATCGACGCGGTGGAAGGGGGCTTTCCCGCGCTGCCCTCGGGCTGCGACATCGAGCTCGATCGGATCGCCCGGAAGGCCATCCTCAAGAACCTGCACGACAGCCTGCGCACTACCTGGACCCGGACAGCTGCCGAATTGACTGCGCTCGGCGATGTGGGCTTGGCGCACTTCCTGGAGCAGACCGGCCTGGATGTCGAAGATGTGTATCGCCCGGTCAACGGCACTTGGAGTGGGCTTCGTACCGCCGTCGGACTGCCGATGCCTGCCCCCGGCCCGCAGGACAGCCTGCTCGATTCGGCACTGCGTCGAATGCTGCACATCGACGATACCGAGCGCCTGGACTTGCTTGGACAGCTCATTGAGGGTCGCCTGCCCGCAGACGAGCCTCGCGCGCGGCGCCTGCTGGCTATGGCCAACTGCATGTTGTGGAAATCAGCGCACACCGACAGCGCAGCCGAGCAGGTCCTTGGACAGCTGCTGGCTGAGCAGCGCCGGGTTGAAGAGTTGCGAGAGCTGCTGCCGGTCCTGCGCGCCAGGCTTCGCCGGGTCGCGCAGCCGGTCGACCCGCACGGCCCGCTGCCGCTGCACGTACACGCCCGCTACAGCCGTGTCGAGGCGGAAGCGGCGTTCGGCAGCGAGTATAAGGGTCAACCCAACGGCGTGACCTGGCTGCCACAGCAGGCCGCCGACCTGTTCTATGTGGACTTGGAGAAATCCGAGAAGCACCGCTCGGAATCGACTCGCTATAAAGACCGGGTGATTACCCCGACGCTCTTCCAGTGGGAATCGCAGAACTCGACTTCGGCAGACTCGCGAGTCGGGCAGCGCTACATCCACCACGCCGAGCGTGGTTCCACCGTCCACCTGTTCGTGCGTGAACGCAAGAAGGCGGACGGAAAACTCGGCGCCCCGCCCTTCCGGTATCTGGGACCAGCTGTCTACGAGTCGCATACCGGCGATAGACCGATGCGAATCCACTGGCGGCTGCAGTATCCTCTGCCGCTCGACGTCTTCGGCGCTTGGCGCAAGCTGACCGGATAGGCAGGGGCCGGAAGCCCGCTGGAAGGCAAAAGGCCCCGCGACGCCGATGGCGTCACGGGGCCTTTGAGCTTGGGAAAGCGCTCGGTCCTACAGGCCGTTCACGGCCTTGGCCAGGGCGGACTTCTTGTTGGCGGCCTGGTTGGCGTGGATGACGCCCTTCGAGACGGCCTTGTCGAGCTTGCGGGACGCGTACGCGGCCGCTTCCTGGGCCTTCGCGGCGTCGCCGGCGGCGATGGCCTCGCGGGTGCGGCGGATCGCGGTCTTCAGCTCGGACTTGTACGCCTTGTTGCGCAGGCGGGCCTTCTCGTTCGTCTTGATGCGCTTGATCTGCGACTTGATGTTCGCCATGAAATTAACAGCCTCTATCTATGGACTTCACTGTGGTTAGCGCGGCGAGCCGACCCTTGGGGCCGGCCGTACGGTGTCTTGTCACCACTGGATGCTTCAGGCTGGCAACACCGCACTACTAGGCTGCGCGATCGCCCAGTCTACCAGCGCTCTAGCGCGCTCCTGACCGCGTACCAGCGTGCTAGAGCTCGACGCGGTGGATGCCGGCGATCGGGAAGCGGCTTGGTTCGTGGCTGAGCAGGATGATCTGGGTTCGGTCGGCGACCTGGCTGAGGATGACCGCTACGTCGTCGAGCCTGGTGCGGTCGGAGTGGCCTAGTACGTCGTCCAGGATCAGGGGGACGGAGCCGACCAGGTCCGCGCAGGCGATTCGGGCCAGCAGGCTTAGCTGCTCGCGGGCTCCCGCGGAGAGGGAGTCGAAGGGGACGGTTACGCCGCCGACCGTCTTCGATTCGATCGTCAGGTTCTCGCCGATCTCCACGTGCACGTTCTGGCTGAACAGCCGCTGCGCGTAGCGCTCGACCCGCTGGCGGAACGGCGTCGTGTGTCGGTGGCGTGCTGCCTGGCGGTGGCTGCTCAGCGTCTCGAACAGCAGTTTTGCCGCCTGCGCCCTGCGCTCGAGGGTGTCGTGGGATCGCTGGGCGCGCTTCTGCTCGGTCTCGGCCAGCGCCAGCTGCTCCTCCGGCGCGGTCTGTCCGTAGCGGGTGAGGCGGTCGGCTAGGACTTCCAGGCTCGTTTTACGGTCGTTCTGCGCGCGGTCTAGTTCGGGGACGAGGCGACGCTGGTTTTCCAGCTGTTCGGACAGGTGCTCGGGGTCTAGCTCGGCGACTCGCTCCGCCGCCGCGTCACGATCGGTTCGCGCGCGGTCCAGCTCCGACGCGAGCAACGGGGTGCCGAGCTCGCTGAGCCGCTTGCGTGCGAGTTCCAGATCATTGGCCGCCTCAAGTACCGCGCGCCGCGCGGCGCCCTGCTCCGCTTGCAGCGTGCTGACCCGGGTCTCCAGCCGCTTGACCGCCTCGTCCTCCTGCCGGAAGCGGTCCTCGGCCACCTCCACGGCGGCGCGTGCGGCCTGCTCGGCCTCCTGCGCGGCGGGGAGATCGGCCGCGGCGGGCGGCGGCGCCTCCACGGCAGCGGCGACGGCGGCCTCGTACGCGGCGATTCGGCCCCGCAGGATCCCGAGCCTGGAACGTAGTTGGCCGACGGACTCGTCGTACTGCGCGGCCTCGATCGCTTCGATGGCGGTTTCGGCGTTCTGCCGTTCCTCGCGTGCCGAACGCCAGATCTGTTCGGCCTCCTTGGCACCCGTGATATCCGCGACGCCCGCCTGCACGCAGAGATCCTGGTAGCTCTCCAGGGTTTCGCGTTCCTTCGCCCGCCGCGCCTTCTCGCCGCTGCCCGGCTTCACGACGACCCGCACGGCTCCGGCCACCTCGACCGTCCGCGCCTCGAGCACCGGCAGCGAGGCCTCGTCGTCCGCTGCCGGAGCGCCGTCGATGAGCACTGGCGAGTCGCCTAGCCGGGTTACCGCGATCGTCGCGGCGTTCGCGGTCAGCTGGTCGTGTGACTTCTCCCACGCGCGGTGCGCGGCGTCGATCTTGGCCAGCACGTCAGCGGTGACCTTGCACGCGCCCAGCTTCGCCTCGGCCGCGTCGAGCCGCTGCTGCGCCGCTTCGACCTGCGCGAGCGCCGTCTCCGCCTTTTCGGCCTCCGCCTGGTCCCGGCGCCACGCGACGTCCTCGCCGGCCAGCCGTGCCGTCGTCTTCGCGGCATCTCGTTCCATGCCGCGCGCCCGCAGACGCTCCTCGGCCAGCGCCGCCTCGCGCTCTGCCGACGTGAGTTCCTGCTGTTTGGTGGACGCCTCGGACTCGTTCACCGCGAGCCGGTCGCTCAGCCGTGCGACGTCGGCCTCTTGACGCGCGATCGCTTCGGCCTCGCCGAGCACCGTGTCCAGCGCACGCTGTTTGGCCTCGGCTTCGGCTGCTTCCTTGCGCTGCTGCTCGAGCGCGTTCAGCCGAGCGCTCGCGGTCTTCAACTCGTCGGCGCCCTCGGCGAGCTGACGCCGCGTCCGCTGATAGGCCGCCAGGTCGCCCTCCGCCTCGGCGAGCGCGGCCTTCGCCTCGGCGTGCGCCTCGTTCGCCTTCTCCAGCGCCTCGATCGCGGCCTTGTAGTCGGCCGTCGGCTGGTTCCGCTTCTCGGTGAAGTACTTCTCGAACTCGGCTCTCGCCTTGTCGAACAGCTCCTCCTCAGGGCCGCGCCGCACCGAGCTGAGCTGCTCGGCGTCTCCGGCCATCGCGGGCACCGACGCGTAGCCGCCGACCGACGCCTGCCCGAGCGGCGCGCCCTGGTCCACCCGCAGCCTGCGCCACAGCTCCTTGTCCACGCCGTTCTCGGCCAACAGCCGGTTGAACAGCTCGTGCGCCTGGTCGCTGCTCTCCTGGGCGGGAGCCGGCGTGAGAATCTGCAGCTCGGTCAGCGGGGAACGCAGCCAGCGCTTGCGGTAGACGAGGCGGTGCGGGCCGAGGCTGAGCTCGGCCTCCACGCACGGGCCGACGTCGCGGCCGGTCGGCTGGGCCGCGACCACCCGGCTGTGCTTCGAGCTCGCGCGCAGGTCGATCAGCAGGTCCAGCGCGTCGACGAGGGAGGACTTGCCGATCTCGTTCGGCCCGGAGACCAGCGTGATGCCCTGCTCGGCGAAGTTCACCTCGCGCGAGGCCACGCCCCGGAAATCGGTCAGCTTGATCCGGTGCAGTCGCAGCATGCCAGGTCTCCTGTTCTCAGTTCCCGGCCAGCCGGATCAGCAGCCGCAGCGCCTCGTTGGCGTTCTCGCCGCCCTGGTCGCGCAGCGCGGTCGCGGCCTCGGCGACGAAGCCGGTGAGCGCGAGATCGTCCAGATCCGTGTCCTCCGGCCGGGTCCGCAGCGTGCTGCGGCCCGATTCGAGGATCGCCGCGAAGCGGTGTCTGCGGCTCTCCAGACCGGCGCGCAGCCGCTCCGACTCCGCGAGGCCGAGGGCGCCGCTGAGGATCGGCTTGGCGACCGTATCGGCCTTCTCCGGGAAGGCGTCGAGCCAGCCGAGGACGGTGTCCACGTCGGCCGCCTCGGTTAGCTCGAAGTGCTGCTCTTTGAAGGTCCAGGTGCCGACCTGATGCGGCGTCACGACGGCTGCGCTGCCGGGCTCCAGTTCGACGACGAGGGCGTGCCCGGGATCGGGGTCGCGGGTGGCCGTCGGCTCCGGACTGCCGGAATACCAAATGCGGCCCGAGCTTCCGACGGAGAACTTCGAGTGCCGGTCGCCGAGGGCCACGTAGTCCACCCGGCGTTCCGCGACGGCCGTGTCCAGGACGGAGGCCGAGATCGGGTCCGCGGTGAGGGCGGAGGCGAGCGAGTCCACGCCGCCGTGGCCTACCGCGATCCGCACGGTTCCGGGCGTCGGCGGGTCAAGACGCGCCGCGAGCCGGTCGATCTGCTCGGCGGGGGCCTGCTTGGTGAACCAGGGCGCGGCCAGCAGTTCCAGGCCGGGCCGCACCTCGAACAGGCCGGGCCGGTCGAGGACGTGCACCTTCTCGCCCGCCTGCGCACGGAACCAGGACGACCGGTAGATCCCCGACTCGGCCAGCGGATCGTGGTTGCCGGGCAGCAGGTAGACCGGCACAGGCAGCGCGCTCAGCTGCTCCAGCACCGGCTCCGCGGTACGCGGCTTGACCTGCGCGTACTCGAAGACGTCGCCGCACACGAGGATGAACTCGCAGTCCTGCTCGGCCGCGAGCCGCCCGATCCGCCGGATCGCGCCGATCCGCGCCCGGTCGTACGCGCCCTGATGCTCGCCGAGCCAGTGCCGCGTCATCCCCAGCTGCCAGTCCGCGCTGTGCACGAACCGGACGCTCTCACCCTCGGCCACTACGCCGCCGTCCCATCCCTATCCGTTCTCAGTTCTCAGTTCTCAGTCCTGGGCCGAGCGAGAGTCCGTGTCCGTATCCGCGACTTCGAACTCATACTCGTCCTCGTCCGCCTCGTCCCCGGCGCGCGCCTCGTCGACCAGCTGCTGGAGCACCTCGGACAGGTCGGTCCCGGCGTTGACCTTGTACTCGCGGACCGGGATCGCCTCGTACTCCTCGCGCAGTTCGGCGTTGTCGGCGTCGAGGTAGACCTCGATGAACGCGCGGGACAGGTCGGGCAGGGCCTGGCGCCACAGCTTCAGGCCCTCCTCGCCGAGGCCGCGGCGCTCGTTGGTGAACTCGGCCCAGGCGGTCAGCACGGCGGGCACCGCGGCGGCCTCGGACTCGGTCAGCTCGATGGTCTCGGCGAACTCGTCCAGCAGGAAGCCGCCGAGGCTGATCGGGCCGAAGCCGACGGCGGTGCGGTCGCTCAGGGCCGCCACGTCCGCGAAGACGGTGGCCAGCGCGCCGCCGAACTCGGGGTCCGGCAGCTTCCGGCCCTGCTCCGAGTCGAGGAACGCGCGGACCGTCTCCGCCACGTCCTCGGCGCTGCCGACCGCCGTGTCCAGCACCTCGGGCTCCGGCAGCAGCTCGAGCCGCGACGCCAGCAGCGCCCAGAGGCCGACCGGGCTGGTCATCTCGAGCTCCTCGAGGTCGAGCCCGGCCTCCTCGGCGATCTCGCGCAGCTCCTCCGGGTCGTCCGGGCCCTCGGACAGCAGCCGGTCCAGCGCCTCGGCCAGCAGCGTGCGCGCCTGCACCAGGGTCAGCTCGGAGATGTGCAGCTGGCCCTCCTCGTCGCTCGCCCGCATGCCCTTGGCCAGCTCGGCCGCGCCGCCGGGCACCACCAGCACCCGCTCGAGCACCGGGCCGCCGCGGTCGGCCACGTAGCAGCTGACGGTGTGCTCCTCGCCGCCGCGCTTGAAGCCCAGGTTGATCGTCCCGGCGTCGCCGAACAGGTCGCCCGCGCGGAAGACCGAGGTGGGCTCGACCTCCTCGGCCCGATGCAGCCAGCTCGGCTCCTTGACCCCGGCCTCGACCAGCCGGTCCGCCGCGGCCAGCGCCTCCTCGCGGGTCCAGTCCTCGCCGACCATGGCCAGCGCGCGCAGCGCGGCCAGCGCCTCGGGCCGCCGCTTCTGCTTGCCGAGGTAGTCGACGAGCTCGCCGTACTGCTCCTCGAAGACGTCGTCCGGGTCCTCGTCGTCCGCCTCGTCCTCGCCGAACCAGGAGGTCTCGAACAGCGCGCCGAGCGCGAAGGACCCCCACAGCTCGGCCTCGACGACCTCGGTCTCCGGGTCGAGCAGGGCCTTCGCCTCGTCCAGGAACTTGGCGTAGGGCGAGGCGGGGGCGTGCTGCACCGGCTTGTGCTGGCGCTTGGGCTTACGGCTGCGGCTCACGGGGCTCATGCCGGGCATTCTGCCAGCCCGGCCCGACACCGCTCTCGCTCTCCCATAAATTACGGACAACGGCTTGGTCATGGGACGATGGTGCCGACCCCTACCAGTCGAATGGATCCCGAGTGCCTGCCCTGCCGAGCGAGATTCCGAAGCCGTCCCAGACGGACCCGGCGCTGATCCGCAACTTCTGCATCATCGCGCACATCGACCACGGCAAGTCCACCCTGGCCGACCGCATGCTGCAGCTGACCGGCGTGGTCGACGAGCGGCAGATGCGCGCGCAGTACCTGGACCGGATGGACATCGAGCGCGAGCGCGGCATCACCATCAAGTCGCAGGCGGTCCGGCTGCCCTGGCAGGTGGACGGGGTCACCCACATCCTCAACATGATCGACACCCCGGGCCACGTGGACTTCACCTACGAGGTCTCCCGCTCGCTCGCCGCGTGCGAGGGCGCGGTCCTGCTGGTGGACGCGGCGCAGGGGATCGAGGCGCAGACCCTGGCGAACCTGTACATGGCGCTGGAGAACGATCTGACGATCGTCCCGGTGCTCAACAAGATCGACCTGCCCGCCGCGCAGCCGGAGAAGTACTCCGAGGAGCTCGCCAAGCTGATCGGCTGCCAGCCCGAGGACGTGCTGCGGGTCTCCGGCAAGACCGGCGAGGGGGTGACCGAGCTGCTTGACCACGTGGTGCGCACCCTGCCGCGGCCGCTCGGCGATCCCGCGGGCAAGAGCCGCGCGATGATCTTCGACTCGGTCTACGACTCGTACCGCGGCGTGGTCACCTACGTCCGGGTGATCGACGGCTACCTGTCCAAGCGCGAGCGCATCCTGATGATGAGCACCGGGGCGACGCACGAACTGCTGGAGATCGGCGTTATCTCGCCCGAGCCCAAGTCGGCCGACGGTCTTGGCCCCGGCGAGGTGGGCTATCTGATCACCGGCGTGAAGGACGTGCGCCAGTCGAAGGTCGGTGACACGATCACCGCGCAGTACAAGGGCGCCACCGAGGCCCTGGCCGGGTACAAGGAACCCAAGCCGATGGTGTTCTCCGGCATCTACCCGATCGACGGCTCGGACTACCCGCTGCTGCGTGACGCCCTGGACAAGCTGCAGCTCAACGACGCGGCGCTGGTCTACGAGCCGGAAACCTCGGCGGCCCTCGGCTTCGGCTTCCGGGTCGGCTTCCTCGGCCTGCTGCACCTGGAGATCATCCGGGAGCGGCTCGAGCGCGAGTTCAACCTCGACCTGATCGCCACCGCGCCGAACGTGGTCTACCGGGTGGTGATGGAGAACCGCGAGGAGCACATTGTCACCAACCCGAGCGAGTTCCCCTCGGACGGCAAGATCGCCGAGGTCTACGAGCCGACGGTGCGGGCGACGGTGCTGGCCCCGAGCGAGTACATCGGCGCGATCATGGAGCTGTGCCAGGGCCGGCGCGGCGTCCTGCTCGGCATGGACTACCTGTCCGAGGACCGCGTCGAGCTGCGCTACACGCTGCCGCTCGGCGAGATCATCTTCGACTTCTTCGACCAGCTCAAGTCCAAGACCCGCGGCTACGCCTCGCTGGACTACGACGTGGACGGCGAGCAGGTGGCCGACCTGGTCAAGGTGGACATCCTGCTGCACCACGAGAAGGTGGACGCCTTCTCCGCGATCGTGCACAAGGACCGCGCGTACAACTACGGCGTGAAGATGGCCGAGCGGCTCAAGGACCTGATCCCGCGTCAGCAGTTCGAGGTGCCGATCCAGGCGGCCATCGGCGCCCGGGTGATCGCGCGCGAGTCGGTGCGGGCGATGCGCAAGGACGTCCTCGCGAAGTGCTACGGCGGCGACATCTCGCGTAAGCGGAAGCTGCTGGAGAAGCAGAAGGAAGGCAAGAAGCGGATGAAGATGGTCGGCCGGGTGGAGGTCCCGCAGGAGGCCTTCATCGCCGCGCTGTCCTCGGACTCCGACGGTCCGGCCGATCCGAACAAGAAGCGATAGGCTTTGCTCACTCTCCGTCGGGTCGCGACAACTGACTACATTGGCGCGCCCCGGCGGAGCTTTCCGTTTCCACCTCTCGACCCAGGTCAGCCCAGGGCGCACATCAGCGGAGCGTGCAGCCTGACCTGGTCCATCGGCACCGGGCCGCCGAGGACCATGTGCGTGCAGGTGTAGGCGGGCTTGAGGCCGTGCCCGCAGGCCCAGGCGGACAGGTCGTCGCCCTCGGCGTCGATGTCCAGCCGCAGCTCGTCCTCGACGCCGTCCGCCAGGTCGATGATCAGGTCGCGCGCTCCGGCGAAGTCGGGGGCGAGCACCGGGCCGAGGTTCAGCCGCGTCTCGCCGCGCCAGGCCGCGCCGTAGCCGATGATCAGGCCCTCGGCGTCCCGCAGCACCCTGAGCCGCTCGGCGAAGCGGGGCAGCCGCTTGAGCAGCGCGGTGCGGTGCACGCCGTAGACCTCGCGGTCAAGACGGGCCAGCTGCAGCAGGTCCTCGGGCCCGCCGGGCTGGGTGCGTCCGGGCTTGGTGCCGGTCGGGTCGAACCTGCCGACGTGCGCCTCGATCGCGCCGAAGGGGCGGAAGCCGAGCTTCTCGTAGAGCGGGCGGCCCTCGGAGGTCGCGTGCAACACCACCGTCGCACCGGCGGCCTGGTCGATCACGTGCCGCATGATCCGCGTGCCGTAGCCCTGGCGCTCGTGCGTGTCCGCGACCAGCACCATGCTGATCGCCGCGAACCGCGCGCCATACCGGGTTAACACGGTCGTGGCGATCAGCCGGCCGTCCGCGTCCTCGATGCCGTAGACCTCGCCGACCTCGAACAGCAGGCCCCATTTGGTCGCCTCGAGGCCCCAGTCGCGGCTCACGCCCAGCTCGCCGCAGCGCGGCAGATCGGCCTCGGTCAGCCGGATCACCGAAGCGACGGATTCGACCGCTTCGAGGGTTTCGACGGCTGTGTCGGCGAGAGTAGGTGAAATGACTGTCACACGGCATTCATAGCCGGACCATGGGGTCCGCGCCACTCGATACCGGTCGACACACGCCGCGAAAAGCTCCGACTGGTCCAATGATTGGGTCAATCGGGGCAACGCGGCGGGAGTCTTGTCCACCCGGGCGCACTGTGCGGCATTCGGCTGAGACAATGACCAGATGCCTTCCGTACAGCTCGACGGTGAACCGGTCCCGGTCGACGGCGCCCTGCCGCAGGAGTCGCTCGGCTCCTTCGGCGCCCGGCCCTTCGGCTTCTACGTGCACGTCCCGTACTGCGCCAGCCGGTGCGGCTACTGCGACTTCAACACGTACACCGCGACCGAGCTGGGCGGCGGCGCGTCCCAGGCCGGGTACGCCGAGCACGCGATCGCCGAGATCCGGCAGGCCCGGCGCGTGCTCGGCGAGTCCTATGTGCCGGTCGAGACGGTCTTCTTCGGCGGCGGCACGCCCACCCTGCTGCCCGCCAAGGACCTCGTCGCGATGCTGAAGGCGATCAAGGGCGAGTTCGGCCTTTCGGCGGACGCGGAGATCACCACCGAGGCCAATCCCGAGTCGGTGGACGAGAAGTACCTGGTCGAGCTGGTCGAGGGCGGCTTCAACCGGATCTCCTTCGGCATGCAGTCCGCGCGGCCGCACGTGCTGGAGGTGCTCGAGCGCAGGCACACGGTGGGCCGCCCCGAGCAGTGCGTGCGCTGGGCGTACGATGCGGGCTTCGAGCAGGTGAACCTGGATTTGATCTACGGGACGCCGGGGGAGAGCGAGCAGGACTGGCGGGCCTCGCTGGAGGCGGTGATCGCCGCGTACCCTGACCACGTCTCCGCGTACTCGCTGATCGTCGAGGACGGCACCCGGCTGGCCGCGCGGATCCGGCGCGGCGAGCTGCCGATGATCGACGAGGACCTGCACGCCGACCGCTACCTGATGACCGATCAGCTGCTGGCCGAGGCCGGTTACCGCTGGTACGAGGTCTCCAACTGGGCCGTCTCCGAGGACGCGCACTGCCGGCACAACCTGCTCTACTGGACCGGCGCCGACTGGTGGGGAGTGGGCCCCGGAGCCCACTCTCACGTTGGCGGCACCCGCTGGTGGAACGTCAAGCACCCGACCGCCTACGCGCAGCGCATCGAGGCCGGCCACTCCCCGGGCCAGGCCCGCGAGGTGCTCACGACCGAGGACCGCCGGATCGAGCGCATCCTGCTTGAGCTGCGGATCTCGGACGGCCTGGAGCTCGAGGTGCTCACCGAGAAGGGCCGCGCGGCGGCGGAGGTGGCTCTGCGCGAGGAGCTGCTGGAGCCACTTCCCTTCGCCGACGGACACGCCGTGCTCACCCAGCGCGGACGTCTGCTGGCGGACGCGATCGTGCGGGATCTGACGGACTGATCGACCGTTCGCAGACCGCGAACGATCACTCGCACTGCCAGGTGAACGTCGCGCGGTCGAAGCGGCGGGCGGCCAGGTCTTCGCGGCTGATCATCCAGTAGAGGCGGCCGGCGTCGGCCCAGGCCATGCCGCTGCGCGAGTCGCTGTCGATCTGGGCCAGCAGCACAAGGTCCGCGGCGAGCTCCTTGCGCGCGGCCTGGGCCTGCTCTTCCTTGCCGGGATGGAAGGCTTCGGCGCCCTCGGGCTCGACGGCGCCCTGGACCGGGAGCGCGTAGCCGCCGATGCGGTGGTGCGGGGAGTTGTCGCGGCGGAAGGAGGTCAGCGAGTCCCAGAAGCCGTCGCCGTCGGCATCGGTCGTGGGGTATTCGCAGTAGGCGACCGGGTCGTTGGGGTCGCCGTACGCGGCGATCAGCGCGGCGTTCTCGTTGTCCGGAGCGGTCGCGATCAGCTCGCCGCCGAGGTCCAGGCGCGGGAACGGGGAGGTGCCTTCGGGCGCGTTACGGGGGGCCAGCTCAGCGTCCGCGGGGATGTAGAGGACCCGGGTGCCGTTGAAGACGCTGTCAGGGTCCGTGTAGGCGACGGAGCTGTCGCCAAGGCCGTCGAAGTAGAAGAACAGCAGCGTCCCCGACTCGGGCAGCGGGATGTCGAGCTCGTTCGGCGGCACTCGGGAGCAGTCGAACGCGGCGACGAAGCCGAGCGGGCCGTGTCCCTCCCAGGTGGGCCACTCGACGTCCGCGGGCAGCAGCGGGTCTCCGCCCAGGTATCCGACCGGCGGCTCGCCGGGAGTCAGGGCCCGCAGGTGGAAGCCGGGGCGCAGCAGGCCGATCCAGGTCTGCGCGTCCGCGGGGCTGAAGAAGCGGCGTCCGGCCTCGGCCAGCGGGGAATCACTAATCTGCATACCGCGCAGCCTGCCAGGGTGCTGAGCGCCCGGACTACGGCCTTCGCGGGTTCTTGTTCCGCAGACCAATGAATTTCGTGGCGTACGCCGCGGTCGCCAGTTCGGCGATGCCGTGCGGGTCTGAAAGCGAACGCCCCGTCAGCTCCTGGAGCCGCCGGAGCCGGTAGCGGACGGTGTTCGGGTGTCCGCGGCCACGACCACGAGCAGCCCGTCGGCGGGCAGGCCGAGCAGCGCGGCCGCCTCCCACGGCCCGGCCTCCGGCCCCGGATGACCGGTGAGCAGCGCCTCCACGAGGGCGGAGCGGCGCTGCTGCTGGGCCAGCAGCAGTTCGGCGGTCGCGGCCCGGTAGGCCTCGGTGAGCGCCAGCGCGTGCTGGTCGGTGAGCCGCATGATCAGGCCGGCCGCGGTCAGCAGGGCCTCCGTGGCGGCCGCCAGGTCGTGGCCGCGGGCGTGGTCGACCAGGGCGTCCCAGAGCGTCGTGAAGCAGATCCGGTAGCACTGCAGGACCTCGGGCAGCGGCGCGCCCTGCCTGGCCCGCTGACGACCGGTCGCCTCCGGCACGGTCAGGTCGAGCGGAGCCCGCGGATCGCCGATCGAGGTGATCAGGAAGTGCAGGTTCTCCTCGATCGCGACGTACAGTTCCTCGATCGGGACGAGCTGCTGGTCGCGGTAGATCGGGACGCGTTCGACCGTGGCGTCGGCGGCCTGCTCGATCAGCCGCGGCAGCCCGGCCTCGGCCCACTTGGCCAGGTCGGCGAGTTCGGTGCGGCTCATCAGGGCGCGGTGACGAAGTCGATCAGCGCCTCGACCGGGCCGAGCAGCGCGGGCTCCAGGTCCTTGTACGAGTTCACCTTCGCCAGGATCCGGGCCCAGGCGCGCCGGGAGTCCAGCGGCCACGTCTGGTCCTTGCGATGCAGCCGCTCGCAGACGCCGTCCTTCCACACCTCGCTCTTCGGCACGACCGGCCAGGCCGCGATGCCGACCGACGAGGGTTTGACGGCCTGCCAGATGTCCACGTACGGGTGACCGAGCACCAGGATGCTCTCCTCGCGGCCGCGCTGCAGCCGGTCCGCGGTGCGCGTCTCCTTGCTGTTCGGCACGAGGTGGTCCAGCAGCACGCCGAGCTTGCGGCCGGGCCCGGGCTGGAACTCGGCGGCGATCTCGTGCAGCTCGTCCACGCCGCCGAGCATCTCGACGACGACGCCCTCGATCCGCAGGTCGTCGCCCCAGACCCGCTCGACCAGCTCGGCGTCGTGCTTGCCCTCGACGTAGATCCGTCCGGCCCTGGCCACCTTCGCGCGAAGTCCGTGCACTGCGACGGAGCCCGAGGCGGTCCGGTCCCGGCCCGACTTGGACTCGGCGGGCGCGGCGGGCTTCGGCCTGGTCAGTGCCACCGGCCGGCCTTCGAACAGGAAGCCGGGCCCGAGCGGGAAGACGCGGTGTTTTCCGTACCGGTCCTCCAAGGTGACGGTGTATCCGCCCGGCGTCTTCTCGACCCGGACGACGGCGCCGCAGAAGCCGGTCTCGACGTCCTCCACCACCAGGTCGCGGACGGCCTCCATCTCGACCGTCGTCGGACGCCGCCGTGCGTGGGACGGCAGGTCCCCAGGTCCGTTGCCATGTGCGCTCGCCACAGCCCGAGGGTAGACCAAGGGTCGGGGGCACGCCGTACACTGGACTTGCGAAAGCTGGCACTCCCGGTGAACGAGTGCCAACGCCCGAGTGCCGCCGCGCACGCGACCCGCCGACCAGGAGGTGCACGATGGACGAGCCGAAGCTGGATCGCCGCCGCCTGGACGTGCTGCGGGCGATCGTCGAGGACTACGTCGCCACCCAGGAGCCGGTCGGCTCCAAGGCGCTGGTCGAGCGGCACAATCTGGGCGTCTCCCCGGCGACCATACGTAACGATATGGCCCTGCTCGAGGAGGAGGGCTACATCCACCAGCCGCACACCAGCGCGGGACGGGTGCCCACCGACAAGGGCTACCGGCTGTTCGTGGACCGGCTCACCAACGTCAAGCCGCTGACCCAGGCGGAGCGCCGGGCGATCCACAGCTTCCTGGACGAGGCGGTGGACCTGGACGACGTGGTCTCCCGCACGGTCCGGCTGCTCGCCCAGCTCACCCGGCAGGTCGCCGTCGTCCAGTACCCCTCGCTCTCCCGCTCCGCGGTCCGGCACGTGGAACTCGTCGGCCTGGCGCCGAGCCGGGTGATGCTGGTGCTGATCACCGACACCGGCCGGGTCGAGCAGCGCATCGTGGACGTCGGCCCGATCGACGAGACCGCGCTCGGCGAGCTGCGCGCGCGGTTCAACGCCCAGATCGTCGGACGGCGGCTGGCCGAGGTGCCCGAGCTGCTCGAGGACTTCGCGCGGCGGCTGCCCGGCGGCGACGCGCAGGCCGGCGGCACCGCGCCCTCGGCGGTGGACGCGCTGTGCGCGGTGCTGCTCGAGATGATCGTCGAGCAGCGCGAGGAGCGGGTCGTGCTCGGCGGCACGGCCAACCTGGCCCGCTTCGGCCAGGACTTCCCGGACTCGATCTACCCGGTGCTCGACGCGCTCGAGGAGCAGGTGGTGCTGCTCAAGCTGCTCGGCGAGGCGACCGCGCCCTCGCTGCTGACCGTCCGGATCGGCCGGGAGAACGACTTCGACCAGCTCTCCTCGACCTCGGTGGTCACCAGCGGCTACGGTCGGGGCGAGGACACGCTGGCCCAGCTCGGCGTGCTCGGACCCACCAGAATGGATTATCCGGGCACTATGGGGGCGGTCTCGGCCGTTGCCAGATACGTCGGCCGTATTCTTGAACAGGCGTAGGGCGTAGCCTGGGCGAGGGCCGGATGCCGGGCACCAGACGCGAAGAGCAGTGGAGAAGACTGAACGTGGCGACCGACTACTACGCGGTCCTCGGGGTCAGGCGGGACGCCACCCAGGACGAGATCAAGAAGGCGTACCGCCGGCTTGCCCGAGAACTGCACCCGGATGTGAACCCGGACCCGCAGACCCAGGAGCGGTTCAAGGAAATAGGACTCGCCTACGAGGTGCTGTCCGACCCGCAGAAGCGCCAGGTCTACGACCTCGGCGGCGATCCGCGGGGCGCGGCGGCGGGCGCGGGCGGCTTCGGGCCCGGCTTCGCCTTCAGCGACATGCTGGACGCGTTCTTCGGCGGCGGGGGCCAGCGCGGCCCGCGCTCCCGGGTGCAGCGCGGCCAGGACGCGCTGATCCGGGTGGAGATCTCGCTGCAGGACGCCGCCTTCGGCACCCAGCGCGACATCCAGGTGGACACTGCCGTGGTCTGCCCGACCTGTTCGGGCGACGGGGCGGCTCCGGGAACCCAGCCGGTGACCTGCGACATGTGTCGCGGTCGCGGTGAGGTCTCGCAGGTCACGCGGTCGTTCCTGGGCCAGGTGATGACCTCGCGGCCGTGCCCGCAGTGCCAGGGTTACGGGACGATCGTGCCCACCCCGTGCGTGGAGTGCGCGGGCGACGGCCGGGTGCGCACCCGCCGGACGCTGACCGTGAAGATCCCGCCGGGTGTGGACAACGGCACCCAGATCAAGCTGGCGGGCGAGGGCGAGGTCGGCCCGGGCGCCGGCCCCGCGGGCAACCTCTACATCGAGATCGTCGAGGAGCCGCACGACATCTTCCAGCGGCGCGGGGACGATCTGCACTGCACCGTGACGATGCCGATGACGGCGGCGGCGCTGGGCACGAAGCTCCCGCTGCAGACGCTCGACGGCCAGGTGGAGCTGGACATCCGGCCGGGCAGCCAGTCGGGCCAGTCGATCACCATGCGCGGCCGCGGCATCCAGCATCTGCGCGGCACCACCCGGGGTGACCTGGTGGTGCACATCGAGGTGCAGACGCCGAAGAACCTCGACCCGGCGCAGGAGGACCTGCTGCGGAAACTGGCCGTGCTGCGCGGCGAGGAGCGGCCCCAGGGCACGTTCGCGCCGGGCCAGCAGGGGCTGTTCTCCCGGCTCAAGGACGCGCTGAACAACCGTTAGTCGAACTGTCGGCGGTCTGGGCGTCCGTGCCTGGGCCGCCGACGTCCGTCCTCCGCGAGAAGCAGAGAAATGACCGTTCCCGTCTTCCACGCCCCCCGCGAGCTGCTGTCGGGCGCCTCGACCGTGCGCCTGGACGGCCCGGAGGGGCGCCATGCCGCGGTGGTCCGGCGGCTGCAGCCGCGCGAGCTGATCGACCTGACCGACGGGGCGGGCCTGGTGGCCCACTGCGTCGTCCTGCGCACCGAGGGGCAGGCGCTCGACCTCGAGGTGCTCGAGCTGCTCGAGGAGCCCGCGCCGAGCCCGCGGCTGACGGTGGTTCAGGGCCTGGCCAAGGGCGAGCGCGGCGAGACGGCCGTGGAGACGATGACCGAGATCGGCGTGGACGTCATCGTGCCCTGGTCGGCCGGGCGCTCGATCACCCAGTGGAAGGGCGAGCGCGGCGAGAAGTCGCTGGCGAAGTGGCGCGGTACGGCGCGCGAGGCGGCGAAGCAGTCGCGGCGCGGCTGGTGGCCCGAGGTGACCGAGCCGGCCACGACGTCCACGGTGGCGAAGCTGCTGGCCGCCGCCACGCTGCCGATCGTGCTGCACGAGGAGGCCGAACTGGCCTTGGCGGTTGTCGAACTTCCGAAGAAATCTGACGATACGACAGATGGCGTCGCCGAGATCGTGCTCGTGGTCGGCCCCGAGGGCGGGATCGCGCCGGACGAGCTCGCACGGTTCGCCGAGGCGGGCGCCGCGCCCTACCGGATGGGCCCGACCGTGCTGCGTACGTCGACCGCCGGGACGGCCGCCGCCGCGGTCCTGCTCGCCCGCTCCGGCCGCTGGGCCTGAGCGCTCTGCCGCTCGACGAGGGGGCCGCGGGTCAGTCGCAGACCTTCGGGGAGAGCGTGTCGCCCTCGACGAAGCCGTAGGGCGAGTTCGGCGGGTAGTAGAAGTAGTGCCCCTCGGCCTGGTAGCAGGTCCCCTTCGCCGCCGCGACCGGCGCCGACCAGTAGTCCGGGCCGCCCGCGCCGCCGATGTACGTGCGGGCCCCGTCGATCGAGTCGTGCGTCGCGTCGTACACCGCCATGCCGACGTCGTAGCGCACGTGCAGCTTGCGGAACTGCAGCCAGGCGAAGGAGTAGCCGTAGAAGTCGTGGCAGGCGGGGGAGTAGAACTCCTTCACCGAGAACGAGACCATGCCGTCGTAGATCTCGTGCGCGGTCGGGCCGACCTGGTGCACGTCGGCGCACGGGCCGCCGCTGAACAGCAGCCGCGGGCGTTCGGGCACGGTGACGGTGACCGGCGTCTGCCCGACCTGCCCGGCCCGTCCCGTCTGCTCGGCGGTG
>Ga0185299_10001556_pt1 | contig 42760 bp, 42 predicted proteins | sample PaiPotPPA55metaG_FD_128002 | JGI IMG/M metagenome (GOLD analysis project Ga0185299, IMG submission 128002) | Iron sulfur acid spring bacterial and archeal communities from Banff, Canada, to study Microbial Dark Matter (Phase II) - Paint Pots PPA... ... | reverse complement strand
AACTCGTAAAACAGAGCCTCTTGTTGAACTCGCCGCTCTCCCATCATTGCAACTTCACCCCCGCCCGACGACCAGAGTGAATCAGCGCCTTCGAATGCGTGCAACACTTAGTTTTTCAACGCAATCGGGCAAAACCGGAAGCGCCGATCTCGAACAACGTGCTTCCGCTCAGCGCCGTTAGCCGTCATTGGATGAGTCGCGTATAAACGGCGCAAAACGACCGGTCCGGCAAGTCTGAAACCTCGGGACGAAAGTCGGCATCCAGGAGATTGCGCATGGCCCTCGACCTCGAATCTCGCTTCCCGCGCATCAATCTGGGCTTTTGGCCATCTCCCATTCACCCCTTGCGTCGCCTGTCAAATGAACTTGGCATCGAGGTCTGGGCCAAGCGTGACGACGTCTCCTCGGGCCTCGCCTTCGGCGGCAACAAGGTGCGCAAGCTGGAGTGGCTTGCCGCCGACGCCGTGGCCCAGGGGTGCGACACGCCGGTCTCGATCGGCAACATCCAGTCCAATCACACGCGCCAGGTCGCGGCCGTCGCCGCCGTCCTGGGCATGCGCTGCCGCCTAGTGCAGGAGGAGTGGACGCGCTGGGAAGACCCCGTCTATGACAAGGTCGGCAATATTCTCCTCTCTCGCCTTATGGGCGCCGAGACGCTGCTCGAAGGCGAAGGCTATTCCACCGCGGTGAAGAAAACATGGGAGCGAGCGCTGGAGCAGGTCCGGCGCGAGGGCGGCAAACCCTACGCCATTCCCGCCGGCGCGTCCGACCATCCGCTGGGCGGCCTGGGCTATGCAAACTTCGCCGACGAGATTGCTGCACAGGAAGCACAGATGCGCATCTTCTTCGACACTGTGGTGACCGCGACCTGCACCGGCTCGACCCAGGCCGGCATGATCGTGGGCTTCGCCGCGCAGGAGCGGGAGCGGCGGCTGATCGGTATCGACACCGCCGCCAACGAATCCATGACCCGAGCAGCGGTGACCAGGATCGCTCGGGCCACCGCGGAACTGGTGGGCCTGAAGCGCGCGATCTCCGACAACGCGATTGAGATCGACCCCCGCTTCGCCGGGCCCGATTACGGCCTGCCTGACGATGCGACCATCGCCGCCATCCGAAAGGCGGCGTCGCTGGAGGCGATGCTGACCGATCCCGTCTACGAGGGAAAATCCATGGCCGGCCTGATTGCTATGGCTCGCCGCGGAGAGATCCTGTCCGGATCGAAGGTGCTGTATGTACATCTCGGCGGTGCGCCGGCCTTAAACGCGTATCATAAAGCGTTCGCTTGACCAACCGGACGGTGCGATTTGCGGAATGCGCGGCCACGACATTGAACGCTCGTCGTTTAGCCGTTTCGAGGTAGTAGGTTGAAGGGTGCGCTCGCGAGAATGCGTTAGCGAAGCACCCTGCAAAGCAATCTAACCTGCTGAGTTCAATCCTATGGTCGCCCGCTCGCGTTTCTTTTTGACCGCGACCGCTCGCTGACCATCCATCCACCGGGACGGACGGCAGGTGACGTGAGCCATTGGTTATTTCGGAGAGCGCAACCGCTTTGACCCGTGGATCGAGGCGACCGGCACGATGTACGAGCGCGCCAAGGGCGAGCCAAAAGGCCGTCGTGTCACTCGGATTGTCGAAGTTCGCCTCATAGTTCTTGGCGGCCAGATCACTCGCCCCCTCATCGGTCCGCGCATCGGCGAGGAATGTACGGTAGTCCGCCCGCAAATCCGCTGTTTCGTCGTCATCGAAGAGCCCCGTACCCCAAGCGCCCATTGCCGTCCTCTACTATTTCGCCCTGCAGTGAATTCCCGCGCGCACAAGCCCGATATTGTGAAAGGGCCGGGTCGCGGGCAGACCTAGCTATTTATGAGTTCACACCCCTAGGGGCTCCTAGGCAGCCAAAACAACGGGCTCAAACAGCCCGGCATCGTTGTTCCGCACATTGCCGACCCGGCCATCAACCGGGTAGGACCGCATCAACGCAGCCGGGTACGGCCGCAGGATCAGCCAGCGCAAATCGTCGGGATCGGCCTCACGCTCGCCGAGCCAGGTCGCCCACTTGTCGCGCGGCAGGATCACCGGCATGCGATCGTGAATCGGGGCGCACAGCTCGTTTGGTACGGTCGTGATGATCGTGAAGGTCTGCAGCGTGTCGCCGGTCGTCCGGTCCTTCCAGCGCTCCCACAGCCCCGCCATCGCGAGCGGCAGGCCATCGCCGCTGACGATCGCGTAGGGTTGTTTCCCGCTCGCGGTCTTCTGCCATTCATAGAAGCCGTCGACCGGCACGATGCAGCGTTGCCCGCGGGCGAACGCGTCGCGGAAGGCGGGCTTCGCCGCGACCGTCTCGGCCATAGCGTTGATGCAGCGCGCGCCGATCGCCTTGTCCTTCGACCAGGACGGGATCAGCCCCCAACGGCAGAGGTTGAGCGAGCGGCGGCCGTCGCGGTCGAGCCGCACGATCGGCAGCGTATCCGTCGGCGCGCCATTGTAGGTCGGCGCGGCGTTCGGCACCGGATTGACGGTCTCGAACAGCACCCGGATCTCGCTCAGCGGCGTCTTCTGCACAACCCGGCCACACATCTTGCCGCTCTCTCTCGCACCGATAATGGGGCGCCGCATCATACTCTGGACACGGCCTATCGTCATAGAACAATATAGGAACAGAGGCCATGCATCGGAGGCGGATCATGTTTTTCAGCTTCCCCGAGGACGCCCGCTGGAATGCGGACCGCCAAGCCGTCGAGTTCGGCGTCGGAATCGGTGAATACGAGGGTGTCGTTCGAGTGCCGCGGCAGGTCTTCCGGCGCTTTGTCGACGGCGCGGTCACGCCGGAGCGCTGCCTGGAGACCTATCACCGACAGCGCACGCGGTTCGAGCTCGTCGCCGAAAGGAAACTCCGCCGGCGCCAGTTGACTGATGACGGCAATGTCGAGATCACCGGGCGCGATCTGCACGCCCCAAAGGCTCAGCCGCCCGGGCGGGCGTACTCGGCCACGTTCGACGCGGGGCTGGAATGAGAGCGGCGCAGATCGCTAAGCGCGAGTCCGATCTCCGGTTTCCGGTGCGGATCCGCATCGCCGTTCCGGCTGGGGGCCTCGGCGAGCTCAATCAGATGCATGCGTGGCTTGATGAGCACTGCGGTTTGACAGGCTGGGCAATGGCGCCTTCGGGTACGCGCGGCGTCCTCAATGACGCGATCTCGGTCTACTTTCTCGATGCGTCGCTCGCCAGCGCCTTTGTCGCGCGTTGGTGCAAGGGCCAGAAGATCGAAATCGATCAGGGCGCCTTTCTAGTACGCGAGGATGCGCCGGCGCGACGGGTCCCCCGCTGGGCACCATAAAACCCCTTAGGCCGCACCGGGCCTACGACCGCGGCCAAGGGCAGCGCACCTCGCGCGGCGGCTTGTCCTCCCGGATGCCCTGATAGATCACCTGGCGCAAAAGCCCCTGCTCAGTCCACGTCAGGTACTTGACCGCGACCACCAGCTCCGGCCGCACCCAATGCACGCGCGAGAGCTGCAGCGGCGCGCCGAAATGGCTGGTGCGCGGCGGTGGTGCATAAAGCGGCATTCTCCCGACGGCGAGCGGCTTCAATCGGTGCCACAGGCGTTCCAGCTCGGCGTCGCTGATGCCGGCGCTCCGGCGGCACCTCAGCCGGCGGCAGCGGGGCGGGGCTGTGCGCGGGCCGATACGGGGCGCAGCCGTTTCTCGCCAAGAAAGAGCAGGATCGGGGACGCGATGAAGATCGATGATGACGTTCCCACGACAATGCCGAAGATGATCGCCAGGCCAAATCCGCGCATGACCTCGCCACCGATCAGCGCGAGCGGCAGAATCGAAAGCACGACCGTCAATGACGTCGCGACCGTGCGGCCGAGCGTCTGATTGATGCTCAGATCGATCAGTTCACGCAGCGGCATCGTCCGATGCTTCGCGAGATTCTCCCGGATGCGGTCGTAGACAACAACCTTGTCCGTCACCGAGTAACCGATCAGAGTCATCAGGGCGGCCACCGAATTCAGGTCGAACTCGAACCGGGTGACGCCGAAGAACCCGATCGTTTTGGTAATGTCGAGAAGCAATGTCGCGACGAGCGCGACGCCAAATTGCCACTCGAACCGAAACCAGATGTAAAGCAGCACCGCGACCAACGCGAGTGCGGTCGCGAGGACGCCGTTGCGGAACAGTTCGCTGCTGACCCTGGCGCCAACCACCTCGATCCGGCGCACCTCGACATTTGGCAGCGTCTCGGCAATGCGCGCCGCGATGACACGTTGCGGGTTTTCGATCTGCTTCTGATTGCCGAAGCGTACGAGAACATCGCGCGGCGAGCCAAATTCCTGTACCCGCAGGTCACCGGCGTCGAACGGCGCGAAAGCCTGTCGAACTGCGTCGGGCTGCAGCGGCTGCGCGCCCCGAAGTTCAATCGCGATGCCGCCGCGAAAATCGACGCCGAGATTGAGGCCGGGATAAAAAAACAGCGCGACGGAAAGGGTGCTCAGGACCGCCGACACGATCACGCCGGCGAAGCGGCCGCGCATGAAGCGGATCGCGGTGTGCTCGGGGAGGAGGCGAAGCCGGCGCACGGAGGGCTCCTGTCAAAAACGCAGAGGCGAGCGGGAACCGCGGGCGCTCGCCCAGGCCCTCATTCGGACGATCAGGTAAGGCAGCACAACAAACAGGATGGCGGCGATGTAGAACCAGGTGATCGCGTCCTGATCGACCCAGTCGTTCGCCTGATGGCACCACGACACGGTCTCGCCGCGCAGAACGTGCCGCTCGATGGCCTCGGCCTCACTGATGTTGCGGGCTCCGCCTAGCTGGTTCGGTGCCACGTACCAGACATGGCCCTTGGCGGCTGGAGCGAGCGCCGTAAACGTTGGATCCGGCGGACCGTAATCCCCGTGGAACAGGCACACCATCTCGTCCTACCAGGCTTTGATGGCTGTTACCGTCGACGGCGTGCAGTCAGGCGGCGCTGTTCGGATTGCGGGTTGACGATCCGGGCGGGCGAACATTGCCAGTAATCGGCCATGTCGCGCTCGGCGTTCTGAGCCAGAGCATCGAATTCCACGGCCCAGAGGCGGAGTTTCGCCCTGGCAAAGTCGTTGCGTGCGACCGGCACAAGCCTCCGGGCTTGGTCTGCGAGTTCGCGACAGAAACTTGGGTGCATGGAAGGCTCCCTAAAACCCGCGTCCGCCAAGACAAAAATGGATCCGGCCCCGATCGCCTTCCGCTTCGCGCAGCGCGTATCGCTCCGCCGCTTCGCTGGTTTCGAAGCCGCGCTCCGTCAAGCCGGGCATCTCGACAACCAGCCAGTGCCCGTTTGCGTCGCGCCGAATGGTGAATTCCCGAAGCACGCGCTGGCCGGGTGGCGCATCGAAGTAGGACATGAAGACACCGATCAGTCATTGCGGCCGGCGCCGGCGGTAACCAAGCAAGAGCGGCGCTGTCTGTGGCCTTTGGTTATCGTGGTGACCGCTGCATAAAGATTCGATGATGTTTTTTTCTGTCTTCTATTGCTCCATGAAGTAGCGCTCGCATTGACGTGGTGCGCTTGCCCCTGTCTTGTCCTACATGACCGGCCGGTGTCGCGGTGCAGGCTCGGCTCCTGCGGCAGTGGGGGCAGGCTTTTGAGTGGAACGAACCTCTCGACCGGCTTGCTGATCAGGTGCTCGCCGGACTTAACCGCATCGGGGAGGCAAGGTCATGAGCGCCGCCCCGGAAACGATTGCCGAGCAGATAAAGCGCGAAGTGCGAGAACGGCTCCGGCAAAAGCGCGTCGAGTGAGAATCCCTTTTTTCCGAGTGGCTGACCAACCGCGGCAAGGCCGCGAGCGGCGACGAAAGCGATGAGGACATGCAAGCGCAGTTGGAACGGCGGGACGAGTTGGCGCGGCTGATCACCACGACGCCCGCTGTCTTCCCGTGGATGATCATGTGGAAGCTGGAGGTGCTGGAGCATTACCTCGGCTGGGCTGACGGCACGAACTGGACCGACAACCGCGAGGTCGTGATGCTCGCCGGCATCAAGGCCGACCTGTTGCGGTTCGAGCAGGGCGAACCTCAGAACGAGTAACCCTGCCGCATCCCCTACAGCCCCGCTCGGCGCAATCCGGGCGGGGTTTTTCTCATACGATTGCAGCAAGGTTGCAACAAGGGGGAGAAAATCGGCAAAATTTCTAGCGTAAAGGAAGATTTTAAGTCCGCTGCGTCTACCGTTTCGCCACGTCCGCTCGTGGCTCGAAAAAACCGCAGAATGCCTCGCGTTCCAGCAATCCAACACGAAGAACAATATTTGAACTCCAAAGGGTTTGCCACCGGATTGCCGCCCAAAGCCCCGGCATAGCGGTGGCAACATTGGTCTACGGGCCGGTCGAGTTCAGACAGCGCACGGCGCGCGCGAGCCCGCGGTAATCAAAATCGCGCAACGATCCGGCGCGAGCAGCGTTCTCCTGGGGGCCGAGCGCAGGCACAAGGCCGCGACGGCCGGCGAATCGTCGGGAGGGGCAGCGATGGCGACGCACCGCCGCGGCATCTTGGCCGCCAGTTTGGCGTCGTTCCTCCTCTCTTTGGTGCCGGCGCGGGCGCGAACGATCGCCGGCAAATTGCCCTGGCACCCCTCGCCCGGCGTGCCGCCCACCCCGGTGCGTCCCGGCGGCTGGGAATTCTTCACCGCCGATGAAGCCGCCGCTGTCGAGGCGCTGGTCGACCGGCTGATTCCGCCCGATGCGAAATTCCCCGGCGGCAAGGACGCTGGCTGTGCCGTGTTCATCGACCGGCAGCTCGCCGGGCCGTACGGCAGCGCGCAGGGCCTCTACATGCGCGGACCTTTCGCGGACGGGACGCCACAGCAAGGCTTTCAGTCGGCGCACACGCCCGCTGAGCAGTACCGCGCCGCGCTCGCGGCGCTCGATAAGCATTGCCGGGCGACGCAATCGGGCAAGTCGTTCGCCGCCCTCTCGGACGAAGAGAAGGACAAGATCATCGGCGGCCTCGAAAACGGCAACATCCAGCTCGAGGGCGTGCATACCCCGCAATTCTTCGATCGGTTGCTGCAGAACACGCGGGAGGGGTTTCTCGCCGACCCGATCTACGGCGGCAACCGCGACATGGCCGGCTGGAAGATGATCGGCTTCCCGGGCGCGCGCTACGATTACCGAGATTGGGTCGGGCGTCACAACGAGCCCTATCCGCTGCCACCGGTCAGCATTGGCGGCCGCCCCGAATGGATGCCGCGCCGATGATGCCGCAACCAATGGCGAGGCCGGCGGCGAGGGCCGAGCCATGACCCGCAAGCTGCCGGCGACCGACGCCGTCATCATTGGGCTGGGCTGGACCGGCTCGATCCTCGCCGAGGCGCTGACCCGCGCCGGGCTCAACGTCGTCGCGATCGAGCGCGGTCCGTGGCGCGACACCCCGACCGATTTCCCGCCGACCTACGCGCAGGACGAATTGCGCTACCGCATCCGCCACGAGCTGTTTCTGCGGCCGGCGCAGGAGACGATGACGTTCCGCAACAAGATGAGCGAGACGGCATTGCCGATCCGCACCTGGGGCGCGTTCATGCCGCCCAACGGCGTCGGCGGCGGCGGCGTGCATTGGAACGCGCAGACCTGGCGGTTTCAGCCGAGCGACTTTCGCCTGCGGACGCATCTGACCGAGCGCTATGGCGCCGGGTTCCTGCCCGCCGACATGACGATCCAGGATTGGGGCGTGACGTTCGGGGAGCTCGAACCCTGCTACGACCGTTTCGAATATCTCTGCGGCACGTCGGGCAAGGCCGGCAATGTGAACGGCGCGAAGCAGGAGGGCGGCAACCCGTGGGAGGGCGCGCGCAGCCGCGAATACCCGACCCCGCCGCAGCCCCAGCCCTACGGCTCGGTGCTGTTCGCCGAGGCGGCAAAACAACTGGGCTACGCGCCGTTTCCGCAGCCCTCCGGCAACCTGTCGCAGGCCTACACGAATCCGCTCGGCGTCACGATCGCACCTTGCACCTATTGCGGCTTCTGTGAGTGGTTCGGCTGCGGCAATTACTCCAAGGCGAGCCCGCAGACGACGATCCTGCCGGTGTTGCTGCGCCGCCCCAATTTCGAGGCGCGCACGCTTTGTGAAGTGCTGCGCATAAACCTCGACGGATCGGGCAAGCGGGCGCGCAGCGTCACTTATATGACGACCGACGGCGAAACCTTGGAGCAGCCCGCGGATCTCGTGCTGCTCTGTGCCTTTCAGCTGTTCAACGTCCACCTGCTGCTGTGGTCGGGTATCGGCAAGCCGTACGACCCCAACACCGGCGAGGGGGTCATCGGCAAAAACTTTTCGCATCAGGTGACATCGAGCGTCGAGACCTTTTACGACGGCAAGAACTTCAACCCGTTCATCGCGTCGGGCGCCATCGGCATGTGCATCGACGAATTCAACGGCGACAATTTCGACCACTCGAAGCTCGGTTTTGTCGGCGGCGGCTATCTAGGCGCGGTGCAGACCAACGGGCGGCCGATCCAGTCCGTGCGCGTGCCGAAAGGCACCCCGCAATGGGGCGCGGCGTGGAAAGAGGCCGCCGCGAAATACTACCTCAGCAATTACGAGCTCGTGACGCATGCCAGCTGCTACACCTACCGCGACGTCTATTGCGATCTCGACCCGACCTACACCGACACGTTCGGCCGCAAATTGATGCGGATTACCTTCGATTTTCACCCGAACGAATTGCGTATGTCGGAGTACATCACCGACCGTCTCGCCGAGATCGCGCAGAAGATGGGTCCGACGCACATCGACAAGAAGCCGCGCACGGGTCCCTACACGATCGTCGATTACCAGACGACGCACACCTGCGGTGGCGCGATCATGGGCAGCGATCCGAAAACGAGCGCACTGAACCGCTATCTGCAAAGCTGGGACGTCTCCAACCTGTTCGTCATGGGCGCGACCGCGTTCCCGCAGAACGCCGGCTACAACCCGACCGGCACGGTCTGCGCTCTCGCGTTCTGGGCGGCGGACGCGATCGTCAACCAGTACCTGAAGGATCCGGGCCCGCTCGTGCGGGCCTGAGCACGGCCGGGCGATGAAGCGAACCGCGCTCGCCTTTTTTCTTTCGCTGCTGTTCGGCGCGGCGGCAGCATCAGCCGATACCGACAGCCAGTCCTATGATGTCATCGAGCACGGCCGCTATCTCGCCGCGCTCGCCGATTGCGCCGGTTGTCATAACGAGCCCGGCGGCAAACCCTATGCCGGCGGGCTCGCGCTCGCGACGCCGTTCGGCAAAATCCTGGCGCCCAACATCACGCCCGACCGCGACACCGGGATCGGCGCTTGGAGCGACGATGATTTCGTCAACGCGCTGCTCAACGGCACCGGACCTGGCGGCGAGCGGCTCTATCCGGCCATGCCCTACCCCTATTACACAAAGATGAGCCGCAAGGAGGCGCTCGCGATCCGCGCCTATCTCGACACCATCGAGCCGGTGAATCACGACGTCGTCCCGAACCAGCTGCCGTTTCCGTTCAACATCCGCGCCAGCCTGCGGGTGTGGGACTCGCTGTTCTTCACGCCCGGCCGGTTCGAGCCGGTCGCCGGCCAATCGGCGGAATGGAACCGCGGCGCCTTTCTCGTGCAAGGGCCAGGGCATTGCGGCGTCTGCCATACGAAGAAGAATTTCTTCGGCGGCGACGAAAGCAGCCGCGCGCTGCACGGCGGCGCGCTGCAAGGATGGTTCGCGCCGAACCTGACGGGCGACCCGCGCCTGGGGCTCGGCGGCTGGTCGGTGGAAGACATCGCCACCTATCTGAAGACCGGCCACAACCGCATCACCGCGGCGACCGGTCCGATGTCCGAGGTCGTCGTGGATTCGACCTCGCAGCTGCACGACGACGATCTGCACGCCATCGCGGTCTATCTGAAGAGCCTGCCGGAGCGTGAGGAAGCGCCAAAGCCGGTCGCCGACAACGATCCGGCGATGCGCGCAGGCAGCGCCATCTTCGCCGACCAATGCAGCGCCTGTCATATGCCGACGGGCGACGGCATCCCGAACATGTTCCCGGCGCTCAAGGGCAGCGCCGCGGTGCAATCGGCCGACCCGACAAACCTGATCCGTATCGTGCTGCAAGGAGCCCGGAGCGTCGCGACCGATGCCGCTCCCACCGCGCCGGGCATGCCCGCGTTCGACTGGAAATTGTCGGATGCGGAGACTGCCGCGGTCGTCACCTACGTGCGCAACGGCTGGGGCAATGCCGCCGCCGCGGTCTCATCGGGCGATGTTCGCCGCCAGCGAGATGCACTGGCAGAGAACCCTGATTGACCCGCTGTTAAGGCTGCGGTGGGTCACCTCGAGCATCTCGATCTTATAGGATCGCGCGAACCGCGTCCGATACCAATGTCGTGGTCTCAGTCTTCCGCTAGACCCTCCTGCGGATCGCCGCCGAGGGCGCGGATTATTGCCTTCAACTCCTCGACCGCGGCGCCGATCCGCTCCCGCTCGGTGCCGCGGATGACCAGCGTGACCCCGAAATCGCTGCGCCGGAAATACGGGTAGGAGCCGATTTCGAGGTCGGCGAAGCGTGTCTGCAGCTCGCCGAGCTCCTTGGCGATCGTGCCCTCCGCCAGGCTGCAGCTGACGCTGCGGCTGAGCAGCGCCGCCCCGCCTTGCAGCTTGTGCTTCAGCTCGCTGAAGATCGCTTGCATGATCTGCGGCACGCCGGGCAGCACGAACACATTGTCTATGCGAAATCCTGGGGCGCGCGAGATCGGGTTTGGCAACAGCACGGCCCCGTCCGGCACCTGCGCCATCCGCAGCCGCGCCTCGTTGAGGCCGCCCGGCGGGTAGTGGGTTTCGAGCAGCCGCTTGGCCTCGGGGTGCACGATCAGCGGCACCGCGAACGCCTCGGCAATGCTCGCCGACGTAATATCATCATGGGTCGGCCCGATGCCGCCCGTCGTGAACACATAATCGAACGCGCGGCGTACCTCGTTGACCGTGCTGATGATGACATCGGCATCGTCGGGAATGACGCGTGCCTCGCGCAGGCGGATGCCGGCCTCGTTGAGCCCCTTGGCGAGAAACGCGAGATTGGCGTCCTGGGTGCGGCCCGACAGAATCTCGTTGCCGATGATCAGGACGCAGGCGGTTACCGTTTGCGGCGGGTTGTCGGCCGGGCTCATCGCACCCTCGATCTCTTAACTGGCGTAGACTGGCCGCCTTTCATAGGCAAAGGCCGGCCGCCATACAATCGCCGGCATCGTGGGGCAAGGTGTTTGCCGGGCGGCATTGTAGCGGAGGGAGGGTCTGCCTACCTTCGCAATCGGAACCGGTATGACGATGATTGCCGCTACATTGGGATCGGATTATCACCTGGGGGCGCGGCTGCCCGGCCGCGCCGGTAGAGCGAAGAGTACTCGGTCATGCAGCAGGACCTGATGCCGGGCTTGGGGCTCGCGCGCGGTATGCGCAGCGAGCAGATCAAGCTCCACGGACCCGACGCCTTTGAGGGCATGCGGCGGGCAGGCCAGCTCGCCGCGACGACGCTCGATTTCATTACTCCCTACGTGCGTCCTGGCGTTACGACCGGCGATCTCGATCGGCTGTGCCACGAATTCATCGTCGGTCGCGATGCGATCCCGGCGCCGCTCAATTACCGCGGCTTCCCGAAATCGATCTGCACGTCGATCAATCACGTCGTCTGCCACGGCATTCCAGGCGACCGCCGCCTCATGGACGGCGATATCCTTAACATCGACGTGACCGTGATCGTCGACGGCTGGCATGGCGATACGAGCCGTATGTACTTCGTCGGCGAGCGCATTCCGATCAAGGCGAGAAAGCTCGTCGAGGTCACGTACGAGGCGATGATGCGCGGCATCGCGGTGGTGCGGCCGGGCGTCCACATCGGCGCGATCGGCGATGCGATCCAGCGCTTTGCCGAAGGCCACCGCTATTCGGTGGTCCGCGATTTCTGTGGCCATGGGGTCGGGCGCATCTTTCACGACGCGCCCTCGATCCTGCATTACGGCCGCCCGGAAGACGGGCCGGTCATGCGCGAGGGCATGTTCTTCACGGTCGAGCCGATGATCAATGCCGGCCGTTACGAGGTGAAGGTGCTGAGCGACGGCTGGACGGCGGTGACCAAGGACCGCTCATTGTCGGCTCAGTTCGAGCACACCGTCGGCGTGACGGCTACCGGCTACGAGATCTTCACGATCTCGCCGACCGGGCTGCACCAGCCGCCCTACGATCTCAGCCTTCCGGCGACAACGCGGCAACCGTAACGCCCGTCACGGCACCAGCCGCACCGTCGCCCGGGCGCTGCGGCCCTGTGCGTCGACGACGGTCAGCTGCGCGAAACCCGGCCCGTCCGGTTGCCAGTACAGAGCCCGGTGCGGCGCCGCCGGCACGACCGGCCTGCCGTCGATCAGCCAGCGCAACGGCCCGTGTCCGCCGGCCGCCTCGAGCGGCAGCGCCGTGCCGTCCCACGCGACCACGGCGCCATCAGGCGGGTAGAGGATCTTTGGGGCGCCCGGATCGGTGCTGCGGCTCTTATCGAACGGCCCGGGATCGAGCCGGCGCAATCCTTGCGGCAACTCACGGCGGCTGATCCGCAGCGCCTCGGGCGGCGGCTCCGGCGACGCCATCGCAGGGACAGGCCCGAGCAAATCGGCAATCTTGAACAAAACCGGCGCGGCCGTCGTGCGGCCGCTATGGCCGGGCATCGGCGTGCCGTCCGGCCGCCCCGCCCATACCGCGATCGTTACCTGGGCATCATAACCGATCGCCCAGAAATCGCGGAAGCCGTAGGAGGTGCCGGTCTTGACCGCGAGCCGCCGCCGCTGGCGCAACTCGGCGGGCGGAAGCCCGGGCGGCGGCGGCGCGTTCCGCAGGATGTCACCAACATACCAGGCGGCGAGCGGGCCGAAGATCGTGGTCTCGCGGCCGGGCGGATCGCCCGCCCGATAGCGCAGCGGCGCGACCTCGCCGTTATGCGCCAATGCCGTGTAAAGCGTTGCCAGATCGACCAGCGAGATGCCGGCGCCGCCCAGCGCGATCGCGAGACCTGGATCGGCGGTCGGGGCCGGCAGCCTCAGCCGGATGCCGGAGGCCTCCAGCGCCGCGGTAAAGCGGCTCGGCCCCAACCGGTCGAGCACCGCGACCGCCGGCACGTTCAGCGAGTATTGCAAGGCTTCGGTCGCGCTGACCGCGCCCTGGAAATGCCCGTCGAAATCGGTCGGCGCGTAATCGCCGAAATGGCGCGGCCGGTCTTCGAGCACGGTTTCCGGATGAATGATCAGCCGGTCGAACGCCATCGCGTAGATGAACGGCTTCAGCGCCGATCCCGGCGAGCGCACCGCCCGCGCCATGTCGAGCGTGCCATGCCGCGCCGCATCGCCGAATTCGGCGTTGCCGACATAGGCGAGAACGGTTCGCTCGCGATTGTCGATGACGAGGGCGGCGAAGGTCGCCTGCGGATCGAGATCGGCGGCCTCGCGCCGCAGCAGCGCTTCGAGCTGCAGCTGCAGCAGCGGATCGATCGACGTCCGCTGAATCGGCGCGTCCGGTGCGTCGTTCCGAAAGGCGCGGGCGAGATGGACGGCGTGGAACGGCAACGCCGCCCTGTGCCGCGGCACTGGCTCGGCGCGCGCTTCGATCCACGCCTGCTCTGAAATGATGCCCTTGCTGCGCATGCGTTCGAGGACCGCATCGCGCGCCTGGCGCGCCGCCTCGGGATGACGGTCCGGGCGCAGCCGTTCCGGTGTGCGCGGCAGCGCAACCAGCAACGCCGCCTCGCCGGGCGACAGATGCCGCGGCTCCTTGCCGAAATAGGTAAGGCTCGCCGCCCGCACGCCTTCCAGATTCCCGCCGAACGGCGCCAAGGTCAGGTACAGGTCAAGGATAGCGTCCTTGCCCGCGCGCCTTTCAAGCGCCAGCGCCTCCGCGGCTTCGATGACTTTGGCCGCGAGCGAACGTGGCCGCCGTTCGAGCAGCCGCACCGCCTGCATCGTAAGCGTCGATGCGCCGGAGACGACATGGCCCCGGCTCGCCAATTGCCCCAAGGCCCGAAGCACGGCGAGCGCATCGACCCCGGGATGCGCCGCGAAGCGCTGATCCTCGGCCGCGGTCAGCATCCGGCGATAGAGCGGATCGACATCCCCAGTGCCGACCGGCAGGCGCCATTTGCCGTCGGCGCTCAGAAACCCGCGCAGGATCGACCCGTCGCGCGCCAGCACCAGCCCCGATAGGTCGCGGCTCCGCTCCAGCCCCGGCCCCGGCAGCGCGAGATAGGCGGCAATGAACACCAGGAACGTCGCTAGGATCGCCATGGGCCAGAGGGCTCCGCGTCTGAGCCAGGCGAAGCGCGCTCCCTCTCCGCCCTCAAGGGCGGAGAGGGTGGGGGTGAGGTGGGGGACTCCAGTGTGTCCGCCAAAGGCCACCTCACCCTCCCATCGCTCTGCGATGGGCCCCTCCCTCTCCGCCCTGAAGGGCAGAGAGGGGTTTCTATGCCGCCGGAAAAGCGTCACCGCGGCTGGACCGAGAGCTTGCCCATGGCCGTGCGGCCGGTTGTTTCCGGCTCATACATGTCCTCGACGACCAGCGCGGGATAAATAAACTCGCCGGGGGTCACCGCGCGGACGACATAGGCCAGCGTGAACTCGGCGGTGTTCTCGCCGAGATCGAGCGCGGCCACATATCGGTCGTCGCGCGCTTCGGTGTAGGCGGTCGCGGTGAGGTTCTTCAGCCAATCGAAATTCTTGCCTGATTGCGCTTCGCCGGGCGCGCTCTCGATCTCGAACCCGGCCGGTAATAGATCGACAACGAGCGTCCGAACGGCGCGTGCTGCATCGGCGCGCTTGCCTTTGATGACCACCACGAACAGATCGGTCTGCCGCACCTTCTTCAGATCCGCCGGCGAGCCGTCAGGCCGGTAGATTGTGCGGCTGACCGTGTAGCCCTTGCTCTCGGCCGGCAGCTCGCTCTTCGGCACGCCGGTAATCGAGACCGTCCGCCACGCCGGGCTCATGCCGCGGTTGGCGATGGTGGCGGGCGGGGCGCCGCTGCCGAGCAGGCGGCGCAGATAAAGCGGCTCGCCGCGGCTTTGCGGCGCGGCATCGCCCTCCGCGACAGTCATCGTGCCGCCGGTGGCGCGCGCCGCCGCCTCTGCCGCCATCAACAACCAGGCCTGCTCCTGCGTGCTCGTGCGGCTGGCATGCGCGAACAGTTCGGCGATGCGGTCCATGACCGTGGTCAGGCGCGGCGCAGCGTTGCGGCCGTCGGCGGCAAAGGCGAGCACCGCGGCGCCGTCGCGCAGTTCGCTGCCGTAGTCGATGTAGCGCAGGTCTCTCGGGCGCTGCGGCGGCGGTCGCAACGCCGCGTCGAACGCCGCCGTCGAGCGCGCCGTATCGCCGGCTTGCGCCAACGCTGCCGCCAATTGCGCCTTGGCCAATTGGGTCGGCAGGTCCGCCATCCTCGTATCGTTGAAATAGCGCAGTGTCGCGAGATCGTCGGCGCCGGCATGCGCCAGCACGTAATGCGCGTAGGCGAGCGCCGGCAGATCCTTCGCCTCGTCATGCTCCTGGCGCACATAGTCCCGCAGCCAGGCGACCGCGCCCTTCAGGGCATAATCCGGCACATTCTTGCCGTGCTCCTTGGCGCGCAGCAGAAAATCGGTCGCATAGGCGTCGAGCCACGGCACCGTGTCGTCGGTCTCGTTCCACACCCCAAAGCTGCCGTCCGAGCGCTGCAATTCGGCGATATGCCCGATCGCGCTGTCGATCGCGCCGGCCGGATCGAACCCGGGATCGGTGCGCCACAACCCGGCGACCGCGTCGACATAGAGGAGCGGCAAGGCGCGGCTCGTCGTCTGTTCAATGCAGCCATAGGCGTAGCGGTCGAGCGCCCGCAACAGGCCGGGCACATCCCAATCCGGCCGCGGGCTGACCGACAGCAAGGCCTCCGCCGTGCCCGGCAGGAACTCGTCGGCGCCGCCATCGTCGAGGGTGACGCTCTGCCCGGGTTCGAGCTTCCCTACAAAGCGGCGCAACTGATACGCCTGCGCCGGCCGCACCCCGACCGTGAAGTCGCGCGCGATATGGAGATCGCCGGGCCCGGCGAGATCGAGACGCAGCGCGATCGTGCCGATCGTCGTTGCCGATAGCGGGAAACTGCCGCTGAAATTTTCGCCGGCGGCGAACTTGACCGTGCGTTCGGCCGGCGCCGCGAATGCGCCAGCGCCATCAGCGCTCAGCTTCAGCCGGTAGTCGCCGGCGCCGCCTTCGAGATTGTTGATGACGATGCCGATCTGGCCGGTGTCGCCCGGCGCCAGAAAGCGGGGAAGCGACACCAGCGTGACGACAGGGTCGCGCACCGTGATCGCGCCGCTCGCCGAGCCGAGCTTCCTCGCTGAATAGGCGACCGTCATCAGCCGCAACTGGCCCTGGAAATCGGGGATGTCGAGCTTGATCCTCGCAGCGCCGTCGCGATCGAGCTTCACGATTCCGGAAAACAGCGCGACGATGCGGCTGCTTTTGTCCGGCAGACCGGCGACCGAGCGGCGCGCGAACTGGTCGCCGCCGCTGCGCAACACACCGACGCCGTTGGCGTTCGTGTCGATTAAGCGTCCGTAAAGATCACGCAACTCGACCCCGAGCCGGCGCTTGCCGAAGTAGTATTTCTCCGGTGCCGGGCTGTCGAATTCGGTCAATTTCAGCACCGCCTCGTCGACCGCGGCGAGCGTGACATACGCCTCTTCACCGGCAGCGAGCCCGGCCACTTTGATCCCGATTTCCGCCGGGCCGCGCGGTCGCGCGACATCGGACGCGGCGAGCGTCACCGAGAGCGTGCGCGGGCTCGCATCGATGCCGAGCCACGCCACCCCGACCGCGCGCCCCGGCCCGCGCGGCGCGGCCGGTCCCGCACCCACGGGAGCCGTTGCTTGCGGCCGATACGCGCTGACCAGCGCATAGACGCCGGTGCCCCAGGCCGCATCGACCGGCAATTCGATCGTCGCGCCGCCCGCCGGCAGAGTGAACGAGCGCATCGTCAGAACGCGGTCCGACGCGATCGCCAATTCGGCCTCGCCGCCGAACGGCGCCTTGATAAACAATTTTGCGGTGTCGCCCGGCTGATAACTCGGCTTGTCGAGCGTCGCGTCGAGCTTGTCCGGCACATCCGGCAATGCCGCCTCGACCCACCAGCCGACATGAAATCGCAGGCTCGATTGCGCGCCGCTCGCGGGATCCGTTACTTCCCAGCGGTAGCGCCCGGCCGGCAGGTTTCGCGACAAGCTTGCGCCATCCGCGGCAACATCGAGCGCCCTGGTCTCCATCGGCTGGTCACGGCGCTGCACGCGATGCCGCCAGCTGCCGTTGACCGAGTACCAGCTGTATTGCCAATTCTCGCGCAGCAATTCCCAGCGCAGCCCGTCGCTCGCGGCCCGCTTACCGTCTGCGCCGAGCGCGATGATCTCGACATTTGCCGGCTGGCCTTCGGGCACCGCGTCATCCCCGGCCGGCGAGCGCAATCCGATCGCCAACGGCCGTTGGCGGATCGGCCGCGTCACACTCTCGGTCACCGCGCGCCCGCTCGGCTCGAACACGCTGACCCGCATTGTCGCTGCCAGCGGTTTCGTCACATCCGGCAGATCGGTCAGGGTCAGCGCGACCGTCGCCTTGCCGTCGCCATCGGTCGCGGGCACGTCGAGGTCCTTGCGGTCGGCGGTGAATTCCTCGCCGGCGAGACCGAAATGAAAGCCGGGCTCGTTCGGGAACGGCGCTTCATCGAACGCGATCGTCGCCTGCGCCTCGACATTGAGCCCAGCGCCGGGCGCGCCATAGTAATAGCGGGCGTTGATCGCGACCGGGAACGGCTCGCCGGGTTTTACCGGCTGGTCGGCCGCCGACAGTTCGAGCTTCAGCTGCGGCGGCACAAAATCCTCGACGCGGAATTCGATGCTGCCGATCGCGGGCGCCTTCGGATCGAGCCGCAACTCGGCGCGCCACGTGCCGATCCGCGCATCGCGCGCCAGCACATAGGTGACTTCGTGCGCGCCGAGCATATCACTCGTCAGCTGCCGCCGTTCGACCTCTACCCCGTCCGGCCGCAGCAATCGAAATGTCACCGGCAGGCCAGGCGACGCATCGGCCTTGTCGTCGCGCACCAACGCCATCAGATGCACGCTTTCGCCGGGGCGATAGATGCCACGATCGCTGTAGAGATACGCGTCGACCGGGCCCGGCGGAGCGCGGCCGCTGACGCCGCGGTCGGACAGATCGAACGCAGCTCGTCCGATTTCGAGAAAATTGAAGTCGCCGTCGGCGCCGTAGGCCATCACCGCATACGGTTCGTCGCCGCCGCGGCCGCGCAGCATCGCGCCCGGGATGCGCGCAAGCCCCTCGGCATCGGTTGTCGCCGTCGCCAGCTCGCCGTTGTTGCGCGCATAGAACTTGAGCGTGACGCCCTTCACCGGCTTCGCATCCGCGAGTGAGCGCACCGCCACGGCCAGGCCGTCGCTGCCGCTGTACGTCGTCAGCCCGAGATTGGAGACCAGCACCCAATTGGTCGCCGGCGTCGTGCGCTCGTCGTCCTTGACGTCGGCGCGCTCGACGACCGCGAGATAACGCCGGGGGTCTTGTCGCGCAGCATCTCGTTGAGTGGGATCGCGGTCGTGACCGGCCGGTTGCGCGGCCCCGAGACCGTCATCTCGCCTTTCCACATCAGGCTGCCGGTCTGGCTGATGATTTCGTCGACATCGTCGGTGCCGAAGCTCATCGTCAGCTTGTCGGCGTTGATGCTCGGCACGAGGTTGCGGTCGTTGACCCGTACGAGCCGCACCTTGACCCGGTCGAGATTGATCGTCGTCACCGGCAGCCCGGCGCCGCCCTCGCGCGGCAGCACATAGCCGGCGCCGGCAAAGCTGAGCGCCGGCTTGCGGTCCGGCACGACGATCCGGCCCTTGAAGGTCTCCGGCATCGTCTCGCCGCTCGCCGCCGGAAAACCTGCGAGCAATTCGAGCTGGTAGGTCTCGCCGTGCTTCAGCCCGTCGAGGCACAGCGTATCGCCGCGCGCCGTGACGATGCCGTCGAGCGCCGGCTCACTGCGCACAAACGCGCCGTAGGACAGGTCGGCCTTGGGCGCGATCTTCTCGTTCATCCGCAGGCAGGCGCGCGGCGCGTCGGCCTCGGCCTGGACATCGACTTTCATGACGCGGAACGCGACGAGCCGCTTCAATTGCTCGACACGCTCGCTGACCGCCGCCGATTGGGTCAGCGCGAGCCCCGCCTTGAGCACCGCGAGCGCATCTTTCAGCTGGTCGTGGCGGTCGTAATCGCGCCCGATAACGAACAGCGCGCTGCCGCGCTCGACCGGGTCGGCGGATTTGACATAGGCGTTGTACGCCGCCGCCATCGCATGATCGTCGCCCGCCGCCGCGAGGCTCTGCGCGAGGCGCAGCCAGACCAGCCCGTCATCGGCGCCGTACGCGATCGCGCGGCCGAGATCGTCGATCGCCTGCGGGTAGCGTTTTGCCCGGTACTCCTCGTCCGCATCTTTCCGGAGCCGCGGTATCAGCGCCGGCTGTCGCTTGTTCGCCGGCACGTTGGTAACGAGTTCCTGGCGGTAATTGACGCCCGCCTCGGTCAGCTCTTTCGACTGAAACTCCTGCGCCGCGGCGGGAATCGCGAGTAGCAACAACACAAAAAACGAAAGTGCGCGCAACATCGATCACCTCTGGCGTGACGTCCGGAGATTTACACCGCGGCGGCAAGCGCGGCGATGCCTATTGCGGGCCGCTTGAGACTGGCGGGCGATCTGTAGCAGTGTGCCGCCATCGCGGACGGACCCCCAGCGGGAGATGATGATGAAAATCGGTTTTGTCGGGCTCGGCATCATGGGCCGGCCGATGGCCCACAATCTGATGAAGGGCGGCCACGAGCTCTACGTCTACGGCAAGCGCACCGTGCCGCCCGAGATCCGCGAGGGCGCGACCGTGCTCGACAGCTTGAAGGCGGTCGCCGAGGCGGCCGAAATCATCATCATCATGGTGCCGGACACCCCGGATGTCCGCGACGTGCTGTTCAGCGCCGACGGGATCGCGGCCGGGCTGAAGCCGGGCAAGACCGTCGTCGATATGAGCTCGATCTCGCCGATCGAGACGAAGGTGTTTGCCGCCGAGATCGCGCAGAAGGGCTGCGATTATGTCGACGCGCCGGTATCCGGCGGCGAGGTCGGTGCCAAGGCCGCGTCGTTGACGATCATGGTCGGCGGCTCGCAGGCCGCGTTCAACCGCGTGAAGCCGCTGTTCGAATTGATGGGCAAGAACATCACGCTGGTCGGCGATGTCGGCGCCGGCCAAACGACAAAAGTCGCCAATCAGATCATCGTCGCGCTGACGATCGAGGCGGTTGGCGAGGCCTTGTTGTTTGCGTCGAAGGCAGGCGCCGATCCGGCCAAGGTGCGCGAAGCGCTGATGGGCGGTTTCGCCTCCTCGCGCATCCTCGAAGTGCATGGCGAGCGCATGATCAAGCGCACCTTCGATCCCGGCTTCCGCATCGAACTGCACCAGAAGGATCTGAGCCTCGCGCTGTCGGGCGCGCGGGCGCTTAGCCTGTCACTGCCGAACACCGCGACGACGCAGGAACTCTTCAACGCCGCCGCCGCATTGGGCGGCAAGGGCTGGGACCATTCCGGCCTCGTGCGCGTCCTCGAGCACCTCGCGCAGCACCAAGTCGCGAAGGGGTAGGACCGCAAAATTAAAGCCCCTCTCCCGCACCGCGGGAGAGGGTGGCTGAGCGCGCAGCGCGAAGCCGGGTGAGGGTGCGTGCAATCAAAACCCTCACCCTCCCACGCCTTCGGCATGGGCCCCTCCCTCTCCCGCGGTGCGGGAGAGGGGCTTCCGTCAGGTGCGTTCGCGTCTTCCCGCGAGGTAGCGCACGCCCTCTGGCCCGATTTGTTCCGCATGTACCGTTCCGGCCGGCACCTCGCAGCTGTCGCCGGTGCGGAAAATCTGGGCTTTGCCGCCGCGCGTGATCGTGATCTCGCCGTCGAGCACCAGCACCTGCGCGTCGAAATCATGCGCGTGGTCCTCGTTGACGGTGTTGGCCGCCATCTCGCGCTGCCCGATATTTTCGTAGCCCTGCTCGCGCAATCGCGCTTCGAAACTCGCTTGATCCATGCTGTCCTCCCTGCGTTTCGTCAGCGCCCCAATACCCGCTCGAGAGTTTTGATCGCGTTGTCGGGGCCGGGCTCCTCCTCGGCCTCGGCGGCGGCGAGGTAATCGTAGAGCCGGGCGACCGCCGCATAGATGTCGCGCGACGGCGGGTTGTCGCCGAGAAAATCGGAGATCTCCTCCATCTCGGCGACCCAGCGATAGGCCTTGTCGTACATGCCGGGAATGCTGCTCTTCATCCGCTTCAGCAGGTCGGGCTGGCTCGACGACAATTCGGCGACGAGCGCCTCGCCGCAGCCGAAGCGCGCCGCGCCCAGCAGCATCGCCGCGGCGATCGCGGTCGAGCCCTTCGTTATTCCAGCGTAGGACATCTTGAGCCCTGAGGCGGCGCCGACCGGCCCGTCCATTGCGCGCCAGTCGAGCCCCCAATCGCGCAACACCTTGGTCTCGCCGACCGCCGGCCCCGAGGCGTAGATCGCGGGGCCGCCGTAGCCCTCGCGCGGCGGCCCGCCGATAATGCCGCCGTCGACAAATTTGGCGCCGGTCGGCTCGATGATCGCGGCGACCCGTGCGGCGGTCTGCGGGCTGATCGCGTTGCAATCGACATAGACCGGCTTTTTCTTCAACTCGGAGAGCGCCGGCGCCATCTGCCGCGCCAGGACCTCTGCTTCGCCGGGCGGCAGGATCGACAGGAAGAAATCGGCGCCGTCGAGCAAGGCCTTCTCGTCCGCGGCGGGCTTCATGCCGGCGGCGCGGGCGCGCTCGGCGCTGGCGGCGCTGCGGCCCGAGAGCAATGTCCGCACCTCGGCGCCGCGCTCCTGAAGCCGCCTGCCGACCCCGGCTCCCATCATCCCTTGCGCCACAACCGCCACGGTGATGCTCATGGCCAAACTCCATCGAGATTGGTTCGTGTCATTGGCCGCGAGTCTAGCAGCGGCAGGGCAGGTAAGCGAAGCGGAACCCGCCGCCTTCGAGCCGCGCCAACAATGGCGGGGCACGCTCCGCTACCCGCGCCACAATTCCCTGAGGTCAAGCGGCGCGCTTGCGGACGCCCGCCAGGAGCTGCTGCAGCGCCGGGAGGCCGGCCCGGTGACAGAAATCGCCGAAACCTTCTCCCGTCTTTCGGGAGGCGGCCCACAGCGCAAACAGCGGGTCGAGCGCATCCGCCAGCCCGGCGATGTCGAGCCGCTCGGCGATCGCCTCGTTGAGCCGGGTGCCCTCGAAATCGCCGCCGACATAAAGCGAATAATATCCGGGCACCCGCCCGACGATGCCGATATCGCCGGTATAGGGCCTGGCGCACCCGTTCGGGCAGCCGGTAATGCGGATGCTGAGCCGCTCGTGTTCGAGGCCCCAGCGCCGCAGCCGCGCGGCGATCGCGCCGACGATGTCGTCGCGCACCCGCTCGGCCTCGGTCAGGGCCAGGCCGCAGCTCGGCAAGGCCGGGCACGCCAAGGCCCAGCGCTCGACCGGCAGCAATTCCTCGGCGAGCGTCACGCGGTGCGCCCGCAGAATATCGGTGATCGCCTGGCGGTCGATGGGATCGATTTCGCTGAGGATAATGTCCTGGCTCGGCATCAGGATCGGGTCGCAGCGGAACCGACGGACGATGTCGCGCAATGCGGTGCGCAGCCGCGAATGTTCGTCATCGACGATCCGGCCGCTGGCGATCGGCAGTCCGAGATAGAGCTTGCCGTCGCCCTGCCCGTGCCAGCCGAGATGGTCGGGCACCGCGAAACCCGGCATCGGCCGGCACGGTTCGAGCGGCTTGCCGAGGTCTTCCGACAGCCGTTCGCGCGCCCAGTCCTCGCCACGCTCGGCGATGACGTATTTGAGCCGGGCATGGCGGCGGTTGCCGCGGTCGCCCCAATCCCGGTGCAAGCGCACGACCGCCGCCGCTACTTCCAGCAGATCGTCCGGCTCCACGAACGCGACCGGCGTCGCCAAACGCGGATAGGTCTCCGGCTTGTTGTGCGTCATGCCGTGCCCGCCGCCGAGCAGGAAATTGTAGCCGGTGAGCTTGTCTCCTTCGAACAGCGCGACGATCGCCAGATCGTTGGTCAATACGTCGATCGTGTTGTCCTCGGGGATCGCGAGCCCGAGTTTGAATTTCCGCGGCAGATAGCGCTCGCCGTACAGCGGATCGGCCGGCTCTTCGTCCGCCGTCACCTTCTCGCCGTCGACCCAGATCTCATGATAGGCGCCGGTCTTCGGCAGCAGATAGGTCGACAGCCGCCGCGCATCGTCTTCCAACCGCCGGTGCACTTCATCACGGATCGGCACCGGCACGGTCGTCACGGTGCGTACGACATCGCCGCAGGCCGCCAAGGTCGTCAGCAGCGCCTCATTGATCGCGGCGATCGTCGCTTTCAAGCCCGGCTTCACCACGCCGTGAAACTGGATGCTCTGCCGCGTCGTAACGCGCAATGAGCCATTTGCATGGCGGCCGGCGAGATCGTCGAGCGCGAGATACTGGTCCGCTGTCAGGCGCCCGCCCGGGATACGGACGCGCACCATGAACTGCCAGACCTTGTCGTCGCCGCGCTGCTTGCGCTCGGTGGCGCTGTCGCGGTCGTAGCCCTGATAGATCCCGTGAAACTTGAGGAGGCTATAGCCGGCATTGTCGAACGGGTGCGCCGTGTCGGCGAGGTCGCGCGCCAGATTGCCGCGCAATTGCCGGCTCTGCTGTTTGACCGCTTCCGCTTTCGACAGGCTCTCGATCTGCGCCATGGCCCGTCAGCCGGCGAGACCGTTGGCGGTGAAGGCGTGCGCCGGCATCCGGTACTGCGTTACGAGTGCCCCGAAGATGAGGGTTAGTCGCGCGTCGGTGCTGAATGTCGGGAGCAATTCGGCAAGCTCGCTGATGCCGGCATCGCCTTGGTGATTGTGTCCGCTTACGCCTCTTGCGATCACGCGTACCGGCAGCCCGCCGTTGCGATGCGCCCGGATCAGCGCCGGCGGCAGGATCGCCAGGCGCGCGCGCCACGCGGGCCCGGCGGAAACCAGCTGCACGACGCTCCAGCCCTCCGCGGCGAAATCGAGCGCACGCGCGCCAATCGCCGGCGCCGCTCCGGCGACCGTCGGCGGCAGCGGTTCGGCATAGGCGCCGAGCGGCAGGCTTTGCGCCAGCACGGGTGCCAGTGCGCGGTCGTACAACACGACGTTGGCGCCGGCCAGGATCGCGCGGTCGAGGAGAGAAAGCTCTGCGGGATCGTGTTCGACCAGCCAGATCTGGCCCGGCTCGATCGTCGGAAGCTGCCGTAACAAGCCATCATCGCGCATCGCGCAGCTCCTTCCGACCTACCTGTATTTGCTTCAGCTCAGAACTGAAACAAATAAACAGAACTCACGAGAAAAGATGAGGAGCAGCGTCCATAGTGTCAAATAGTATATTGTTGTTTTATTTGACCGGTCCCTAGCCTAAACGTGCTGCGGCGGGCATGTCTGGGAGAAATCTATTCCTCGTCGCCATTCTCGGCGGCGCGGCGGTCGCGGAAGGCGCGGGGGTGGAGCGGGTAGGCGGTGGTGTACTTCATGCGCTCCATCGCGAAGCGCGAGGTGACGTTCTTCATTGGTGCGACCGCGATGAGCCGCTTGTAGAAGGCGTCGTACTCCGTCATGTCGGCGACCGCGACGCGCAGTACGTAATCGACATCGCCCGCCATGCGGTAGACTTCCATGATCTCCGGCATTGCCGCGACCCCGGCGCTGAAGCGTTCGAGCCATTTCGGGGTGTGCTCGCCGGCCTCGACGCTGACCAGCACCGATAATCCGACCCCGACCCGGTCGGGATCGACCACCGCGACCCGGCGCGTGACGACACCCTGCGCCTCCAGTTTCTGAATGCGTTTCCAGCACGGCGTCGGCGACAGCCCGACGCGCTCCGCCATCTGCGCGATCGACAATGTCGCGTCCTGCTGCAGAATGTCGAGCAGTTGCCGGTCGATCTCGTCCATGGCGCTACACCTGCTGCAATGCGCGTTCGATGTCGGCGATAAGATCCGCCTCGCCTTCGAGCCCGGCCGACAGCCGCACGAGTGCATCGCCGATGCCGAGCGCCTCGCGCTCCTCCGGCTTCAGCCGCGAATGCGTCGTCGTCGCCGGATGGGTGATCAGGCTCTTCGAGTCGCCAAGATTGTTCGAGATGTCGACGAGCTTCAGCGCGTCGAGAAAGCGGAAGCACGCCTCCTTGTCCCCGGGCTTGTCGCCCCCGATGTCGAACGCGACGACGGTGCCGCCCGCGCTCATCTGCCGCTGCGCCAATTCGTATTGCGGATGGCTCGGCAGACCGGGGTAGAGAACCCGCGTCACCTTCGGGTGGCTTTCGAGCAACCGGGCGATCGCCTCGGCGGTACGGCATTGCCGCTCGACCCGCAATTCCAGCGTTTCGAGCCCCTTCAGCAACAGCCAGGCGTTGAACGGCGACAATGACGGCCCGGTGTGCCGGTAGAACAGGCCGAGATCGTCCTTGACGAATTTCTCGCTGGCGAGGATCGCGCCGCCGAGCGCGCGCCCCTGGCCGTCAATGTGCTTCGTCGCGGAATACACAACGACATCGGCGCCGAGCGCCAAGGGCTTCTGCAACAGCGGCGTCGCGAACACATTGTCGACGACGAGGATGCCGCCGGCGCGATGCGTCAGCCTCGCCACCTCGGCGATGTCGATGATCTCCATTGCCGGGTTCGACGGGCTTTCGCAAAACGACAAGGCCGCGCCGGGTGCCAGCGCCGTCTCCCAGGCCGCCAGATCGCGGCCGTCAACCTGCACCGTCTCAATGCCCCAGCGCGGCAAGAGTTCGGCGACGATGTAATGGCATGAGCCGAACAGCGCCCGGCTCGCCACGACCCGCTGCCCCGCCCGCAATTTGCACAGCAGCGCCGCGAACACCGCCGCCATGCCGCTGGCGGTCGCACGGCACGCCTCGGCGCCTTCGATGAGCCGCAGACGCTCCTCGAACATCGTGACGGTCGGGTTGCGGTAGCGCGAATAGACGTAGCGCGAGCCGTCCTGCTTGAACGCGGCCTCGGCCTCGGCGGCGCTGCCGTAGACAAAGCCGGAAGTCATGAACAGCGCTTCCGAGGTCTCTTCATAGGCGCTGCGTTCGCTGCCGCCGCGCACCAGGAGGGTGGCGGGGCTCAGCTCGGCGGCCAACTCGGGCGGCAGGATTGGCTTCGGCATCACGGGCTCCCATTCGGCGGGGCCGCGCAGACCTGGGGCTGAAACAGGCAACAAAAAACCCCGGTCCGCGCGGGCCAGGGTTCTTTCAGACTCCCCGACCTTTTAGCGCGTTTTTTAACGTGGCGCGCAAGCCGGTCGGCTCAAATCACCACGAACGCCGCTCTGGTAGCCCGCCGGCCTGCCCTGTGTCAAGCCGGGGCGCTACGCTGGCTGTTGCGCGCCGCTCAGGCAAGCCGGGTAGCGCGCGCGGCGGCGCGCCCGTAGGTTAAATCCGATTTCATCCATCGGCCACTACCCTGCCACGCCGGGTGCCAACTTCTTCCCTGGAGACGCCGGGTTCGGCGATAACGCTAGGGAGTAGAGACATGAAGAATATGCGCACGACAAGCCGCCTCGGTCTTGCGGCTGCGGCTCTGGCGGGTGTCCTCGCTTTGGTCCAGCCCATCTCCGCGGAAGCGCGCGGCGGTGGCGGTGGCGGTCACGGCGGTGGCGGTGGCGGTTTCCACGGCGGTGGTGGCGGTTTCCACGGCGGTGGTGGCGGTTTCCACGGCGGCGGCTTCCATGGCGGCGGCTTCCACGGCGGCGGTTTCCATGGCGGGTTCCGCGGTGGATTTCATCATGCGTATGGCGGCCGCTATTACGGCGGTGGCTATTACGGCGGCGGCTACTATCCCAGCTCCTGCTGGGGCGGGTACGCCTATTCACCGTACTGCTACGGCTACGGCTACTAGGAGCAACGCCTGACGTCTCGGAAAGGGCGGCGCCGATGCGCCGCCAATCCGAGGGCTGCTGCGGCCACGGCCGATTGGTCAATCCGAGCGGTCCGGGATGGCCGACCGCGAAGATCCGCGTCCCCTCGCCGGCGGTCCAATCGCATCCTGCGGCGTCGACAGGATCGCGCCGCTCATCCGCCCTTCCTTGAGGCACAGGATCGAGTTCGTTGCAAAAACCGGTGCTTCCGGATCGGGTTCCGGCGGCTCTTTCGCCCGGATCCCGGCGGCCGCGAGCAGCCGGTGCAGATTGTCATTCGTCGGGTTGCCGGGCTCGTCGCGCCCGCGATGGCGCGCGAAATAATCGACGTTGCCGAAATCCTGACCGACGATCAGAAGCCTCGGGTTGCGATGCCCCAGCCACTGCTCCCAATGGCTGACGACATCGGGGTCGAAGTCGAATTCGGCGCAGCTCCGGATCCGGCCGGGACTGCGCTCGATACAGAGCGGCACGCCTTCCGCGCCGCGACGAGCGCGCGCCATTCCTGCTCCATGTGCTCCCTCATTCGGCCGCTCGCGATTATCGGCTATGATCAGCGAATGTCTGAACCCCGCTTCCATTATCGCCTCGGCGTCAACCAGCCGGCGCAGAGCCCGACCGCCCGGCGTCTCGCCGAGATGGCCGAGGCGATCGGGCGCGAAACCGATGGCGAATTCCGTCTCGACGTGTTCCCGGAAAGCCGGCTCGGCCCCGACCCGCAGATGTTCGCCGGTGTGCAGAAGGGCGCGCTCGAGTTCTACCTCGCCGGCGCGACCCTCGGCGGCATTTCGCCGTCGAGCGCGTTGCCGCTGCTGCCCTTCACCTTCGCCGATAATTCGGCCGTCTTCGCGGCGCTCGACGGCGCGCTCGGCGATGTGATCCGCGGCGAGCTTGCTGCCTCCGGCCTCCACGCCTTCCGCCATTCATGGCTCAACGGCTTCCACCACATCACGACGAGCAACCGGCCGATCCGCGAGGCGGGCGATTTCGCCGGGCTCAAGATCCGCACCCCCGGCGGCGAGCTGGCCGCCGATTTCTTCCGCACGCTTGGTGCCGAGCCCGGCATGGTGCCGTTCAGCGGCATGTTCGCGGCGCTGAAGGCCAAGACCTTCGACGGCCAGAGCGATCCGCTCGGCGTCGTGCAATCGCTGCGGCTCGATGAGGTCCAGACCTTTCTGAGCCTGACCGGGCATTGGTGGTCGGGCTTCACATTGATGGCGCACGGCGCCGCATGGCAGAAATTGCCGCGCCAGATCCAGGCCATCGTCGAGCGCAATACCGAGCGCTTCGCGAAGTTGCAGCGCCAGGATGTCGAGGCGGTCAACGCCGCGGGCGAGGCCGAGTTGGCGCGCCGCGGCATGCAGATCAACCAGGCCGACACCGCGAGCATCCGCGCCCGCCTCGGCGATTTCTACGCGCGCTGGCGGCAGCGCTTCGATCCGGCCGTCTGGGCCTTGACCGGCGCCCCTTAGGATCTGCCCGGTATTTCGAGTCGGCGTCCGGCCCAGGCCGGGCGCGGCAGGGCCGCATGCGCCTCGGTCCAGGCGCCGATCCTCGCGCGCAGCTCGGGCGGGAACGGGCTGACCCGTCGCGCCTTGAGGTCCATGTGCAGGAACATCAATTCCTGGGCCGCCGAGCGCTCGCCGTCGCGGAGCCGGAACATCTCGTGCCCGAGATGGAGGCGCTTCTCGTCCGAGCCGAGAATCCGGGTCGCGACCCGCACCTTCTCGCCGACCAGCAGTTCCCGCTCGTAGACAATGTGCGTCTCGGCGACAAAGGTGCCCTTCTCCTCGTTGCGGCGATAATCGAGCCCCAACCCCAGCTCGTCGAACAGAAGATCGGTCGCGTGGTCGAACAGCACGAGGTAATAGGCAAGGTTCAAATGGTTGTTCCAATCGATCCATTCGGGCAGGACCTCGCCCTCGAATCGCTGATACGGGGTCGGGATCGTCATCATGCAGGTCCGGGTTGTTTGTACCGCCGGAAGGCTTTTACAGGGCACAGCCGACCGGTGCGAGGGTCGCGCTCAGGTTGCCTCTATGCGACGGTTTCGTTACATTCCCGCCGCGCGCGAAGCCTCGGGGCCGGCCCGATGCCGCCGCCTGACGCTGCCGGCTGATGAAAATCCTGACCTGCAACAGCAATCGGCCTCTGGCCGAGGCCATCGCCTCTTATCTCGGCCTGCCGCTGACCAAGGCGGGGGTGCGCCGTTTTTCTGACATGGAGGTGTTCGTCGAGATCCACGAAAACGTCCGCGGCGAGGACGTCTTCGTGATCCAATCGACGTCCTACCCCGCCAACGACCATTTGATGGAACTGCTGGTCACGCTCGACGCGCTGAAGCGCGCCTCGGCGCGGCGGATCACCGCGGTGATCCCCTATTACGGCTATGCCCGGCAGGACCGCAAATCATCGTCGCGCTCGCCGATCTCGGCCAAGCTGGTCGCCAATCTGATCACCACCGCCGGCGCCGATCGCGTCCTGACCCTCGATCTCCATGCCGGGCAGATCCAGGGCTTCTTCGACATCCCGACCGACAATCTTTACGCCGAGCCGGTATTGGTGAAGGACATCAAGGAACACCACGCCGGCCAGGATCTCGTCATTGTCTCGCCCGATGTCGGCGGCGTGTTCCGCGCCCGCCAGATCGCCCGCCGGCTCGACGCCGATCTGGCGATCATCGACAAGCGGCGCGAGCGCGCTGGCGTGTCGGAGGTCATGAACATCATCGGCGAGGTCGAAGGCCGCCGCTGCATCCTCGTCGATGACATCGTCGACAGCGCCGGCACGCTGTGCAACGCCGCCGAGGCGCTGATGGACAATGGCGCCGAGGGCGTTTATGCCTATGTTACGCACGGCGTGCTGTCGGGCGGCGCGGTGGCGCGGGTCGCCGCCTCGCCGATTAAGATGCTGGTCTTGACCGACAGCATCGTGGCGACCGAGGCGGTGCGGCTGACGCACAATATGCGCCAGCTGACGATCGCGCCGCTGATGGCCGAGGCGATCCTGCGTATCAGCGAGGAACGTTCGGTTTCGAGCTTGTTCGATTGAGCCTGCGAATCGGCGGCATTGGGGTCGGTAAGGTCGCCGGCCGCCTGCCGTGGTTTGATGCCTGCCGTGGTTTGATGCCTGCCGTTGTTTTGATGCCTGTCGTTGTTGGATAGAGGAGCGAAGTTCGATGCCCGAGATCACCACCCTCAGCGCCGAGCCGCGCGAGCGCGCCGGCAAGGGCGCGGCCCGGGCGACGCGCCGCGCCGGGCGCGTCCCGGCGATCGTCTACGGCGACCGGAAGGAGCCGGCGCTGATCAGCCTGGAGCCGCGCGAGCTCGGCCGCGCGCTGTCGCGGCCCGGCTTTTTCGCGCACCTGATCGATCTGAAGCTCGACGGCGCGACGCAGCGCACGCTGCCGCGCGACGTGCAGTACCACCCCGTCACCGACGCGCCGATGCACGTCGATTTCTGGCGCGTCGGCGCTGGCGTGCAGGTCACCGTGGCGGTGCCGGTCGTCTTTATCAATCACGAGCGCTCGCCGGGCCTGCGCCGCGGCGGCATCCTCAACGTTGTGCGCCATGACATCGAGATGATCTGCTCGGTCGACAACATCCCCGAGCGCATTGTCGTCGATCTCGACGGCCTCGACATCGGCGGCAGCATCCACATCAGCGCGGTCCAGATCCCGGAGGGGACGCGCCCGGTGGTGCAGGAGCGCGACTTCACGATCGCGACGGTCGGCGCCTCCTCGGCGGTTCGTGAGGAGGCGGCTGCGGCTGCGGCAGCCGCTGCGGTCGCTGCGGCCGCGCCGCCCGAGGCGGAAGGCGAGCAGCCGGCGCCGGCAGCGCCTGGAGCCGCCCCTGGAGCCGCGCCCGGGTCTGCGCCCGCGTCCTCATCCTAGCTTTAACTCAGGCGATGCGCCTGATCGTCGGGCTCGGCAATCCCGGCCTGCGCTACGCCCGCAACCGTCACAACATCGGCTTCATGGCGGCCGAGGCGATCGCCCGCCGTTACGGATTTCCAGCGTTCCGCGACCGCTTCAAGGGCGAGCTTTCCGAGGGTGTCATCGCGGGCGCCCGTCGCCTGTTGTTGCGGCCGCAAACCTTCATGAACGATTCCGGCGAGTCGGTGCTGGCCGCGATGAGCTTCTACAAGATCGCGCCCGAGGACATCGTGGTGATCCATGACGAGCTGGACCTGCGGCCGGGTAAGGTGCGGGTCAAGCGCGGCGGCGGCTCTGCCGGACACAATGGGCTGCGCTCGATCGATGCGATGATCGGCCCCGATTACTGGCGCGTGCGCATCGGCATCGGCCATCCCGGGGTCAAGGAGCTGGTCCAGCCCTACGTCCTGCAGAATTTCACGCCGGACGAGGCGCGGCTGATCGCGGCGCCGCTGCTCGACGCGGTGGCCGAGACGATGCCGTTGCTGGTCGAGGGCGCGCCGGATGCCTTCATGAGCGAGGTCGCGCGCCGCTTCACCCCGCCCGATTTAGGTGAAGAGGAGCCCGCGTAAATGGGTCCCGGCGAAGGCCGGGACCCAGCTTCCGGCCCGCTCGCAATCTGATCGATAGGTCCCGGCCAAGGCCGGGACACACGGTACATGGCGCTCTCTGGATTTTGCTTTAGCCGACCATAAATACTGACCGCATGACCGCTCCCGGGTGCTGATCCGGGGGCGGTTATCGACTTTGATGCAAGGAAAACATGGGCTTCAACTGCGGCATCGTCGGCCTGCCGAATGTCGGCAAATCGACCCTGTTCAATGCGCTGACCGCGACCGCCGCAGCAGAGGCGGCGAATTACCCGTTCTGCACGATTGAGCCGAATGTCGGCCGCGTCGCGGTTCCGGACGAGCGGCTGGCGGTGATCGCGCGCCTGGCGAAATCCGCGAAGATCATCCCGACGCAACTCGAATTCGTCGACATCGCCGGACTGGTGCGCGGCGCCTCGCAAGGGCAGGGGCTTGGCAACCAGTTTCTCGGCCATATCCGCGAGGTCGATGCGATCGCGCAGGTGTTGCGCTGCTTCGATGACGATAACGTCGTGCATGTCGAGGGTTCGGTCGATCCGATCCGCGATGCCGAGACCGTCGAGACCGAGCTGATGCTGGCCGATCTCGACAGCCTCGAGCGGCGCGCGGTCGCGGTCCAAAAGCGCGCCCGCGGCGGCGACAAGGAAGCGCGCGCGCAGCTCGCGATTATCGAGCCGGTGCTCGCGGGCTTGCAGGAGGGCATCCCGGCGCGCCGCGCCGAGCTGTCGCCCGAACAACGCCGCGACCTCCAAGGACTGCAGCTGCTGACCGCCAAGCCGGTCCTCTACATCGCGAATGTCGACGAGGCGAGCGCCGCCCGCGGCGATCGCGACAGCCAAAGGGTCGCCGAGTATGCGGCGCGGCAGGGGGCGAGCGCCGTCGTGATTTCGGCGGCGATCGAGGCCGAGATCGTGCATTTCGCCGACGAGGAGGAGCGGCGCGAGTATCTCGACACGCTGGGACTGCACGAAACGGGGCTCGACCGGGTCATCCGCGCCGGCTACGCGCTGCTCGATCTGATCACGTTCTTGACCGCCGGGCCGAAGGAGGCGCGCGCCTGGACGGTGCCGCGCGGCACCAAGGCGCCGCAGGCTGCCGGGGTCATTCATACCGATTTCGAGAAAGGCTTTATCCGCGCCGAGACGATCGCCTACACGGATTTCGTCGCCTGCGGCGGCGAGCAGGGCGCCAAGGATGCCGGCAAGATGCGCCTCGAAGGCGCCGAGTACGTCGTGCAGGACGGCGACATCATGCATTTCCGCTTCAATGTGTGATCCGGGAAGACCATTGAACGGCCTGACAAGTACGCCTATGTAGTTCATTTACGCACTACGGCGGTGTCCGTCATGTCCGCTCCGGTTTCCATACGGCTCGACGACGATGTTCGGAAAACGCTTGAGGCCGAGGCGCGAGCCCGCAACATCGGGCTTGCCACTCTGTTGCGGCAGATCGCAGCGGAGGCCGCGAGGCAAGCAAAGCGCAAGCGCATCCGCGAACAGAGCGAGGTGGTTGGTCGGTATGTCGCGACCAACCCGGAGGCCAAAGAATTCTACGAATTCTGGGGCACTCCGCACATAGACGGGCTGTAAATCCTTGGCGAGCTTTTCGCCCGGGCAAATCGTTATTGCAGATTGGCGCGACGCGCTTCCAAGAGAGCCAAACAAGCTGCGCCCTGCCGTCGTTGTCGAAGATACCGAACTGTTCGGTCCCTCATACCCCAACTTGATCCTCGTGCCGCTGACTGAGGATCACCGCTTGGCAATGCCGGATTTGTCGTTACCGATTGATCCGGCGCCGGAGAACGGGTGCACAAAACGCTGCTACGCGATAGCGCATTCGGTGATCACGACGTCAAAGCGGCGCGTCACCGCCACAGGATCGCGGATCTCGCGCGAGCAGCTGGAAGTTATTCGGCGCCAGATCACGGTTGCGATTGGTGCGTCATCGCCTGAATGAGCCGCTATGCCCGGTCCGGCGTTAGCGGACAAACCCCTTTCCGACAGGAGCCCCCGATGGCGGTCATTCCCGAACAATATCTCGATCTGCTGACGCAGAAAAAGGCCTTCGCCCATCTCGCGACGATCATGCCGGACGGCTCGCCGCAGGTGACGCCGGTATGGTTCGACTACACCGGCGGCATGATCCGCGTGAACACCGCCAAGGGGCGCGTCAAAGCGCGCAATCTGCGCGAGGGCGTGCCCGTTGCGCTGTCCATCCTCGATCCCGACAACCCTTATCGCTATATCCAGATCCGCGGCCGCGTAAAGCGGGTGCTGGAAGAGGGCGCCGACCAGCACATCGACTCGCTCGCAAAGAAATACCTCGGCAAGGACAAATACCCGTGGGCTCAGCCCGGCGAGGCGCGCGTCATGTACGAGATCGAGCCCCTCCACGCCAACGCGATGGGCTGATCGGCGCGTCGTGTGCTATGGCTCGGGAGATCGCATCCCGGGCCTTTGATGACCGCTTCCGCCGATCCGCAAGCCGCCTCAAATAGCACCGCGCCGCGCCTTGCCTTCGGCGTCGATCCGAGCCGCCCGGAGCGCTACAGCCTGCGCCAGGCGCGTTACGCCGCGCTCGCCGACGATATCGATGCCTGGGCCGGCGAGGCGGCGCGCCGCGGCCAGACCCTGTCGGTTCTCGATGTCGGCTGCGGCTGGGGGCCGCTGTTGCGCCATCTCGATACGAAAGCGCATTTCGACAACATCGCGATATCGGCCGCCGACCTCAAAGACACGATCCGCTATCGCCGGGAGGCGTACCGCGACTACGTCATCGGCGATCTGACCCAGGGCTATCCCGAGATCCCGTCCGAGCAGTACGACGTCGTCGTCTGCGAGCAGGTGCTGGAGCATTTGGCCGCGCTCGACAGCGCGCTTGCGACATTGGTGCGGCTCGCGCGGCCGGGCGGCCGGCTGGCGATCGGCGTGCCGATTTTCCTGCCGCCCTTGCACCTCGCGCGCAAACATCTCGTGCCGCGCCTGCCGCGCTTTGTGCGGCCCGACGATTCGACGCATCAGCAGGCCTTCTCGCTCGCCTCGTTTCTACGCGAGTTGCACAAGCAGCCGTCGCTCACGGTCGAGGCAGTGCGCGGGTTTCGCATCGTCTCGGGCGGCTTGTTGCGGCCATTGGAAAATTACCGCTGGTGGTGGCGCTTCAACCGCCGCCTCGGCGAGCTGTTGCCGGCGGCCTGCATCGAGGTGCAGATCATCGCCCGCAAGTCGGAATAGGGGGCCCATCCAATGGATTTCGGCATCGGCATCGCCAGCGCGAGCGACTCCTGGAAAACCGCGCAGCGCGCCGAGGAACTCGGCTTCACGCATGCCTGGTTCTACGACACGCAGATGATCACCGCCGACCCCTTTGTCGCGATGGCCGCGGCGGCGGTGAAGACCTCGAAGATCCGCCTCGGCACCGGCGTCCTCGTGCCGTCGAACCGCATCGCCGCGGTGACCGCCAACGCGTTCGCGACGTTGAACGGCCTCGCGCCCGGCCGCATCGATTTCGGCATCGGCACGGGTTTTTCGGCGCGCCGCGCGATGGGGCTTGGCGCAATGAAGCTCGCCGACATGGAGGAATACATCCGCGTGGTCTACGCGCTGCTCGCCGGCGACACGGTCGAGACCCCGGTCGAGGGCAAGCGCCGCAAGATCCGCTTCCTGAACCCAGAGATCGGTCTCTTCAATACCAAAGACCCGATCCCGCTGCACATCTCGGCTTACGGCCCGCGCTCGCAGACATTGACCGCCAAGCTCAACGCACATTGGAAATGCTTCATCCAGGATGCCGGCGGCGGCATCGCCGCGATCGAGGGCATGCAGCAGGCTTGGCGCGACGCTGGCCGCCCCGCCGGCGATCTCTATGCGACGGCCTGGGCCTGCGGTTGCGTGCTCCAGCCCGGCGAGCCCGCCGACAGCCCGCGCGCGATGGCCCAGGCCGGCCCGCGCGCCGCAACCCTGTTGCACCGCGCCGCGGATGTCGACCAGCAAGGCTGGGACAACACGATGAAGGTGGAGCATGAGGGCATTGCCGGGGCGGTCGCGGGCTATGTCGAGATGGCGCGCGGCTTCGAGCCGCCCGATGCGCGCTACCTGTTCAACCACCGCGGCCACTTCGTCTTTGTGAAACCCGAGGAGCGGCGCTTCGTGACCGCCGAGCTGATCCGCCGCACCACCTTCACCGCCACCGAGCAGGAACTGAAGCAGCGCGTCGCCGCCCTGCGCGACGCCGGCTGGAACCAGCTGGTGATCCCGATCACCCCCGGCCAGGAAACCGCCCTCGCCGACTGGGCGCGCATCCGCGACGCGTTCGCGTAAAGGGAGCGAAAATGCCTGACGAACCTCGTCCTGCTCACCCGCGTCTCGCGCATGGCGATCTCGTGCGCTTCATCGGCGCCGCGTATCGCGCGGCTGGCATTCCGGAGGCCGATGCCCAGAAGGCGGCGGAGTTGATGGCCGCCTCGGATATCTCCGGCGCCGACGGGCATGGCGTCTTTCGCCTGCCGCAATACATTCGCCGCATCAAGGCCGGTGGGCTGAACGTCCGGCCGGAGATCACGGTCATCCGGCACACCAAGGCAACCGCGCTCGTCGATGGCGACAACGGACTCGGCAGCCTCGTCGTGGCGCGCGCCGTCGAGGAGGCGATCGCGCTGGCCCGCGACAATGGCGTCGGCTGGGTCGGCACGCGCAATGGCAATCACGCCGGTGCTGCCGCGGTTTATGCCGCGATGCCGCTCGCGCACGACATGATCGGGCTCTATTTCGCGGTCGGTAACGCCAACCACCTGCCGCCCTGGGGCGGCATCGACATGCTGTTGTCGACCAACCCGATCGCGCTCGCGGTGCCGGCATTCGAGGAACCGCCGCTGATCCTCGACATGGCGACGACGGTCGCCGCTTACGGCAAGGTCAAGGTCGCCGCGCAGCAGGGGAAGACGATGCCCGAGGGGTGGATGATCGACCGCCAAGGCGAGCCGCTGACCGACCCGAACCGGGCCGATGATGGTTTTCTGTTGCCGATCGGCGGCTACAAGGGGGCGGCGCTGGCGTTGATGTTCGGCCTCTTGGCCGGCACGCTGAACGGCGCCGCCAATGGCGCCGATGTCGTCGATTTCAACAAGGACGATGTGACCCCGACCAATACCGGCCAGGCGATCTGCGTCCTCGACATCAAGGCTTTCGCCGAGCCCACCCAATTCAAGCGCCAGGTCGATACGGTGATCCGGCAGTTGCACGGCTCGGCGCTGCTGCCCGGCTACGATCGCATCCGCCTCCCCGGCGAGGACCGCCACCATCGCATCGCGGAGCGCCGTACGCATGGCGTCCCGATCCCGCCCGAACTGCGCGCCGCCCTCGACAAGCTCGCCGCCGATCTCGCCATCGCGCCGCTCTTCGGCTAACCAATAATTCCGCGTCCCGGCGAAAGCCGGGCCCCACTTTTCAGCCGCTCGAACTCTCGGAAGACTATGGCGATAGAGTTGGGTACAGATCGATCCACTGCGGGTTGTCGCGCTCGATCAATTCGATCTTCCACGCGCGCTTCCATTCCTTGATCTGCTTCTCCCGCTTTGCTGCGGCTGCCATTGATTCATGCGCCTCGAACCAGACCAGTCGATCGACGCCGTATTTCGCGGTGAAGCCAGGCACCGCTTTCGTTTTATGCTGCCAAATGCGCCGGATTAGGTCGGGCGTGCTGCCGACGTACAGCGTTCCGTGCGGTTGGCTGGCGAGGATATAGACAAAGAACAGCATGCGGCGGCCCGATGGGTCCCGGCTTTCGCCGGGACGCGTATTTAATTAGAAGGAATCCTCAATGACCATTCTCGTCGAGAATTTTCCCGGGTATCGCCGGATCACGCTGAACCGGCCGGAGCGGCTGAACGCGCTGACCGTCGAGATGGCTGCCGCGCTCTCCGCCGCGCTCGACGAGGCCGAGGCCGACAAGAGCTGCCGCGCGCTGCTGTTGACCGGCGCCGGCCGCGGCTTTTGCGCCGGGCAGGATCTCAACGAGATCGTCGGCGCCTCGGCAGCCGATCTCGGCCGGCTCCTCGAGCACTACCATCCGCTGATCCTCAAAATTCGCGCGCTCTCGATCCCGGTCGTCTGCGCCGTCAACGGTGTTGCCGCGGGCGCCGGCGCCAATCTCGCGCTCGCCGGCGACATCGTGCTGGCGGCGCGCTCGGCGAGCTTCGTCGAGGCCTTCGCCCGCATCGGCCTCATCCCCGATTGCGGCGGCACCTGGTTTCTGCCGCGGCTCGTCGGCACGGCCCGCGCCCGCGCGCTCGCGATGCTCGCCGAGCCGCTGCCGGCCGAGACCGCCGCCGAATGGGGCCTCATCTGGCGTATGGTCGAAGACGAGCGCCTGCTTCCCGAAGCCGAGGCGCTCGCTGCCCGCCTCGCGAGCCAGGCGAGCACCGCTCTCGCGCTGACCAAGCGCGCGCTCGACGCGGCTCTCGGCAACACGCTCGCGCAACAGCTCGACCTCGAGGGCGAATTGCAGCTAAAGGCCGCGACACACCCCGATCATGCCGAGGGTGTCCGCGCTTTTCTCGAAAAGCGCCCGGCGGCTTTCGGCAAGGCTAGGGTCGAAACGCAATCGGCTTGACCGCGCTCGCGCGGATAGGGACGCGTGATGCCTCATTTCGGCCATCGCCCGACGCAGTAGGACCATTACTGAAAGGCCGGAGTTTTCTCCGACCGGCGCGCTATAATGAGATCGATGGATCCCGCCTCCGAAAGCTCGGCGAGTTTCGCGTTCGGGCGTTTCCGGGTTCTGCCGCGCCGCCGTGAGATGCTCGCAGACGGTCAACCGATCAGGCTCGGCGGCCGCGCGTTCGACGTGCTGATGGTGCTGATCGAAGCGCGTGGCGCGGTCGTCGGCAAAGACGCGCTGATGGCGCGTGTTTGGCCCGACCGGATCGTCGAGGAGAACAATCTGCAAGCCCAGATTGTGGCGTTGCGCAAGGCCTTCGGGGCGGAGCGCGAACTGATCCGCACGCTCGCCGGACGCGGTTATCAATTCACCGGCGAGATCAGCGCCGTGCCAGCCGGTGCTGAGAGAGAGGTCGCTTCGGGAGTGACTGCGTCGGCGACCCTGTCACCGACGAACCTGCCGGCGCCGCTCTCCGAGCTGATCGGCCGCGATGACGAGCTGCGCGAAATCCTGAGCCTCGCTGACGCGCATCGGCTCGTCACGCTGACCGGCGCCGGCGGCATCGGCAAGACGCGGCTCGCCCTCGCAGCGGCGCGCCGGCTGCTGCCGCAATTTTCCGATGGGGCTTGGCTGATCGAATTGGCGCCCGTCGCCGATCCTGCTCTCGTTCCCGCTGCGGTCGCCGCGGCGCTCGGGCTCGAACTCGCCGGGACCGCCTCTCCCGAAGCTGTGGCCAATGCGTTGGGCGGAAAACAGCTGCTCCTCTTGCTCGACAATTGTGAGCATGTCGTCGGCGCCGCGGCGATCGTGGCGGAGGCGTTGTTGCGCGCCAGCCGGGCGGCTCATGTCATTGCAACGAGCCGCGAGCCGCTCAAGGCAGAGGGGGAGTGGGTCTATCCGGTGCCGCCGCTCGCCCTGCCGGCGGGGGATGCCGAGGAACAGGACGACCCCTTGCGGTATGGCGCCATTTTGCTGTTCGTCGAGCGGGCGCGGGCGATGGAGCCGCATTTCGCGCCGGACCGGCGGAGAGCGGCGATGATCGCGACGGCCTGCCGCCGGCTCGACGGGATACCGCTGGCGATCGAACTCGCGGCGGCGCGCGTCGCCGCGCTGGGTATCGAGGCGCTGGCCGCCCGCCTCGATGATCGTTTTCGTCTGCTGACCGGCGGTCGCCGGACGGCATTGCCGCGGCATCAGACCTTGCGGGCGACGCTCGACTGGAGCCACGAGTTGCTTGCGGAGCCCGAACGCTTGATCCTGCGTCGCCTGGCGGTATTCGCTGGCACGTTCGGGCTGGAGGCGGCCGGCGCGGTCGTAGCCAACCCCGAGGTCACGCCGGCGGAGATCGTCGACGGTCTTGCCAGCCTGGTTGCGAAATCGTTGGTCGCGGTGGAGGTTGAGGACACTGTCGCGCGCTATCGCCTGCTCGATACGACGCGCGCCTACGCGCGCGAAAAGCTCGGCGAGAGCGGGGAACGCCAAGCGCTAGCCCAGCGGCACGCCGAATACTACCGGGATCTTCTCGCATCAGCCGAGGCCGAAAGTGAATCGCGGCCGCAAGCGGAGTGGCTGGCAATCTATGGCCGCCATATCGACGATGTCCGCGCCGGGCTTGACTGGGCATTTTCGCCGAACGGCGATCCCCAGATCGGTGTCGTATTAACCATCGCTGCGGTGCCGTTATGGGTCCAGCTATCGCTGCTCTCCGAGTGCCGCGAGCGGGTGGACCGGGCCCTGAAAAGTCTCAACGGCAGCGACCCGAGGGTAATGCGCGCACGCATGCAGCTTTCGGCGGCGCTCGCCTGGTCGCTCATGTACGGCGTCGGTCGCGCCCGAGAGGCCGGCCCTGCATGGGCGGCCGCGCTGGAGCTCGCGGATACCCTCGATGACAGAGAATATCGGCTGCGTGCCCTCTGGGGCTTGTGCATCGATCAATTCAACAATGGGGAATTTCGCACCGCGCTCGACTATGCTCAGCGCTTCGGCGGCTTGGTTGCAAATTCGACTGATGCGATCGAGTTGATAATGGGTGATCGCATCCTCGCCACCGCGCTCCACTATCTTGGCGACCAGAAAAGTGCGCGGCATCATATCGAGCGCGTGCTCGCGCGACTCGACGAAATCAGACAGCAATCTCAGATTGTCCGCCTCCGGTTCGATATGCGCGTATCGACGCATTACTTTCAGGCCCGCATCCTATGGCTGCAAGGATTCGCGGACCAGGCGCTGCGCATCGTCGAGCACAATATCGAGGAAGGGCGAGCCATCGGACATGCATTGACGTTCTGCAGCGTGCTGGGTCAAGCGGCATGTCCGATTACATTCCTGGCGGGCGACCTCGATGCCGCCGCGCGCAATGGGGCGATGCTGCTCGACCATACTGAGCGCCACCCGATCCGCCTGTGGCACTTATGGGCGCGCTGCTTCAACGGTCTGGTGACAGCCAAGCGCGGTGACGCCGACGGCCTGGGGGTTCTACGTCAGGGCCTCGAAGAGGCCGGCGGAGCCAGGCCCTTGCCGCGCTTCCTCCTCCTGCATGGCGAGCTGGCAGCATGTCTCGGCGAGGCTGGGCAGGCGGCACAGGGTCTTGCGATCGTTGACGAGACGCTGACACGCTGTGAAACCCGAGACGAGCGCTGGTACTTGGCCGAGCTTCTACGCATCAAGGGGGCGCTTCTTCTGTTGCGGGGCGCAGAGGGAGCCGCAGCGGCAGAGGATTGCTTCTGCCAAGGAAGCGACCTGGCCCGCCGGCAGGGCGCGCTTGCCTGGGAACTGCGCTGCGCCACGAGCCTCGCCCAGCTGCTCCGGGATCAGTGCCGTCCCGCGGAGGCCTTAGCGCTCCTCCGGCCGGTCTATGACCGGTTTACGGAAGGGTTCGACACGGCTGATCTCAAAGCGGCAAAGGCACTTCTCGATACTTTCCAATAGCGCGGGGAAGCTGAACGGCGTTCATCCCGCTGCATAGCGGCCCGGCAAAAATGGGCCTGCTTCTTGCTAGGTAATCCGCCAAAACCTGCGATAGAGTGACACGAGGTTTCAGGCTGGCGCGCCTGCGCCGATTTCGATCATTTCCACGGAGGATAGGCGATGGCTCGGAAGTACCAGCGTATCTCGGCAGATTGTCATCTCGACATGCTCTGGCTGCCGCCCGATCTGTTCACCTCGAACGCGTCGAGCAAACTCCGGGACCTGATGCCCTACGTCGCCGAGAATGCGGACGGGGTGAAGCGCTGGACCGACAACAACGGCGCCGAGTATGGCCTGTGCGGTGGCGTCGGCGCCACCGGCACGCCGCATGTCCCAGGCAAGCAGCTCCGGGCCGACAAGATGGCCGAGGCGGGCCTCTACAGCGACTATTTCGAAAAGGGCCTGCGCCGGCCGGGCGATCCGCATCTGCGGGTCAAGGACATGGACCGCGATGGCGTCGACGCCGAGGTCATCTACGGCATCCTGGCGGCGTGCGCCAAGATGAAGGACCCGGAAGCGGCCGACGAGATGCTGCGCATCTACAACGATTTCCTGCACGATTTCACCGGCCACTACCCCGACCGCATGATCGGGCTGGCCTGCCTGCCCTACAACAACATCGAAGGCGCCGCACGGGAAGTCCGCCGCGTCGCGAAGAAGGGCATGAAGGGCGTCGAGCTGTCCTGCTCCTGGCACATGACGGCGATGTGGCACCCGATGTGGGATCCGCTCTGGGAGGCGGTCAACGAGACGCAGCTGCCGCTGCATTTCCACACCTTCCCGGCGACCGATCCCGAGTTGCGCAAACAGCTGGAGCCGTCGATCGCGCGGCGCATGACCTACAGCGGGCTCGTCCGCTTCCAGATGACGCTGGCGACGATCCTGACCGACCTGATGGGCGCGGCGGTGTTCGAGCGCTTCCCGAACATCCGCATGGTGCTCGGCGAAAGCGGGATCGGCTGGATCCCCTATGTCATCGACCGCATGGATTTCGAGTACAAGGACCAGTACCAGGATCTGAAGCTGAAGAAGCTGCCGAGCGAATACTGGCGCAACCAGTGCCGCGCGACCTTCCAGTACGACCGGATCGGCACCAAGCTGATCGAGGATATGGGTGTCGAGACGCTGATGTGGGGCTCGGACTTCCCGCATCCCGACGGCGTCTGGCCGGAATCGAAGAAGTACATCGACGACCAGTTCAAGCATCTGCCGCCGGACATCGTCTACAAGATGACCTGCGAGAACGCCGGCAAGTTCTACGGCCTGATCAACTGATTTGAGCGGCGCTCGCGCCGCTCAAATCATCCCGGCGAAGGCCGGGATCCACCAACGAGAGAGGGGGCGCGGCATCGCCGCGCCCTTTTTCCTTTCTACCGCAGCCCGGCGAAATCTGGACCCATGGCCCCTCACCCCAGCCCTCTCCCCGCAAGCGGGGAGAGGGAGTTGTCTGCGCGCTTCAAATCCCTCGCCCCGCTTGCGGGGAGAGGGTGCCCGAGGCGAAGCCGAGGGCGGGTGAGGGGCAATCGCTCAAGTAAACTAC
>Ga0185299_10001554_pt1 | contig 42810 bp, 36 predicted proteins | sample PaiPotPPA55metaG_FD_128002 | JGI IMG/M metagenome (GOLD analysis project Ga0185299, IMG submission 128002) | Iron sulfur acid spring bacterial and archeal communities from Banff, Canada, to study Microbial Dark Matter (Phase II) - Paint Pots PPA... ... | reverse complement strand
AGGTAACTGTACATCGCTCCCTGCTGCTGATCTTCTCCGCGCATCCTCTCCCTCCACTCCCTCTAGGACGCGCGAAACTTCCTCGCCGTATCATCCCTCTGAGACTTTTTCAGTAGCCTGCTAGAGATAATTCGTTGGGAACTTGATCCGTTTTATGATTTCGTTTCTTATTTGACCGCGAAAGAAAGAGCAATCGAACAAATTAGTTGCCTCTCCTACTGTGGCGAAGAGGATCTGCTTGCACACTATTTCTTGAATTTTGACGGGCAGAAGTATTTCATCGGGTCCAAGGATAAGACGATAAATGGCGTTTTTATCAGTGAGGGAGAATGGCGAGATTTTATCGAATCCGAGCCATATCAACGTAGGAAGCAGGCCAATGAGGTATCGTATTTCTGGGATGAGCTCATTCAAAAGACCTGTCAAAACGCTCTCGACGAAAAACTGCTGGGAAGTGTAAATATTTTTGATAACCAAAACGCGATCCATGAAATGGCCAAGGAGCCTAGATTCTCAAGGCGCGCCCTATCTGAAACGATAATAAACGCGATCAACAGATTTCCGTACAACAAAGACGGTATCGTTCGTAATATCTCTCTCATGCCGTCGTTCTATAAGGACAAAGCCTACGTTTTTCTGCAAGTCAGGCACCCACACATAACTGACTATGACAAGGAGTATCGCCCAAGAAGATCCAAAATGCTGCAGATTGCGTGTGGCGCTGCGAAAAATAAGTTTCCTCAACTTAACAGGATCATCGGTATTGCGATTGATGCCCCCAAATTCGCTGAAAGGAATTCAGAGGATTTTGTCCTTCTGGATTGCGCAAAGTGGTCCGACACAGACGCTGTGCGCTATAAAGAAGCTAATAGAGGGCTGCAATTCTTCGAAACGGAATCCCTAAGAGTCCAACAAAAGACAATTAGTGATTTTCCCGGACCGGACCGCCCAAGTTAGGCGACCGGGGCTGATCTCAATTGCGGCCGCGTGCTAGTGGTTTCCGGCTGGCAGAGCGGTTGCTCCCGGTGCGGGCAGGGGTTTTGTGTCGCGGATGCCGGAGGATTCGACAACGGTGTAGATGGAATCGACAGGGACGTTTTCGAGGGTTTCGATTTTGCCGCTGGGCCAGCGGATTTCTACGGAGTCGATTTTGGTGGATTTGCCTAGGCCGAAATGGAGGCGGAGGTCGTTTTGGGAGAGGTAGCTGTTGCCGCCACGGACTTCGGCGATTTGGCGGATGCTGGCGGCGTGGACGGTTACGCGGGCGCCGATGGCGGCGCGATTGCTTTTTGTGCCGATGAGTTTGAAGAGCACGCGATGATTGGGGGCGGTGTTCTGGTTAAGGAGGAGAGTGGGAGGTTCGCCGACGTTGACCAGGACTACGTCGATGTTGCCGGTGTTGAAGATGTCGCCGAAGGCGGCGCCGCGGCGGGATTTTAGCGGAAGGTCCGAGAGGCCGGCTTCTTTCCCAACTTCATCGAAGGTGCCGTCGCGGTTGTTGCGCTCCAGGAAAATGGGCTGGCGGTAGTGTGGGTTGTTTTCGAGGGAATCGATTTGAGGATAGACGTGGCCGCAGGCGATTAGGAGATCGAGCCAACCGGTGTTGGCCATATCGAAAAAGCTGGTGCCCCAGCAGACGTCGGCGTAACTGGGGCGGCCGATGCCGGAGGGCCAACTGACGTCCTCGAAGCCGTTGGCGCCTGTGTTGCGCCAGAGAGCTTTGGGCTGCTCCTGAAACGTTGTGATGAAAAGGCTGAAGCGGCCGGAGTGGTCGTAGTCGGCGAAGTCGACGCCCATGTTGCCGAGCTGGGTTCCATCGCCGCTGAGGGAAATTCCGGAGAGCATGCCGACTTCGGAAAAAGTGCCGTTGTGATTGTTGTGATAGAGATAGTTGGGGACGGAATCGTTGGCGACGACTAGATCGGGCCAGCTGTCGTTGTCGTAATCGGACCACATGACGCCGAGGCCATAGTACCCGATTTGATTGTGGACGCCGGCTTTTTGTGAGACTTCCTCGAAGGTGCCGTCGCCGCGATTGTGATAGAGAAGATCGCTTTCGCCTTCGAGACCCCAGGGGCCGCATTGCACCTGGAGTCCTTTATATAGGCAGAATTTGTTGCTGCCCGGGGCGGGCATGTGGTTGATGTCGACATGGACGTAGCGGGAGACGAAGAGGTCGACGTTGCCGTCGCGATCGTAGTCGCCCCAGGCGGCGCCGGTGCTAAAGCCGCCCCCGCGGACGCCGGCTTTCTCGGTAACGTCTTCAAATTTGCAGCTGCCGAGGTTGCGGTAGAGAACGTTGCCGCCGTAGCCGGTGACGAAGAGGTCGAGCTTGCCGTCGTTGTCGTAATCGGCTACGGCTACCCCCATGCCCCAGCCTGCGCGCGCTAGCCCGGCTTGTTTGGTGATGTCCTTGAAGGTACCGTCGGGTTCTTGATGATAGAGAGTGACCATGGGGTCGCCGCCTTTTAGGTAGCGGTCGACCGTGGAACCGTTGACGGTGACGATATCCAGGCGGCCGTCGTCGTCGCAGTCGAAAAGGCCTGCGCCGCCGCTCATGGATTCGACGATGTAGCGTTTTTCGCCGGTGGAGAGGTGGGGGACCGTCAGGCCTACGGCTTGGGCCACGTCTTTAAATTTCGGGATTGGCGGGAAGCCGGGGCGGTCAACTTTTGGCTTCGGCAATTTTGCGGAGGGCGGAAGGGGGACGGCAGTGCTTTGGGCGTGCGCGGGTTGCGGCGACGCGGAACTTAGGAGCAGGAGAACGGAAAAGATAAGTGGAGTGGAGAGGCGAGGAAGGTAATCGAGCATCGGAAGCATTCTAGCGCAAAGGTTTTTTTGTCCCAAACTTTGGATTCTAGGAGGGATGGGAACCGAATGAGTGGGCGGATGCAGAGGCAGGCTGCTGGCGCGAAGTGGGACTTGCCCTGCTATACTCGCGGCACGATATATTGCTGGGTCCAGAGCAGGACGCGGTCCAGTGGGCCCTGCATGGTGTTTGGCAGAACGCTTGAATTTGTCGAGGACGTTTAAATGACACCGACGCAGAAGAAGAAAGCCGGGCCGCGCAGAGAAAACAAAAAAGTTACGTTGAAGACTGTGGCGAAGCATCTGGGGCTCGCCGCAGGAACGGTATCCGCAACACTAAATAATTCTCCGGCGGCGCGGTCGATTCCCGAACACACAAAAAAGAGAATTCTTGCGGCGGCGCAGGAATTGAATTACCGGCCCGATTTTTTCGCGCGGACGTTGCGGGTGAGACGCACGTTTACGATCGGGGTGATTGCGGAAGAGATCGGGGACGCTTACGGGTCACAGGTGATCAGCGGGATTGAGAAATACCTTACCGGGCAAAACTATTTTTTCCTGACGGTGGTGCACCGGCACGATCCGAAGCTGCTGCAAACGTATTCGCAGTTGCTGGTGGAACGAGGGGTGGAAGGATTCATCACTGTGGACACTTCCATTTTGGCGGAGCCGTCGTTGCCGACGGTGGCTGTCGCGGGGCACCGGCAGACCGCGGGGGTGACGAACATCGTACTCGATCACAAACGCGCGGCGCGGTTCGCTCTGGAACATCTGAAGGAATTAGGGCACGAAGAAATTGCTTTCATCAAAGGACAGGTTTTCAGCTCCGACTCCGAAGTTCGATGGAATGCGATCTGCGAAGTGGCGGCGGAGATGGGAATTCGAATTCGTCCTGAGCTAACGGTGCGGATCGAGATCTCGGTTCCCACACCGGAAGTGGGGTTTCCCGTGGCGAAGGAGCTGCTGGCGAGGCGCGAGCCTTTCACGGCGCTTTTTGCCTACAATGATATTTCGGCGATTGGGGCGATATGGGCGCTGCGCGAAGCTGGGTTGCGCGTGCCGCAGGATGTGTCGGTCGTGGGATTCGATGATATTCCTGGAGCGGCTTTTGCGAATCCGGGGCTGACGACGGTGCGGCAGCCGCTGCTACGGATGGGGGAGATCGCGGCGCAGACACTGGTCAATCAGATCGAGGAGCGCGAGGAATTTGTTCCAGAAATTGCTATCGAGCCGGAGTTTGTCAAACGCGAGTCCACGGGGCGCGTGGCGCAGGCTCGGGCGTTGAGTTCCAGAACATAGAACAACATCAGGCGCTTCACAATTTTTCTCTGCTGCTCCCTGTTCGTCGCGACTATTCCCCACTATTCACGGCTTGGAGAGAAATTCACTTAGAAGCATGTGAAAGTGGTGGACGCCATTTTCGCGTTTAACGGAGTAGCGGCCGCGGTCGTAGGTGGCGGAGCTTAGTCCGCGTTGGACATTTCTGCAGAGGTCAATGTCTTCCTGCTGGACTTCGTCGCTGAACGCGACGGCGCGTTTAATGCGTTCGCGAACCCTTTCGGAATGCGCGTCGTGAAAGAACCATTCAAAGACAGTGAGGGTTTTGTCGTGCGATAGGGGAACGATGACATTGGTCGAGAAGTTGTCGGGATAGATGTTGAGCATGAGATTGGGAAAAATCCAGAAATAGAGAGCTTCCTGAAGGCCGGTGCTCGGTGGGTAAAAGCGTTCGCCTGCGTCTTCTGGTTTCATGGCGCGGATGGGCGCGAATTGCTGGGAATAGTAGCGATAGGTGTCGGTGCGGTAGTTTGCGTAATCGATTTCGCGCATCAGCCCGGGATGAGCAATGGGGATGTGGTAGCCCTCCAGATAGTTGTCGACGTAGACCTTCCAGTTGCAGTCGATGATGTAGTCGCGGCGCTCGACAGATTGCAGACCTTCGAATCGGAAGCCGCGGGCTTGTCCGGGAATTTCGCCTAGATAGGCGGAGAGCGTTTCGGCGTTTTGATCGAAGTTGACGAAGATGAGTTGTTCCCAGGTTTCGGGGCGTAGAGGCACCATGCCCATGGTGCTGCGGTCGAAGAACTCGACGCCTTCGACGTCGGGCGTGCCGATCAGTCGGCCATCGAGCGTGTAGGTCCAGCCATGGTAGCCGCAGCGGAGAACATTTTTGCAGCCGCTCCCTTGCGCGATGGGGCCGGCGCGGTGCCGGCAGACGTTGCTGAAGGCGCGCAGCGTGCCTTGTTTGTCGCGGACGATGACCACGGGTTCGCCGATGACGTCGGCGGTGAAGTAGGTTTCGGGATCGGAGACGGTGCGTTTTCCGGCGTTTTGTTCGCCCCTTTCTCCACTTTCTCCACAAGGAGTGTTGAGAGTTCCTACTAGTTGCCAGGTGCGCCGGAAGATGCGGGATTTTTCTGCTTCGAGGATTGTGGGGTCGGTGTAGAACTTCGAGGCGAGGGTGTGCGCGGATTCGATTTGTTCATCGACGTCGAGTTTGATGGGTTGAGTAGTCATGGAGGAAGAAACAGCACAGACGGAAATCTGTGCCACTCAGAACTTGCGGGTTTCCTGGCGCGACCAGCGCTCGACTACGATTTTGGATTCGGTGTAGAACTCGACGGCGTCGCGGCCTTGGCCGTGAAGGATGCCGAAGAAACTTTCTTTCCAGCCGCTGAAGGGGAAGTAGGCCATGGGTGCGGCGACGCCGATGTTGATGCCGATGTTTCCGGCGGGCGCGTCGTAGCGGAAGCGGCGCGCAGCGGATCCGCTAGTCGTAAAGAGAGAGGCTTGATTGCCGTAGGGGCTTCGGCGGAGGAAGTCCATAGCTTCGTCCATGGAATTGGCGTGGATCAGGCTAAGGACGGGACCAAAGATTTCTGTGTTGGCGAGCTGGCTTGTGGGTGGCAGCCCATCGAGGACAGTGGGAGTGAGAAAGCTGCCGGATTCGTGATTGGGGATTTTGGTGTTACGGCCGTCGAGAATGGCTTTGGCGCCTTCGCCGACGCCCGCGGAGATAAGCGATTCGATGCGCTTCTTGCTACCGCCCGAAATAACCGGCCCCATCTGAACGCCGGATTCAAGGCCGTTGCCCACTTTGAGAGTCGAGGCCGCATGGGCGATAGAATCTCGGAACGATTTTTGTGCGTCGCCAACGGTGACGGCAACGCTCACGGCGAGGCAGCGTTGGCCGGCGCAGCCAAAAGCGCTGTCGCTGATGATTTGCGTGGCAAGTTCCATGTCGGCGTCGGGGAGGACGATGACATGATTTTTTGCGCCGCCCTGGCATTGCATGCGCTTGCCGCTGGCAGCTGAACGCATATAAACATGCTTGGCGACGGGAGTGGAACCGACGAAACTGATGGCGCGTACTTGCGGATGATCGCAGAGCGCGTTGACGACGTCTTTGCCGCCATTGACGAGATTGACGACGCCCTTGGGCAAACCGGTTTTTTCGAGGAGTTCGAACGCGCGGATCATGCTTAGGGGAACGCGCTCGGAAGGCTTAAGCACAAACGTGTTGCCGCACGCGATAGCGTAAGGAAGAAACCAGTAGGAAATCATCGCGGGGAAATTGAAGGGAACGATAGCGGCGACTACGCCAAGCGGCTGGCGGATTTGCATTTCATCGACGCCGGGCGTGACGTCCTCGAGGTTGTAGCCCTGCATCATCATGGGGATGCCGCAAGCGACCTCGACGTTTTCGATGCCGCGGCGGAGTTCGGCTTTGGCTTCGGCGAAGGTCTTGCCGTTTTCGAGAGTGATGAGACGGGAGAGTTCGTCGAGGTGCTCTTCAAGAAGATTTTTTAGCTTGAAGAGATATTGGACGCGCTCGCCGGGGGGAGTGCGGCGCCAGGCCGGAAATGCGTCCGCGGCAGCCTGTACGGCGGCATCAACGTCGGCGGGGGAGGACATCGGCGTGCGAGCGATGAGTTCGGTGGTCGCGGGATTGGTAACGTCGAAGAATTCGGTGGATGAGGGACGGCGCCAGCCGCCATTGATGTAGTTTTGCAGCTCGGTGACTTGGGTTGTTACGGCACTGCTCATGGCTTGCTCCTTGCCGATTGCCTCGAGTAGAGATTGCACAGGCAGGTAGGTATGGAGAGTTTTCGCATCTTTCTAGTTTACCAAAGAACTCGACGGTTGAGGGCTGAACGGTGCGCAGGCGAGTCACTTCGAGTTCGAGGAAAAGATTCAGTCGATCAAAGACGAGGGGTCAATCACGGTGATGGTCTTGAATCGCTCAAAATCAACCGAATTGAACGTGAGGATGCTTTCGACTGCGTAGACGCTCATGACGGCGACGAGGCGTGCATCATGCACTTTGACACCTTGAACCCTGTGGTCGCTTACGATCTGCTTCCACGCGGTGTAGATTTCTGGAATGTCCGGCGGCAGGGTCAATAACTTCTCAATGCTGCCAATTTCTTGGAGCACCTCTTCTGATGACAGCCCCAACCCGTTCTGTGCTGCGGAACGCGTAGCGACATTCCAGAATTCGGTAATATTTTGGGCACAAAAGAAGACAGTTTCTTTTTGCCGGATCAATTTCGAGACGGCGTAAGTAGCCTCTGAGCAGAGAGGGTGATTAGGTTGGGCACTTCGAAGCAGGATATTTGTGTCCACCAGGACACGCATCAGTGGTCGGGACCTTCATACATGGATTCGCGACTGACGGCGTAGTCAGAGAGAGGCGGGGTTGGACGATGACCAGCAGACCACGCCTCGAACGCCGCCGCACGTTCTTCCGCCGACAGTGTCTCGTGCGCCTTCACAAACACGGCTCCTTCAACCACGGAGAGTACGTAATCCTCCAGCGACATTCCTCGGGCTTTCGCCTGCGTCAGCAGGCCTGCTTCGATTTCTGGTTTTATCTTGAGGGTAACAGTCATCGTTTCCTCGAACACTTCCTGAACATCGATTTTACCAGCGTGCAAGAAAATGTGGAAAGCATTTCAATAGCTCACCGCTAGAAAACGCAATTACGTTCCATGACTGCAAAGATTCTTCTTAGAACCGCAGAGCTTTCTCTATGGAAACATCGTGATAGGTGCGGTAGGAGAGCTAGCCTCGCTGGGGATTGCCTGGAATTTTTCCGGACTCAACACTGGACGAAAATTTAGGAATGCGGAAGCGACGCTAAAGCTTCGTAGGCGGCCCCGAGGAGCGGCGCGGATTCATTGAGCACAACGGAGACCGGGATGTTGCTCAGCAAGCTTTCGAATTTCCATTTGTCGCGGAAGGCGGCGAAGAAAGTGCCGTCCTTGATCTTCTCGATGATTTTCACGGCGATGCCACCAGCAACGTAAACGCCGCCGAGAGCGAGAACTTTGAGAGCGAGGTTGCCTGCTTCGGCGCCGTAGATGGCGGTCCAGAGATCGAGCGTGTCGGCGCAGACGTGGCACTCTTTGGAGAGGCCGAGCCTGGTGATTTCGGGAGCAGGATCCATACCAGGATCCTCGAACGAGTGATGCTTAACATCGGGAGCGAGGAATTCGTGAATGGTGCGGAAACCGCGGCCGGAAAGGATTAGCTCCCAACTGACTTGCGGATAGCGGCGGCGCATGTAGCGCAGAAGTTCGATCTGTTGTTCGGTGTGCGGCGCGAAATCGGAATGGCCGCCTTCGGAAGGTACAACGCGGTAGCGCGCGCCGTCCCACACGAGGATCGATTGGCCGAGACCGGTGCCGGCAGCCAGGAGAGCACGGGTTCCCCCATACTCAGGCTTGCCGGAGTTCAGGATGCAGTATTCTTCGGGAGTGAGATGCTCGATGCTGTGACCTGTGGCGCCAAGATCATTCATCAGCACAACGTCAGCAAGATTCAGTTCGCTTGCCAGTGTCGCGGCGTCGACGGTCCAGGGAAGATTGGTTGCGCGCACGCGATTGTTAATGACCGGACCAGCAACTCCAAATCCGGCTGCGCGAACTTTTTCCTTCTTAAGATGAGACGCGGCCTGCAGCGAAAATTCGCGAACGATCAAGTCAAATTGCGCAAAATCCTTGCTCGCAAACCGCTGTTTAAAGACGGGAGTCAGCTTCCCGCTTTTTTCGGAGAAGAGTGCAAGGTTGCACTTCGTACCGCCGACGTCGCCCGCAAGAATCACCTATTCCCCCTGTCGTGCTTGTGTTCGCTATGGCTGCCCGAACTGAAAATCACGGGTTGACCCACTGCTTGTGGTCGCGTTCAAGCAAAAGATCGGATTCGCGCGGTCCCCAGCTTCCCGTAGCATATTCAGGGACCTTGGCGCTTCTCGCGGCGCCCCAAACGTCAAGAATGGGGTCGATGAGCGACCAAGCGGCTTCGACGTTGTCGCCGCGATCAAAGAGCGTAGCGTCGCCGCGCAGGCAATCGTTGACGAGCGTGGCATAAGCGCTGCGCGATGCCTCGCCAAAGCCTTCCTTGTAGCTGAACTTCATGTTGACGTTTCCGATGCGCATCTCAGTTCCCGGGCGCTTGGCGCCGAAAGAAACGGATATGCCCTCTTCTGGCTGGATGTTGAGAATGAGGCGGTTCGGCTCAATGGCACGATCACGGAAGACGATGTGGGGGGCGCAGCGGAATTGAATCATGATTTCCGTGCTGCGCGTGGCAAGGCGCTTCCCGGTGCGCAAGTAGAAGGGAACGCCGGCCCAGCGCCAATTGTCGATCAACAAGCGGGCGGAGACAAACGTTTCCGTGCGGGAGGTCTGGCTGACTCCAGGCTCTTCGCGATAGCCAGGCAAGCGCTTGCCATCCAACTGGCCCGGCGCGTATTGGCCGCGCACGACGGATTGCGCGACCATCTCGAGATTAAACGGGCGGATGGATTGCAAGACCTTGAGCTTTTCGTTTTGGACGGAGGTGGCATCGAAGGAGGCGGGTGGCTCGACGGCGACGAGGGAAGTAAGTTGAAGCACGTGGCTTTGGATCATGTCGCGAAGCGCGCCTGTGGTTTCATAGAACCCGCCGCGCCGTTCGACACCGAGCGTTTCCGCTGCGGTGATTTGAACACAGTCGACGTAGTTGCGATTCCACAGCGGCTCGAAGATGCCATTGCTGAAACGCAGAACGAGCAAATTCTGGACGGTGTCTTTACCTAGATAGTGATCGATTCGGTAGACCTGCTTTTCCTCGAAGACGTTGAGAACGATCTTGTTGAGTTCCTTGGCGGTGGCGAGATCGCGGCCGAAGGGCTTCTCAATAATGATGCGTACCCAGGAATTCGGGGAGGTGGGCCTGGCGAGGCCGGCGCGGCCTAGTTGCTCAACGATGTGCGGATAGACTTCCGGCGGAGTGGAAAGGTAGAAGAGGCGGTTGCCGCCGAGTTTTTTTTCGGCTTCGAGTTCCGCGAGGCGTTTAACGAGTTGCTCATAGGCTTGCGGGTCGGAGTAATCACCGGAGCTGTAGTGGAGGCAGGAGGCGAACTCGTCCCACTGCTTGGCGTCAACCGTCCCGAGCTCGGACATGGTTTTTGCGGCTTCGCCGGTGGTGGCGCGAAAATTTTCGTCGCTCATGGGAGTGCGAGCGAAACCGACGATGACGTAGCGGGAGCCGAGGGAATTGTGAGTGGCGAGATCGAACATGGCTGGAATGACTTTGCGCTTGGCTAAATCGCCTGACGCGCCAAACAAAACCACGGCGCAAGGTTCTGCCGTGCCGCCGTAGAGACTTCCAGATTTGTTGGTATCCTCAGCCATTGGTTCCCTCAACTTGTCTGCGCCTTACGCGTCCAAAATGCGTGCACGAAACTATACCTTAACGCCGTAACTTCGCAGCTCGGAACGCAATTGCTCCGCATTTTGATGGTGGATCACGTTGAGCCCCAAACGGCGGGGACTTTCAAGATTGAGTGGCCGGTCATCGATGAAAACACATTGCTCCGGCGGCCGTTGCGTGACCTCAAGAGCGATGCGGAAGATGGTCTCTTCGGGCTTGCGCGAACGGACATAGCAGGAGCTGAAGAAAACGAGAAAATCGCGGCGCAGATGGAAGGCTTCGATGCGGTACTGGTTGAGTTCGAAGGGCTCGTTGTTGATGGAACCGATGAAATATTTGCCGGTACGCGCGGCATCGGCGAGGACGGCGCGGGTTTCAGAATATTCCTTCGACTGGGCGAACATGAAGGCGGTGAACTCTTCGCGGGTGAAGCAACGCGTGCGATAGAAGAGCGTGCGGTCGAGATATTCATTTAGCGTGATTTGACCTGAATCGAAGGCGGGAAAGGAGAGATCGTGACGGTCTTGAAATTCTTCGTAGTCGAAGTTGAAAGCGGTGGCAGCTTCGTGGCGTGAGCCACGGTCCCAGCCGTTGGTGAGAATGACTCCGCCAATATCCCAGAAAAGCGTCGTGATTTCAGGCAAATGCGCGGCACCTTAGACCGTGCAGTAAGCGTATCTATAATAAACGTTTCGGGACAAGAAAACACGTGAATGGCGTGTTTCAAACGGTTCAACACTGGAGGAAGGCGTCTAGTAAAGATTGCACTTTTCTGTATCAACTGCCTCGCCAGCGATCATTCCGCTGGCGAGTCGACCGACGACGCAGGAATGCTTCTTACTGATTCGGGTTGGGGTTCGGGCTCGGAGTTGGCTTCGGGGCCTGCACTTCTGCCTTGGGTTGGATGGACATCAGCTCGACTTCGAAGACCAGAGTTGCATTGGGCCCGATGCCGCCGCCGGGGCCACCGCGCGCGCCATAGGCAAGTTCCGATGGAATATAAAGTTGCCACTTCGAGCCAACCGGCATGAGCTGCAACGCCTCGGTCCATCCCTTGATCACGCCGCTAACAGGAAAGGTCGCGGGCTGGCCGCGCTTGTAGGAGCTGTCGAACTCTGTGTTGTCGAGAAGCATGCCTTTGTAGTTGCAGATGACTGTGTCCGTGGCTGCAGGCTTTGGACCGGTTCCTTCTTTCAAGATTTTGTATTGCAGGCCACTCGGAAGTGTGACAACGCCGTCTTTCGTTTTGTTGTCGGCTAGAAATGCTTCACCTTCTTTTTTATTGGCCTCGCCTTGCACGAGCATCTTCTCTTCTTGTTTTTTGCGAAGGTCGGACTGCAGCGTGACCATGGCGGCTTTCGCTTCGTCGTCTGTCAGGAGTGGCTTGGCCCCGGCCAATCCATCCTTCATGCCTCGCAGGAGAATGGCTGGGTCAACGTCGACTGAGTCCTTGTGCATACTCTTGCCGATATTCAGACCGATGGCGTAACTGGCTTTGTCTTTCTGCGTTTTGAGCGTCAAAACGGTTGGTTTTTTGGCAGCGGTAGAACCTGGCTTCGGCGCGGGCGGCTTGGGAGTCGTTGTTGGCGCAGTCTTTGAACCACTGGCCGGAGGAGTTTGTGGAGTACTTGCCGGAGGAGTCTGCTGTGCCTGAGCATAGCCAAGAATCATCATGCCCGCCGCAGTTGCTGCTACTGCTAGAGTTATTGGTTTTCGCATAATTGTATTGTCACACTGGTTCGCCGTCTCCGCAAATCTCGTTCCTCGCTTCAAATGTGCGAATGGATAACAAACCGCGTCCAAACGCTTTCCGAAAACGTGGCGCGCACTAGGCAATTTCGTGAAGATGCAGTATGTTGAGAATTGGCAATTATGATGAGGTGATTCGAATGGCGAATGAGTCTTGCGATCCCGCTCCGGCCCAAAGCGAACCGGTTAAGCCCGGAACACGGATGGTGATGTGCGTGAAGTTTGGCAAGGAGATGCCGGGACTCGACCGCATTCCGTGGGCGGGCGACTTGGGGAAGCGCGTTTACGAGAATGTTTCGAAAGAGGCGTGGAAACTGTGGATCGAGCATTCGAAGATGATCATGAACGAATACCGGCTCAATCCCATTGACCCGAATTCGCAAAAAATCATGGGCGAGCAAATGGAAGAGTTTTTCTTTGGCGCCGGTGCCAAGCTGCCTGAAGGTTACGTAGCTCCCAAAGCCAAGGGCTAGTCGCCTCCGGCGGGCATGCGGCCTGTTGCAGGATGTTCGACCGCTAGGCGCGGCGCCAGTTCAAAGTGCAGCTTGACATGGGCTGTTCGGATTGCTTGTTCAACTTCTTCGGCAGTATTTCCTGAGGCAAACAAAAAACCCAAATAGCTTGAGCCTTCGGGCCAGGCGGCGATGTAATCGTGCAGGCGCGCGGTGATTTCGATCCCGGTAATTCCAGGGACGTTTCGAGCGGCGGCTTCTCCACCGATTTTTTCCAGGACGCCACTCTTGGGGACTGGAATCATCATGACGCCGCTAGCGGATCGCTCGCGGGGCCAATCGCTGCCTGGGAGACCGAGGGCATGGCGCAAGAGCAATTCTTCGAGACCGATGGATGGAGTGGTTGCGTCCGGCGCAAATCGCAGCGCGCGCGCGCAAAGCCCGCCAATGGGGCGCGGCGCAACTTCGAGCGGCCAGACGCCATCGTCATTTACGCGGAACTCTGCATGGACGGAGCCCTGTGACAGTCCGATTGCTCGAATCGCGTCAATCGCGCAGCGTTCGATTTCGCGTTGACGCGAATCGGCGAGGCGTGAAGGCGTCACGTAGATCGTTTCTTCGAAGTACGGACCTTCCAGAGGATCTGGTTTGTCAAAAATAGCGAGGACGCGCAGCTTGCCATCGGTCAGCAAGCCTTCGACGGCTACTTCCCTGCCCGGAATATATCCTTCGACGAGGATTTGATCGAGATGGGGCTCGCGAGTCGCTCGGATTTCCGGCGATTCCAGCAAGCGGCGGATTCGCGTGGAGGCGGAAATAAATTCTTCCCGGGAATTTGCGCGGACGACGCCTTGGCTGGCCGAGAGTGATAGAGGTTTTAGAACACAAGGATAAGAAACGCCGAGCAGAGACGGCTCTGGCATGGGATTAAGCGAGACAGAACGAAACCATGGCACACGAAGACCCGCTTCGCGAAAAACTTCTCGCATGCGGAGTTTGCTGCGGCAGGCTTCGACGGCGGCGGGATGGTTGTAAGGGATACCCAGGCCGCGCGCGGCGTAGGCGGCGGCAACGGCAGGACGGTCCCCGAGGGCAAGAATTCCATCGATGTTTTGATGTTGACCGCGCACCGCTTCTAGAACCGCGTAGGCGGCCGCGTCCGGCGACTCGAAATGGACCGGAATCGCGCGGTCTCCCCAGGGATCATCGAGTTGGTGACAGCGATCCGTGACAAAGATGAGATCGACGCCGAGTTTTCGAGCGGCTTCGTCGAAGCTGCGCGTTTGGTAGCCCAATTTGGCGGTGAAGAGGAGGAGTCGCGGCATTTGCTTTTATTTTGAAGAATTCACAGGCATTGCGGCTAGACGTAGGTGCCGGTGGCCGGTATCGGCTCTTCTCGCTTTTTCGAGACTTGGCCGAGCGAGACAAACTGTTCGCGTGTTGGCTCGGCGCAGCAATACCACGGTTCGCTGAGAAATGGTACGGCGGCCGTGGGCGCTTGCGATAGTTGAATGACTGGGGCTTCGAGGCCGGCAGCAGCATGCGCCGCTTTCCAGATGCGTTCGAAAACCGTTGAGCGAGATTCTTTTCTGCGATCACCCTCGCCAGCGGTAGTCTGCACTGTTTCGCTGAGCGCATCGACGCCCGGATCGGAATGTTTCCAAGGATAGAACAGCGATTCCGGATCAAACGGCCCGACATTGCGGCGGACTTCGTCCAACTCCAGAAGCCGTGAACCTTCTGGAATGAGCAGGCGGATGCCCAGCTGAATGGGCGCGACATTTTCGATCAAAGATTCGGAATGGATCACGCGCAGGAGGTCGAGATAGCTTTCCATCGTCGTCCATTGCGTGAAGGGGACGAAGGTGGGATGAAGAATCATGCCGAGTTCGCGGAAAGCGTGAACGACATGTAGAAAATCCTCGCGGGTGTGTCCTTTGTCGAGAGCGCGGAGCACGGCGTCATCGAGATATTCGACCGCGCTGATGACAAAGAGGCAGCCAGTGTCTTTGAGTTTGGGCAAGTGCGATTCGTATTTTCGTAAGTGCTCAATCTTTATTGTGACGTCGTAGGTTACGCTGGGGAATTCGCGGTGAAATTCCTCGACAAGTTTGATGGCGTGGCGAATGCCGTTGAAAAAGTCCGGATCGCCGAAGGAGATGTGCTGCGCGCCGGCGCCAATCTGTTGACGAATGTCTTGCATCACAACGTCGCGGCTGACGATTCGAAAAACGCCTTTATAAACCGGGACAATGGGGCAGTGGCGACAAAGGTGTTTGCAGCCGCGGCTAGCTTCTGTTGAACCGACAAGACGGAATCCGCCGCCAGGAATAATGAGATGGGCGTACTTGTCCATGGGAGGCATATCCGAGCGGTCCGGGACTTCAAAGTTGAGGCGTTCGAGCGAGACAAGAGGTTCTGTTTGTGGCAAGACCTTGGAACGATCAGCGCTTTGCAATTGGCTTTGCAGGCGCTCCGAGAGTTGCGCAAGTCCTTGCTCGAATTCGCCGCCGAGAATGGTCGCGACGCCAAGCGTTCGCAAATAATCGGCGTTCATCGGCGCGTACAAACCGTAGCAACATAGGTGAACGCGCGGATTCAGTTCGCGCAAGCCCGGGATCAGCTTTGCCGCAAGGCGCGTGGCTGTGTGCATCGGCAAGTAGAGGGCGATTAATCCGGCGGCGCGAACGGCGGCTTCATCCAGAGACTGGCGGGAAAGATCGAGACAGACAACTTGATGGCCGCGCTTGCGCAGCCAAGCTGCGGGGGACGCCAGTCCAAATGGCTGCCGCCCGAGCTCGTACGTTGAAATCAGGGCTATGTTCACGACTCAAACAGTATAGCTGGCCGTCCGCCGCAGGGAATCGTTTTCGGTTATCATAGAAGGCTGCTGACTTGATCGAAAGGATGGCGAGAATGGCCATTGCCGCAGGGAATTCCTTCGGAACGCGCGACAAGCTCAATGTGGGCGCGCAATCGTTCGACATTCACCGGCTCGAGTTGCTTGAAAAAAAGATCTCCTGCAATTTGGCGAAGCTGCCGTTTTCCCTCCGTATCCTCCTTGAAAATCTTTTGCGCTGCGAGGACGGGCGCTTTGTGCGGCCCGATGATATTCGAGCCCTGGCGAACTGGACGCCGGGAGCCGCAGAAAAAGAGATTGCGTTCATGCCCGCGCGTGTTTTGCTCCAGGATTTTACCGGCGTGCCTGCCGTGGTTGACTTGGCCACGATGCGCGAAGCGATCAAACGCATGGGGGGCAATCCGAGGCTGATCAATCCGCTTTTTCCCGCCGAATTGGTTATCGACCATTCCGTGCAAGTTGACAGCTTCGGCAGCGCGAATGCTTTTGGTTTGAATGCTGAACTTGAATTCCAGCGCAACATCGAACGCTATGCATTTTTGCGATGGGGACAGACTGCGTTTCAGAATTTCAAGGTGGTGCCGCCGGATACGGGGATCTGCCATCAAGTGAATCTCGAATATCTCGCGCGCGTGGTGTGCGCGATGCCCTCGGGAAGCAGGGTCGAAGCGTATCCCGATTCCGTGGTGGGCACAGATTCGCACACCACGATGGTCAATGCGCTCGGAGTGTTTGGCTGGGGCGTGGGGGGCATCGAGGCGGAAGCGGCAATGCTTGGCCAGCCGTCTTCCATGCTAATTCCCGACGTGGTTGGTTTCCGCTTGCACGGGAAACTTAGCGAAGGATGCACCGCAACGGACCTGGTTTTGACTGTGACGGAAATGCTGCGGAAGAAGGGCGTCGTTGGCAAATTCGTGGAGTTTTGCGGGACGGGGCTTTCCAGCTTAAGCGTGCCGGACCGCGCAACGATTGCGAACATGGCGCCAGAGTATGGCGCGACGATGGGATTTTTTCCCGTTGACGCCGAAACGCTGGCGTATTTGCAGTTCACGGCTCGTAGCGCCGAACAAATCGCGCTTGTCGAAGCGTATTGCAAAGAGCAGATGCTTTTCCGCACGGATGAGATCGCCGATCCGGTCTTCAGCGACAAGTTGGAGCTGGATCTTGGAACCGTGGAGCCGACTGTCGCGGGGCCGAAACGTCCGCAGGACCGCGTATCGTTGCGAAACGCGAAGAGTTCTTTCACAAAAGTGGTGGAAGGAACTCCGGATAAGCATATTACGGTGCGGAACAACGGCGACTCATTTGATCTTTCGAGCGGCGCAGTGGTGATTGCGGCAATCACGAGTTGCACGAACACCTCGAATCCGTCGCTCATGCTAGGAGCAGGTTTGCTCGCGAAGAAAGCCGTGGAGCGTGGCCTGCATGTAAAGCCGTGGGTCAAGACGAGCCTTGCACCGGGTTCAAAAGTAGTGACGGATTATCTCGAGGCCTCCGGGTTGATGTCGTATCTTGAAAAACTAAACTTTCACCTGGTCGGATATGGATGCACGACGTGCATCGGAAACAGCGGGCCCCTGCCGGATGCAATCGGCGCGGCGATCAAGGATAACAATTTGATAGCAGTGGCGGTGCTCAGCGGCAACCGAAACTTCGAAGGGCGCATTCATCCGCTGGTGCGCGCGAACTACTTGGCGTCTCCTCCGCTTGTCGTCGCGTACGCGCTCGCTGGACGCATGGATATGGATTTGACGACCGAGTCTCTCGGCTCGGACTCCGCAGGGAAGCCGGTTTATTTGCGAGACATTTGGCCGACGCCTCAGGAGATTGAATCGACAGTACGAGATTCCGTGACGAGCGAGATGTACAGCAAGGAATACGCCAATGTGTTTGAGGGCGACGCGCATTGGAAGTCTATGCCTATTCCGGAAGGCGACTTGTATCGCTGGGACCCAAAATCCACGTATATCAAGCAGCCGCCGTTTTTTGAAAATATGCCGAATACGCCTCCGGCTCTCGCCGATATTCATGGGGCGCGCGTGCTGGCTATTCTTGGCGACAGCGTGACAACAGACCACATTTCGCCGGCTGGATCGATTCCCGTCGATTCGCCAGCTGGAAAATATTTAATCGCGAATGGCGTCCAACCGCACGAATTCAATTCGTACGGCGCGCGGCGCGGTAATCACGAAGTGATGATGCGCGGGACGTTTGCGAACATACGTTTGCGTAATCAACTCGCTCCCGGGACGGAAGGCTGCTGGACGCTCTTTCTGCCGGGCAACGAGAAGATGACGATTTATGATGCAGCGGTGAAATATCGTGAAGGCGGAGTGCCGCTGGTCGTTCTTGCAGGTAAAGAGTATGGCTCCGGTTCATCGCGCGACTGGGCGGCTAAGGGCACGCGTTTGCTTGGCGTGCGGGCCGTAATCGCGGAGAGCTACGAGCGCATCCATCGCAGCAATCTGGTCGGCATGGGCGTCCTGCCGCTGGAATTTAGGGCTGGCGAAAATCGCGAGACTCTTGGATTGACGGGACAAGAGGTCTTCGAGATCGAAGGCGTGGCGTCGCTCTCGCCTAAAAAATCGATCACGGTGCGGACCAAGTCCGGCGACGGATCGGCAAAGACTTTTACTGCGATCGCGCGCGTCGATACGCCGGAGGAAGTTTCCTACTATCATCACGGCGGAATCTTGCAGTATGTTTTGCGGCAGATGCTCTGAGTTTTTCTCCTTTCTTCGCGTTGATTGCGGATCAGTGCAGCTCTATTGAGCCTCGCCAATATGGAGTCTTGCGAGTCGCTGACAAAAGCGGCAGCAGAGCTGCCGCAGTCCAAATCGCGGTTTTGCAATATTATTCGAGAATCGCTAAGTACGTCCCTCGCGCTTTTGCGCAACTACCAAGCCCCTTGGCGTAGGCAAGAGAATCACAGAGATCAGCCCTTCCGCCTCGAGCTTCAGCGCGCCTTCGCGGACGGTCTTCATCAACGAACTTGCATCGTGCATGAGGATTAGGCCGTGCGGGTTCATCTGCGGGAGAAATTTGCGTACTTCCTGCTCGCGGAGCGGCGCGTCGCTATCGCAGAAAAGCAGATCGATGCGGCCTTCGACTTTCATATCCAAGCTGGATTCGTTGCGCGCATCAATCCATTGGCCGAGACCGGAAGAAGCAAAACGTTGCTGCGCGGCTGAGAAGACTTTGGCGTCGTACTCGCAAGTGATGACGCGGCCAAAGCCGTTGGCCTTCAGTCCTTCCGCGATGCGCAGCGTGCTTAATCCTGAAAAAGTGCCGGTCTCCACGATGAGGTCAGGCTTGATCGTCGTGACAATCGCTTTTAGGAAATCGAGCACCTCGACTTCCGCGCTCATGGAATCGTACATGCGCCAGCGCTCGGGATGCGGGCATTCCGGCGTGGGGCGGTGATATTCAGGCTGGAGAATGTCGCCTCGCGAAGCGATGTGCTCTACGATGCGATGCTCTTTTTTCTGACCGTGGAATTGGCTCTTAATACGCCAAAGCAACACCGCGCCAAACAGGATGGAAACGACGCTCGCTGCCTGGGCATTGGACATGCCGAAAAATGAACGCGGATTGATGCGAATGATTTCGACAAGGAAGCGGGCGATGCCCGTCAGGATCAGGTAGTTGCAGAAGATTTCGCCTTTGGCTTTGGGACCACGCAGGGATTTCGTGCCCATGTGCCACAGAAAAGCCGCAATCGCCAGCCAGATGAAAAATTCGTAAAGCGGCGTGGGGTGAACGCGCTCGGTCGTGGGGACAAGACCATTGGGAAAACTCATGCCCCACGGGAGCGAAGTGGGGATGCCGTAATCTCCGTCGCCAGAGAGCAAGCAGCCTATGCGTCCGATGGCGTAGCCTACACATGCAGCGGGCGAGCAAATATCGAGAAATTCGAGAATGGGAATTTTTGCCCAGCGCGCCAGAATCACCAGAGCAATAAATCCGCCGAGAAAACCGCCGAACCAGGCGAAACCATAGCGGCTGAAGAGCTGTGGCCACGGGTCGGCGAAAAACTCGCGTGGAGTTTCGAGAACGTGGTAGAGCCGCGCGCCAATCAAGCCGGCAAGCCCCGCGATTCCGATGATCAGAAAGCCTTCGTCCTTTTCGTTTCTGGCGGAAATGCTCGCGAGTTGCGATCTGCGACGATTGAAATCGGCCTGCAAAAGGTAAGCCGCAACGAGCATGCCGGTGGCGACCATCAGCCCGAACGTGGGAATCGCTAGCGGTCCGAGATGCAGGAAAGGGATCATGAGTGAGAGTGCGCCGGGCGCATCGCAGAGTATACATGACACTATGCGCGCGAGCTGAACGCGCCCTGGGCTCGGCGCGGTCGCTGTTCCGCGATCGAAGACCCGTGACTTAGGTAATTGGTGACTGGTGACTCGTTGGCAAGAGGACTCTAGTCGATGAGACTCCTTGGAATCTGACTGGCTAGCTCCCCTCCTTCTTTTTTGTAAGTGTTGCTGATAAAGGACTTACGTTTCCTTTAAGTGTTTTAGAAACTTAGAGTTGCGGGGCGAGATGGCAAGCATTGATTTTAAACGAGTTATCCGTCTGCGCGGAGGCGGTAGTTGTGGTCGAAGTGGACCGCGTAGGGGTCGCGGTTTGGCGCCGTGGGCCGGGGTTGCGGGCACGGTGACGCGGGCGGAGGTGCGCTGTTGGGTTGGGTGGATTGAGCGGAAGCTGAGGCGAGGCGGGTCTCGTCGGCCGTCGATGGGGCGGGATCGAGGCAGGGTCCTTCGCTACGCTCAGGACAGGCTGCGGCTGCGGCGGATTGTGGTGGAGTTGAACAGGGGCGGCTTGGAAACAGTTCACGGGCGACGGAGAGGGCTGCTTCGACGGTCGCGGGAGAGGGTTGAGATGCATTTCGCGGTTGCGGTGTCGCGGGGGTGGAAGTGGCGGGCTGAAGCCGCGCCGCTACAGTGCTTGGCGGTTGGGGGGACGGTGTAGTGGCGGGTTGGGCGGGCTGGGACTGATGCGATTGGGGTTGTTGCGGTTCGGGTTCGGCGTCGTCGCCGACATTGTCGTCGGAGTTGGGCGGGAAGAGATAGTCGCGGTTGCCGTTGACGGAGTTGCGGACGGCTTTGCGCCAGCCGTCGCTGCCGAAGGCGTTGATGTATTCGTGCTGGGAGAGGTGGATGGCCTGCAATTGGGTTTGGAACATGTAAGCGACGGTGCGGGCGAGTTTGGGTTTTACTTCGCCGCGGACTACGGCGGGGATGAGTCGCGAGAGGGCGGTGCTGAGATCGCAAGCGGAGAGGTAATCGCCAGAGAAAAATAGGCTAGATCTTTGCCGAGTTTCTCAGCGGCTTGCGCGCGGGCCTCCTTTTGGGCGCGGTAAAAGCAGAAGTGGGGATGGCGGCCGGTACGCGGAGTGCGGCAGCGGCGGCCATCTTCAAACGTAAATAGACACAAGGACGCGCGGTCCTTTGGAGTGAGCGAAGACATAGATTTCTCCTTAGATCGAGTTTTAGATTTGGACTGATGGAAAAAGAAAGAGCACAGGCAAGAGTGCCTGTGCTACTTAAGCAAAGAACGCCGGCAAGATGCCGGCGCTACAAAGAAAAACGCCTCGCCGGAAGCGAGGCGCAGTACTGAACGAAGATATTATAACACAATAACAGGACGGCACAAATCGAAAAAATATGGGACAAAGAAAGAGAGTGGGGGAACGGTCAGGAGGACGATCGGGTGTGTGGTGCGGCAGGATGGCGGCGGAGAGCGGCGCCGAGAACGAGCCAGACGGCGAGGGCGATCCATTCGGCATTGGTGAAGTGGCCAGGAAAAGCAGGGATGAGCTTCATCAGCAGGAGAAGCAAGGAAACGCAGATGCCAAGGCCGGTGATGACGCGCATGCGCAGGCGTCTCTCAACGAGCCAGAAGGAAAGGCAAGCGGCCAGCCAGCCGAGCGCGGAGGCCATCGAGCCAACTTCTGTAATGGGAATAAGGATGGCGTCGCCGAGAAGCAGTGCGAGCAGGGTTCCGGTGGTGATGCCGATGACGGCGACGGACGGAGTTGAAAATTTCGCGTGAATGGTGGCAAAGCGCGGAGCGACTGTGCCGCGGCGGGCGTAGGCGAAGAGGAGGCGGGTGGAGGCGGCGAAGTTTCCGTTGAAACACTGGAAGAGGCCGAAAAGGGCCATGATTAAGATGAGTTGGACGGGCCAGTGTTTGCCGAGGCCGTTTTCGAAGGCGACGGCGGTGGCGAAACGGTTGCCGAGGAGAGATTGCCAGGGAGCGATGTAGGCGACGGCGAGGATACAGAACGCGTAGAAAAGAGCGCCGACTCCTAGGGCGAGACCGATGGCTTGCATGTAGCTTGTTGGGCGGAACTCCTGGCTGGCCTCTTCGGCGTATTTGGGCGCGGACTCGAAGCCGGTCAGGAAATACGGAACGATTTGGAGAGTGAGGAGAATCGAGAGGAAGGGAGTGGCGCGAAAGGCGGGGTGAAAATTCGCGGGGGCGCCACGGACAGCGCTGATGCCGACCAGCGCGAGGAAAATGAGCAGGACCAGGGAAGACATAGTTTTCTGAAAATTCGCGCTGAGGCGGATGCCGCGATAGTTGATGGTGGCGAGAAGCAGAGTGAGCGCGATGCCCAAGATCAGGCGAGGGAGGAAAACCGGCTGATCAGCTACACGATAAAGCTCGAACGAATCGAGTGACGGAAAAATGTATGCAGCGATTTTTCCAAGAGCGACGGCTTCCCACGGACAAACGATGAAGTAAGCGAGAAGCATCATCCAGCCAGTGAAATAGCTGACGACCGGTGGAAAAACTTGTGCAGTATAGGCGGCTTCGCCGGCGGCGTCGGGAAGACGCTTGACCCATTGGCCGTAGACGTAGCCGACGGGGAGCAGAATGATCCCGCCGATGGCGAAACCGAGTGCGGCGCCCGCGGGACCACCTCGGCCAAGCCAATCGTCCATGAGAACGAGCCAGCCGGTGCCAATCATGGTGCCGAAAGCGAGCGCGAAGTAGTCGTGCAGACGGAGTTTGCGGGCGAGGGCAGGCATTTAGAGGACGCAGAGCAGTTCGTAAAGCAGATTGGCAGCGAGGAGCGAAGTGATTTCGCCGGTGTCGTAGGGCGGGGAGACTTCGACGAGGTCGCAGCCAATGATTTTGAGGCCACGCAAGGCGCGAACCAGCTCGAGGATTTGGATGCTGGTCAGGCCGCCGACTTGCGGTGTGCCAGTGCCGGGAGCGTAGGCGGGATCCACGACATCGATATCGAGAGTGACGTAAACGGGTTTGCCGCGGAAGGCGCGCAGATGGCGCTGAACGCTCGTCAATCGTTTTTTGTGAAACTCCTCGGCGGTGACCATTTTGACTTTGTGGGCGCGGGCAAAATCAAAATCATCCTCGCCGTAGACTTGGCCGCGAAGACCAACCTGTAAGACGCCGCCATCCACCAAGAGGCCTTCTTCAAAAGCGCGGCGGAATGGCGTGCCGTGAGAATACTTGCTGCCGAAATACTCGTCCCACAAATCGCTGTGCGCGTCGAATTGGATGAGTGAAACAGGGCCGTGCTTTTTTGCGACGGCGCGGAGGATGGGCAGGCTGATGGAATGATCGCCTCCTACACAAACGCAACGCACATTAGCTTGCAGAAGCGGAGCTAAACCTTTTTCGATGCGGAGAAAGGTGTCCTCGATGGAGAGCGGATTCACGGGGAGATCACCGAAGTCGGCGACGCGATGCTTGGCGAAGGGATTTACGTGTAGGACGGGGTTCCAGGGACGGATGATCGCGGATTGGACGCGGATGTTGCGCGGCCCGAAACGTGGTCCGGGGCGATACGTTGTGCCGCCGTCAAAAGGAACGCCGATGATAGCGACCTCAAGCTCCTCGGGTTGGGCGATGTGCGGCAAACGCATGAAGGTCGGGATCCCTGTGAAGCGGGCGTAGCTGAGCGCGTCCAGCGGCTGGGGATGAGGCAGGCGAAAACTGCGGCGGGGTTTGGGCACGGCGAGGCATCTTAGTCTCCGCAAATGAGTGGAGTCAACGGACCAACCGGATCGCATCCATCCTCCTGTTCTGAGCAGCCCCTCTGTACTAAACTTCCACCACCATGAAATACCGAAAACAGATCAGGGAATGCGAAAGGCTTGCTGAACCCTATTGCGTCTCGAAGGGCGAAAAATTCCGGTTGAAGGAGTTCGACACGAGCGACACCGGCGAGCTGAAAAACAGAGAGCAGAGCCAAAAAATTATCGATAACCGCGCCGGTCTGCTCAGCGGTTTGCAGGAGAAACTCTATGCGCAGGATCGCTGGGCGCTGCTGCTGGTGATTCAAGCGCTGGATGCCGCCGGGAAAGATGGCGTGATCAAACACGTCATGTCCGGCATAAATCCGCAAGGATGCGACGTTCATGCCTTCAAGACTCCAAGTGCGGAAGAACTAAATCACGATTATCTGTGGCGGGCGCATCGAAGCACTCCCGAGCGCGGCAAGATTGGGATATTCAATCGTTCTTACTACGAAGAAGTTCTGGTTGTTCGAGTGCACCCCGCCATCTTGCAAGCGCAAAAGCTGCCGGACCCCCTGATTACCAAGCACATCTGGAAGCAGCGCTACGAGGACATCAACGCCTTCGAACAGTATTTGACGCGAAACGGCGTAGTCGTTCGCAAGTTCTTCCTTCACGTTTCGAAAAAGGAGCAAAAGAAGCGATTTCTAGAGCGACTGGAGGACTCAAAAAAGAACTGGAAGTTTTCGATGGGACGTCAAAGAGCGCGGCTATTGGAAGGACTACCAGGAAGCGTACGAAGAAATGATCCAGAATACCGCCACGAAGCATGCGCCGTGGTATGTGATACCGGCGGACAATAAGTGGTATACGCAGCTGATTGTAGCTTCCGCGATCATCTCCACTCTAGAGGATCTTGATCTCTCCTTCCCTGACGTCGACAAGAAGAAGAAGAAGGAACTGGAAAGCGTTCGTGATTCGCTGCTGCACGAGAAGGAATGAAACGAGCTTCAAACTGAGCCGCTTGAAAAGGCGCAGAGACCTGTCGTGCAAAGTAAGGGATTCTGCTCTGAGATGTGCGGTGGTAGGATGAGACTGACGGCGGCGCGACGCGGCGCGCACGAATTCACAAAACCAGAGGGTTACAAATGGCGAAGCCGATCGAACTTGAAATCAACGGCAAGCGTCACACGGTCCACTGCGATCCGGAGACGCCGCTTCTGACGGCACTCCGCGATGAACTGGGGCTGACGGGCACCAAGTACGGTTGTGGCGAGGGGCAATGTGGCGCGTGTACGGTTTTAATTGGCGGGGCGCCGCGACGATCTTGCCAGATTCCAGTCAGCGCCGCTGCTTCAAAACCCATTACGACTGTTGAAGGCCTCGAGCAAGACGGGCATTTGCATCCGGTGCAGCAGGCATTTCTGGATGCAGGTGCCTTCCAATGCGCCTATTGCACTTCAGGGATGATCATGAGCAGTGTGGGCTTTCTCAAGGCGAATCCCCATCCCACTTCGTCGGAAATCGTTCAAGCCTTGCAGGGCAATATTTGCCGCTGCGGAACACATCCGCGGATCATCGACGCAGTTCATCAAGCGGCCAAGTCGATGCAGGAGCGCGGACGATGAGCGGCTCTTCTGTTAAGTTTGTGCCGGAACCCGAGCGCTACGAATTCACCGCCGGCCCGATGCATCATTTCGAATTGGCGCGCCGCGATTTCTTTAAGTTTCTCGGCGCGGGCATTGCCGTTTTTGCAGTGGCAAAAGATACATTGGCCAGTCAGGAAACCGCGCCCACTCAAGGCTTTCATCAGGAAGAACTACCGAAAGACATCACGGCATGGCTGCATATCGGTGAAGACGGCAACGTGACCGCTTTTACTGGCAAAGTCGAGATCGGGCAAAATATCCGCACATCGCTGGCGCAAACCGTTGCGGATGAATTGCACGTACCATTTGAAAGCGTAACCATGGTGACGGCCGACACGGCACTGACGCCGTTCGATTTCGGCACGGTGGGCAGCCGCTCCATGCCGACCATGTCGCCTCAGCTTCGCCGCGCCGCCGCTGCCGCGCGAGACCTGCTCGTCGGCGCAGCCGCGAAAGAATGGAACGTCGCAGCCGAAGGACTTACTACAGCAGACGGAAAGGTGACCGATCCCGCCACCGGCCGCTCGATTCGCTACGCGGAGTTAGCCCGCGGCAAGACCCTGGCGCAAAACCTGCCCGCGGAAGATCCCGTCACTCCGCCAGATCAATGGACGATTGCGGGGAAATCCATTCCGAAAAAAGATGCTCGCGCGTTCGTCACCGGCAACCACCAATACACTCCCGATCTTCGTCGCCCGGGGATGCTGTACGGAAAAGTGCTTCGACCGCCATCGTTCGGCGCAACGCTCAATTCTTACGATGCAAAGGCTGCCCTGGCAATGAGTGGTGTGGTCATCGTGCGCGATGGCGACTTCGTTGGCGCCGCAGCGGGCAATGAACGGGACGCAGTCAAGGCTCTTGAGTCTATTCACGCCGAATGGAAAGAAGTTCCGCAAACTTCGAGCAAAGAGCTCTTTGCCTACCTGAAGAAAAATGCATCGGCCAAAAGTGACGAGCGCTCTCGAAGAGTAAAGGGTTCCGTCGAAGACGGACTCGCCACCGCTGCCCACCGTTTGGATGCGACTTACACTGTCGCGTTTATCGCTCATGCCCCGCTAGAACCGCGCGCGGCAGTAGCAGAATGGTCCGATGGGAAACTCACGGTTTGGACGGGCTCGCAGCGTCCATTTGCTGTGCGCGATGAACTGGCCAGCGTCTTTCATGTTTCAGAAAGTGATGTGCGGGTGATCGTCCCGGACACCGGTGCCGCTTACGGGGGCAAACACACCGGAGACGCGGCGCTGGAAGCCGCCCGTCTTGCGCGCGCCGCGGGGCGCCCCGTGCAGGTAGCTTGGACGCGCGAAGAAGAGTTCACCTGGGCCTATTTTCGTCCGGCAGGCGTGATGGAAATCAAAAGCGGAATTGCCGCGGACGGCGCACTGACGGCATGGGAATTTCACAATTACAACTCAGGAATGTCCGCCATCGATACGCCCTATGTCGTCCCCAACCAGCACATCCAATTTCACTCCACGCAGTGCCCTCTGCGCAGCGGTTCCTATCGCGGGCTGGCTGCCACGGCCAATTTTTTCGCGCGTGAAAGCCACATGGACGATTTGGCCCATGCCGCGCAGATAGATCCACTGCAGTTCCGCCTCAAGAATCTTTCCGATACTCGGTTGCAAGCCGTTTTTGAGGCGGCAGCGAAATCTTTTGGGTGGCCGCGCAAGAAAACACAAGACGGCCAGGGATTCGGCATCGCCGGCGGTCACGAAAAGGGTGGCTACGTCGCGACATGTGCAGAGGTTTCGGTGGATCATGCTTCCGGCGCGGTTCGCGTAGTGCGAATGACAACGGCATTCGAATGCGGCGCCATCGTAAACCCCGATGGATTGCGCCATCAGGTGGTCGGCGCAAACATCCAGGCGCTTGGTGGCGCTCTCTTCGAGTCCATCGAATTCGAGAACGGCCGCATCACAAATCCGCGTTTTTCACGCTATCGCGTTCCGCGTTTCCGCGACGTCCCGGAAATCGAAGCTGTCCTTCTGGATCGCAAAGACCTTCCCTCGGCGGGCGCGGGCGAAACACCCATCATGGCCGTCGCCCCAGCCATCGGCAACGCCATTTTCCAAGCCACGGGCACACGCCTCAGAGGCCTTCCCATGGTCCCGAACGGCCTGAACACGGCGCGCAGCTGAGTCCGGCCGAACGGGCAAACCACCGCAAGAAATCAAGCGACCTGTTCCACTCTGAACTAGTCCATTGACTTTGTCCCAACCTGGGAATTCCTCGATCCGCGCTCGCTAACCCTAGCTAAGTAACCTTCAGTATTTCAATAGCTTAGAAATCGCCACCTGGCCTGCGTCTGGCCTCCGGCTTGCCCCAAAGAAATGGGAGTCTCTGTGCAATTCCGTTTTCCCTATGCCCTTGTACTGTCGGCGGTTGTTGGCCGAGTGTTCTTACGGCGCCTCTTTGCTGGGTGGGGCGCGGGCAGCGTATCCCTGCTTCGAGCGCCAAAGAGACGCTTCTCGTCAATAGAAAAACGGATTCGAGGCTTCGTGTGTTTTGGCTTGCTCACGGCCCTGGTGCAGCCTTTGCCCGCTGCACGCGCCCGAGAGGAGAGACTCAACGAATACCAAGCGAAAGCCTCATTCCTCGCGGCCTTTCCCAAATTTGTCGAGTGGCCGCCGGACGCTTTTTCCGCCGAGCAATCGCCGCTTCTCCTTTGCGTTTTTGGAGACTTTTCTTTCGGGGCCTCTTTGGCAGCGGCCACCCGGGGAATTTCTATCCGCGGCCGGCGCGTGGAAGTTCGCTGGGTGCGCAAAGAACAGGATCTGCGCGCTTGCCACATTCTTTTCGTCAGCCGCTCGGAGGGTAAGCGCTACGAAAGCATATTCAAATCCATTCATGGAGCTAACGTACTGACCGTCGGCGAAACTCCCGATTTTCTGGCCAGCGGCGGCGCGATCGATTTCCTGTTCGCGGAAGACAAGTTGCAATTCGAGGTGAACATGGGCGCGGCCAGCGACGCACACCTCCGAATCAGATCGAACATGCTGGCGCTGGCGCGCCACGTCATCACCAGGGCGGAGGCAGCGAAAAGTTAGCATGACAACCGCGCGCGCCTTCGAACTCCCCCTCTGCAACCGGCTACGGACAGGGGTGTCTCCAAACCAATTCAATTCGAGTTTGTGCGAACTGATTTGGAACGGCTTGTAGATTCGCAACTCAAACATGGAAGTGAAACGATGAATACTAAAGTAGATAGCCTTTCGGAACCGGTTTGGAATCTGGCCGAACTGCTTGAGAGGGTCGACAACGATCAAGAGCTGCTTCGGGATCTCTTGAATATTTTTAAAGACGACTTCCCTCTGACGATGCGGTCTCTCGAGTTAGCGATAGCTGCCGGGGACTTGAAAAACTCCGCGAGGTTGGGTCACACGCTCAAAGGAATGCTTTCCAGTCTGGGCGGTGTGCGAACTGCAGCCGCCGCCGCAAGACTCGAAGTCCTGGCCTCCGCCGGAGAGACAGCTTCGCTAAAAGGCGCTTTGGACGCCTTGAAATGCGAAGCCGCCAGCCTCTTGCCCGAACTGGAAGCGTACATGGCGGAGGTGCGCCATTGAAGATTTTGATTGCGGACGACGACGCGCTCTCACGTCGATTGCTCGAAAAAACGCTGGAACGCGCCGGCTACGAAGTCACTGCGGTGGAAAACGGCAAGCAGGCTTTGGAACACCTTTGCAAGCTCGAGGGACCACGTCTGGCACTGCTTGATTGGGTTATGCCGGAGGTGGACGGGCCGGGGGTCTGCCGCGCGGTTCGTAAGCGTTCGGAACAGACTTACGTATATATGGTCCTCCTAACTTCAAAGGGAACCAAAGAGGAGACCGTGCTGGGTCTCGAATCCGGCGCCGACGACTATTTGATCAAACCCTTCGATACCGAAGAATTACGCGCGCGGCTTCGGGTCGGCGAACGCATTCTGCTGTTGGAAGACCGGCTGGTGGAGGCCCGCGAGAACATGCGTTTTCGGGCCACGCACGATCCGCTGACTTCCCTGCTAAACCGCGGTGCAATCATGGACTTGCTGGCTCGCGAGTTGCACCGCTCGCACCGCGAAAAAAAATCCACCACCATCCTGCTTGGCGACGTGGATCACTTCAAGCGCGTCAATGACACCTATGGTCACATCGTGGGTGACCAAGTCCTCATAGAAATTGCCAATCGCCTTCTCGGGACCGTGCGATCCTATGATTTCGTGGGACGTTACGGAGGTGAAGAATTCCTCGTTGTACTAAATAGTTGCGATCCGGCTTTCGCGCCCGCCCGTGCGGAAGCGATTCGCAAGTCTGTCTCGAATCGCACGATACAGACCGCGAAGGGCGCCCTTGATCTCACCATGAGTCTTGGCGCTCTTCTGAGCTCGGATTGGGGTCTTAGACCTGTCGAGGAATTGTTGCACGAAGTGGATACCGCTCTTTATAAGGCGAAAGCCTCCGGCCGAGACTGCCTTCGGATTGCCCAGCCAATAACAAAACCCGAGCTGACAATCGCTCCATTGCTGCCTCAACTCCTGCGGCTCAGGCGTTGACAGCTACCACTCGACCCGGAATTTCCCTGCAGACGAACTCAAGCACCTGCCGGTTTTTGCCGCGCTTGATCCATCATCTGCCGCATCGCCGCGCTCGAACCCGGTGCCTTCTTCTCGCGCCAGGACTCCAGCCTCCTGCAAGTATCTTCAATGTTAGAAAACAACTGCGGATTCTTGAAAGCGGCACGCCAGATGGGCACTATGCTGTGCATGCGGTCCCACACCACCCAGATCTCTCCGTTGCTCTCAAAGAAAAGCTCATCGTTGATCAAACCACGATTCACGATGCTTGCCACCATATCCCAATAACTGATGACCATTCGAATGAAAGTGTTTTCTTCCCCGCCCTGCGGAAACTTCTGCATCATGTCTTCGGGGGATGTCGGATGAAAGTGTTCCAGAAACCACGCGCGCGCCTGCCGCAGCCTAGGCTCGCGTCTCATCTCGTAAAGCTTCAGCATCAAATTTACTTCTTCATACGTAACTTGGCTCATTTCGAGTTCTCCTTGCTCTACTTTTTCTGTTCTGGCTTGGGTGTCTCTTGCGGAGAAGGAGAGGCGCTGGCCAGTTCGAATCGTTGCACGCTTGATAGCGGAAGTCCTTGCCGTTGGAATTCAATCTGGATGCGCCGCCGCAGTTCGCGCGAGACTTCATCCTGCCGCGTCGGCGCCGTGCGCACTTGCAAACGCACCGTCGAAGACGATCGGTCGAACGCCTGCACTCCCAGAATACGCGGCCCATCGACCAGCGCCTGCGACCATGATGGGTCGCCGCGCAACTCTGCGGCGGCCGCTTCCAGCGCATGCATGGTTTTCTCGATGGATATTTCCGGCGCGATGGATATGTCCACAAAAGCCTGCGACCAGTCACGGCTAAGATTGCTTACAGTGCGTATTTCGCCGTTGGCGATCGTCACCAGCGCCCCGCGCGCATCGCGCAAGACGGTGCGCCGCAGCGTCAGATGCTCGACGCGTCCAGTCGCATCTCCAACTTGAATAGTATCACCTATCACGTATTGGTCTTCGAGCACGATATAGAAGCCGGTAATCAAATCACGAACCAAGTTTTGCGCCCCAAATCCGACGGCGACGCTAGCAAGGCCAGCGAGGGTCAGAGCCGGCGCGACGCTGATGTGCAATTGCGCCAGCGCCGTTAGCAACGCGACGAACCAAATAACCTTGCTTCCTGAACCATAAAGCACGCCCGCGAGTGTGCGCGTTTGCTGTTCGCGCACCTGCGCCGCGCGGCTCTGGGTAGCGGCAGGCTTGATGATCAGCTTGGTTAGAACGCGGAGAAAACGATTGACGAGCAGCGCAATAAGAAAGATGGCTACGAGCTTTAATAGAGTGCTGAGCGGGAATTCGGGCCATTCAGGCCAGGGAATGGAGAGACTGGTCATCGTTTTTTCGGAAAGGAGAGTATAACATTGGAAGAGCGGGGATGCGCGTCTGAAGAGAACTCAATTCTGAGCAGGCGGCACAGAATGAGGTAAATATGTCTGACACGAGGCGCCGATTTTTGACAGCTTTGGCCGGCACCGGAACGCTGCTACTCATGCGCGCTGGCATCCTCAGCAGCCAGGCCAAGCCATCCGGCCGGCCAGCCACTTCTGATCCCTCGATGGAACCCGAGAGTTCTGACCCCGTGCCGCCGAAATCGCCCACCAAGGCTATACTCGAGGCCAACGAGAAGGACATCAAAAAGAACATCGAAAAACTCTATCAGCTCGCCTCCGACTTGAAAGCGGAAGTGGAAAAAACGGACTCCTCCCAAGTCCTGTCGCTGGTGCTGGTGAAAAAAGCCGAAGAAATTGAAAAACTCGCTCACGACATCAAGGCCCGGGCAAAAGGCTAAATGGAAAGCTTCCCGCCAGCCAAAGCCAGTTGGCATGAACCAACTGCCAACTACGCGGATTGGCGTGCAACCGTCGAAAGCACTCTGGCGTGCAAGCCACGCAGGCGTTAGAATATTCGAGCAGGTCGCAATTTTCGCGTGCGTATAATTTCACTGCCTGCCTGTGAAACGCAACAGTGCGCCCGTAGCTCAGATGGATAGAGCGACAGCCTCCGAAGCTGTAGGTCGTGAGTTCGACCCTCACCGGGCGCGCCACTTTCATACCGAATCTGAACACCTTCCCCCGACTGCTGCCTGAAGAATGATGCGTTCTTGGAGTTCGCCCATGCCGGCAAGTGTAGCCGTCAGAGCGTCACCTAAGCCAACCTCAAGCGTGGCGTGGCGATCGAATCCGCGCTCGCGCAGAGATTGAGCGCACCATCAGGAACCTAACGCTGGTAGGCAAGGTTGTCGAAGTGGAGGCCTTCGGGGTTGGTCAGTTCGAAAATGACTTTGGAGCTGGGTGTTTGCCACGCGGTTCGAAGTCGACGGAGTTCCCCAGCCTTGAGGGTGAGAGCGACCTTCTGTGTTTCCGGCGAAGAAATGCTCAGAGTGGCGTCGGCGGGCCCGTCATTGTAAATGTCGATCCCCAGGAAGACGCGGGGAGCGAGAAAGCGAAATTCGGCATGCGCAGGAGCGTTCACTAGAGCCAAGTGAAAAGTGCCAAATTTGCCGGACGGAGCGGCTATTTTCCAAACGCCAACGCCCCAGTCGAAAAGATTCGAGGGATACGCGCCGGAGAGTTGGGTTGCGGCGGGAAGGTGCGGGTCGTCAAAAGTAACGAACGCCGGCGGAATGAATTCACTTTTGCCCTGAATGTCCACATCGCACGAATCGACATGATGAATCCGGAGGACATGCGTGGAATCGTCGAAGGAGTAGCCGGCGATGACTGGTTCCTGCAATTTGCTGCGCCGAAGCTCGTGTCCGCCGGCCATGACGCTTTCCGGCACGAAAGCGAGACGCAAAACTTCCGTGGAGTCAGCGTCGAACGTGGAGTAGGTAACAGAGCCGCGGCGATACGCAATTTTCGTTACGGGAGAGAGACCGCCGAGCAGGTGAGACTCCGCGGAAGGAGCCCATTCCGGCACGGCCCAGAACGCATCCATTAAACGCCGAGGTCCGTCGGAAAACTGATCCGTGAACCACCACTGCCCGGTGAAGGGTGCGTGCGCCCCGCCGGGCAATCCCTGAAAATAAGTGACCCAGTTATAAGAGCGGTAAGCCGCTTCCTTGAACGCAGCGTCTCCCGTTTTCGCGAAGTAAAAGGCTTCGACGGCGGCGAGTCGCGCGGTATGGCTGTCGCAGCACTGATTCGGAAGATTGCAGCAGAATTCCTTTCCGCTGCCCTGCTCGGTGGTGACGGTCGCGCCGTGAACGATGTACTTGGGCCAGCGTGGTGTGGTCTTCACCCATTCGATCAGTTTGCGAGCATGCTCGCACCAATCCGGATCTTTTTCCGGGTGGAGAAGAATGTAGCGAGCCAACTCCAACGGAATAACGTTATTCATGTTTTCCATGTTCGGGCCAACATCCTCGAAATAGCCAACCCACACGTCATTGTTCATCGGATATTTCATGAGCCAAGCCCAGGCCCCGTCGCGAACAAGTTTGTAGGAAGCAACATCACCGAGGCCGATGCGTATGAGTTCGTCAAAAAGCATAATGGGCTCGACAACATTCGCGGAATAAGGACTCATGCCCTTCCCCGGCGAGAGCGCCCCGTTCCGCGCGAGACAACGAAACGGCCACGGAGAATTTTTCTCGTCACCGGGTTTGAAGTTTTTCACCAGCGCAGCGGCGCAGCGAATCGCCGCTCGCAAATATTTTGAATCGCCGGTCATTTCGTAAAGCCGCAGATACGCGTAACCGTCCTCGCCGACGACATGAGGCTCGACGAAATCCTCGCCGTGGTTGCTCCAGCCCGTGTATTTGCGCGATCCGGGATTCGCGGAAGGATAAGGAACCTGCGACCAGACGTAGTTTTCTGGTGTGGTGCCGTTCTCGAGTTCGTAATCGACGAAGTTCTGCAGAAACTCCAGCGTGTGCGGATCGCCGGTGTAGGGATAAAGACGCTCGATGAAGCCCTGCATCATGGCGCGCAAATAGCCGGTGGAGTTGACCCAATTGGGATCGGGCGCCAGTTCGTAAGTGGTGCGGTCAAAATCGAAGCAACAGTAAAAGTAAGGAAGCCGCTGCCGATTGAATTGGTCCCAAACGATAGCCCACTGCGAAAGAAAATGAGACGAGTAAGAGTAGCCCGTGTCATCGGGCATGGGCCACGGAAGAAGCTTGTGCTGGGCATCCAGAGCAACAGGCCGGCCAGCGATGGAAGGCTCATCGACTGTCGAGACGACAGGAAAAGATTGCTGGGATGAAAGTGTTGCCTGGAAAAGAAAAAGTGCGGCCAATAAAGTAGCAAGCAATTTATTCATGATAGTCGAATGGGTCACGCTAGGGATTCAGCCGGAGAAGGATAACATTCTCAGAAAACGCAGGACGATCGAACTGGAAAAAGCGATTCATTCCGAGATTCTACCAATCGGAATATTTTGTGCCGTCGAGTGCCGTGCCCTGCGATTTCGAGTACACGTCAAAAACGTTTTCGCCGTTCCAACTGGTGGAATCGGGATCGTCCTGGACGCCGCGGAGCCCCCACTCGGCGCGGCCGGTGATCGGATCGATGGGGATGTGGCGCAAGAACCTTCTTTTCTTGGTGAGATCGCCGCTGAAGGGAACGCCTTTAACCAGGGTTTCGAGGTCTGGCGGGTAACCTTCGCTGCCAACCTTGACCCGGACCTGGTTCATATCGGACGCATCTTTGTAAAGGTTGATAGCATTGCGCATTTCGCGGAGATCGCGGCGCAACTCGTATTCTTTGGCGCGAATAACCGTGAATTTGAAGACGGGTAGCGCGGCGGAAGCGAGAACCAGCAAAATCGCAGACGCGATGATCAGTTCGAGAAGGGTAAGCCCTGACTGGGGAAGAATATTCCCGTTGCGGACTCTTGAATAATGGCGGCGCATTGTCCGGCTCGCTGCAATTCGGAGAAATTATAACATGCAAGGCGCACGGTCGTTCAGTAACCAGTCTCAAGAGTTGGCGGGAGCATTACCCATTTCACCCACAAGCCCCGATGGATGGGACTCTAGTTCCGCCAAGCCAGCCTGCGATTGCACGCTCATTCGACGTCTTCGGAATCGGCCTCTTCAGCTGACTTGGATGCCAACTGAATCTCGGGAAGATTGGCATCGTGAAGCTGCTTGTTCAGCGCCGGAAGATCGACAGTCTTCACCTGCTTCCACTGTGCTGACACTGCCGCAAAAGTTCTTTCGGTTTCTGCGACGGCATTGGTCTGCGCGGGCGTCGGCGTAGCATCGGCGCGTCCTATTTCGGCATAGAGCGTGGCCGCCTCGCCGTTGACGCGAGCGAGCGTCGGCTTCGGTGACGCCGGCGCGAAGAAGCCGCCTCCTCCCCCGAGGAGCGCCGACACTTTTTTGTCCAGCGCGGAAATCGCATCGGCTATTGGCCCGCTCGCTTGCCCCGCAAGTTTCGGCAATTGTTCATGCGCGGATCGCGCTTGCGTAACGCTCTCCGTGCTGCCAGTCATCATCGAAGCAAGTCGGGCCTGTAGCTGGAACATTTGCATGAGCCCTTCGCGAGACGTTTTCACGCGAGGGTCCATCTTTACGATCAGTGACGCAGTGAACGTTTGGCCATTCGCAGTGAGCCGAACAGTGTACTGGCCAGGAAGAGCGCTCGGCCCCTGGGGCAAGCGCGGCGTGTCCGCAGGAACCGCAGCGATCGGATAGTCGTAACGCGTGGAAAGCGGCGTGGCGTAATGAAGATCCCAAACCCATCTGTGCATGCCCGCGGTTGTCGCCAAATTTTTCGGCATGCGAACCCAGTAGGGCGGTATCAGTTGTTTGGCGAGGTCTTCGTCAGTCAAATCCGGCTTGTCCGTGCTGGAGTAACGGCGCACCACTTTGGATTGCGAATCCAGAATTTCCAGCTTGACACCACCCTCGGCCGGTTGCGCGAGGAAATAATCGACGATGGCGCCATCAGGAGGGTTCAGTGCGGTGGGTTCATCAGGGGGGATCGGCGTATCCGTATTGGTGTCGCGCATGACGCGGTACGCTGTGCCTGGTTTGAAAAGAAATGCGTTCGACTTCTGCATTGACTCCGATATCTGCCGCAGCGGAGTGATGTCATCCAATATCCAGAACGAGCGGCCATGCGTCGCCACAATCAGGTCGTCGTCATGAATCCAGAGGTCGCGCATCGAAGAGTGAGGCAAATTGAGTTCAAGGCTTTGCCAGTGATCGCCGTCGTCGAAAGACACCCATACGCTAGTTTCCGTGCCTGCGAACAATAGTCCCTTGCGCACAGAGTCTTCGCGCACGGTGTCAACCGGTGAGTTGTCAGGCAAACCGCTGGTGATGAGCTTCCACGATTTTCCGCCATCGTGCGTGCGATAGATGTATGGATGCTGATCATCTATGCGAAAACGGCTCACCGAGGCGTAAGCGGTCTCGTCATCGAAGTGCGACGCGACGAGCTGCGTCACTTTGCTCCACGGCGTCAATTCCGGCGGCGTCACATTTTTCCAATTGACGCCGGCGTCGCGTGTAGTCCAAATCAAACCGTCGTCGGTGCCTGCCCACAGCGTGTTCAGAGACTTGAACGACGGAGCCAACGAATAGACGACTCCGCGTTGTTTATCGGCATTCGCGTCTTTGCTAGCTGCATTCCCGACACTCCCGGGAATGCCGGAATGCTCACGCGCGAGATCCGAACTGATCGTTTTCCAGGTGTTCCCCCCATCCGTTGTTTTGAAAATAAAATTAGTAGCGTAATAGAGGACATGCGGATCGAGCGGCGAAAAAATAATAGGCTGCGTGCGGTCTGCCCGGTACTTGGGGTCAGCGACCGGAATGGGCGCAACATTTTGCACCTTGCCCGTTTTCAAAGAATATTTCGAAACCTCGCGCCGGCCAGCTCCATAGATAATGTCCGGATTAAGCGGATCGGGCGCGGCGTATCCATATTCAATGACGCCAACAGGATGCCAGTCGCGAAATGTAATTTCTCCGTCGTTCCCGCGGCTAGAAACGCAGACCGAGCCGCTTTCCTGCTGCCCGCCGCAAACAAGATATGGAAATGAGTTGCTGGTCGCGACGTGATAAAGCTGCGCCGTTGGCTGGTTATACCAGGTGCTCCACGTTTTTCCGCCGTTGACGCTCACGAGCGCCCCTTGATCCCCGACAAGCAAAATAATGTTCGGGTCATTTGGATTGATCCACATGTTTTGATAATCGTCACCGCCGGGAGCACCCCGAAAACTGGCCCACGTTTTTCCGCCATCCGTCGATTTCATCGTCACCGTGCTCGTGCAATAGACAACGTCAGGATTTTTCGGATCCACTCTTGGCATCGGCAAATCGCCGCCACCGATTCGCCCTGCCGGCCGTCCATCCATCGTGATGCGCTGCCAGTTTTCTCCCGCGTCATCGGAGCGATAAATCCCGACATCGGAACCGGGAGCATTTTCGCCGCGGGCGCTGGCCACGGAGGCGAAAAGCCTGCTCGGCTGGCTGGGCGCAATCGTGAGATTGATTTGAATCATTCCCTTGGGCAGACCATTTGTTAGCGGACGCCAGGTCTTGCCCCCATCGGTCGATTTGAAAAGTCCTCCGCCTGTTCCGTTGTATTGGTTGCCATCTTCCCAGGGACCGAGCCGCAATTCCCAAAGCGCCGCGTAAACAACGTCGGGGTTCGACGCGTCGATTTCCACATCCGAGCCGCCGACGTTTTCGCCTTTCGAAAGCACCTTCTGCCAATTTTGCCCGCCATCAGTAGAAAGATAAATCCCGCGCTCTTCATTCGCTCCATAAGGATGCCCGAGCGCTGCGGCGAAAACGCGGTTCGGATCGCGCGGATCGACGGCCAGCGCCGGTATGCCCTGACTGTTGCGAAGCCCAAGATGCGTCCACGTTTTGCCCGCGTCGGTAGATTTGTACATCCCGTCGCCGACGGCGAGATCCGGGCGCGCCAGCCCCTCGCCGCTGGAGACGTAGACGATGTTCGGATCAGACGGTGCGACCGCGATGGCTCCGACGGCCTGGGACGGCTGGTCATCGAAAATCGGAGTCCACGTTCGCCCGGAATCGTCTGTCTTCCATACACCGCCATTCACTGCCCCGACGTAGAAAACATTCGGCTGTCCAGGGACACCAGCAGACGCGCGAGTCCGTCCCCCGCGGGTGGGGCCGATCATCCGCCAGCGCAATTCCTGGTACGTGCTCTCGGGATACTGCTGCGCTCTGCTGATCCTCGCCATGGGCATCACGCACATCGAGACAAGCGCAACTATCGAGAGTAGTTTCATTCGATTCACGAAGCACCTCTTAAGGAAAATTTTGAATGCGCAGCAGAAAACAAATCGCGTGCGGCTCACAGCTGCTGAGTTGCTGTCCGGTCCGCAGCAAGGGACTATTGTACGAACACCAAGCACCGGGGAGCACTATGAACCCAATCGCGAGAAAACTCAATCCAACATCCCCTGTGAATCCTTTGTAGGGGCGCAGCGTGCTGCCCCCAAGGTCCGTCCGGGCGTAATGATCAAAATGGCTTTTCTCCCTGCTTTCTCGGCCCTCTCCGGCGACTGGGGACAAATGCAGGGCTAATCCTTGTGAGGTTTCCAGGCACGGGGTAAACTTTCGCCAGCATTTCGTGATGAAGTCCGTGGGGAGGTAGTCATGGCCCGAGTTGTCCGCTGCGGTCTGATCCAGGCCAGCTGTGAATGGTCGCCGGAGAAGTATTCTCTCGCACAGATTAAACAGAAAATGATGACGAAGCACGAGGATCTGATCGCAAGCGCCGCGAAGAAAAAAGTGCAAATCCTGGGACTGCAGGAGCTTTTTTACGGTCCTTACTTCTGCGCGGAGCAGCAGACACGCTGGTACGAATTGACCGAGCCTGTGCCGAATGGTCCTACGATTGTGCAAATGCAAAAACTCGCGAAGAAACACCAGATGGTTCTCGTCGTACCCATCTACGAAGTGGAAATGACCGGAGTTTATTTCAATACCGCTGCGGTGATCGACGCCGATGGCCGCTACCTCGGGAAATATCGCAAGCACCACATTCCGCACTGCCACCCGGGCTTTTGGGAAAAATTTTACTTCACGCCGGGAAACGCAGGCTACCCCGTCTTCGAAACGCGCTACGCACGCGTCGGCGTTTACATCTGCTACGACCGACACTTCCCCGAGGGCGCACGCATTCTCGGATTGAACGGCGCGGAAATTGTCTACAATCCTTCGGCAACCGTCGCGGGACTTTCCGAGTACTTGTGGGAGTTGGAGCAGCCCGCGCACGCGGTGGCCAACGCCTACTTTGTCGCGGCCATCAATCGCGTGGGCACAGAAGCTCCCTGGAAAATCGGCGAATTCTACGGCAAGAGCTATTTCTGCGATCCGCGTGGAAAGATCGTGGCGCAAGCTAGCCGCGACAAGGACGAGCTTCTCGTCGCCGAACTAAACCTCGACGAAATCCAAAAAGTGCGCGACACTTGGCAGTTTTATCGCGACCGCCGTCCGGAATCCTATGGCGAAATTACGCGCACCCGTGCCGCGTCGAGTTCTGAGGCCGCGGACTGAGAAAGAACGCCCTCTCCTAAGAACTCCTATGTCAAAACCTCCTCGATGCTGACAAGAGCGGACAATCAAGATGAATGACGCACGGGCCGGTTCGCTGGCTGCGGAGACGATTCGCAGCAGCTCCTTGTACAACGAAGACCTGGCTCCCGTCGCGCCAGAGCGCCGCACCTGGGGCACCTACAATTACGCCGCCCTCTGGATTTCCATGAGCGTAAACATTCCAACTTATTTGCTAGCGAGCGGAATGATTGCTGGAGGCATGAGCTGGAAACAAGCTCTCTTCACCGTTTTTCTTGGAAACGTCCTCGTCCTGATTCCAATGTTGCTGAACGCCCATGCGGGAACCCGCTACGGGATTCCCTTCCCTGTATTTGCACGCGCCTCGTTTGGCGTTTTGGGGGCAAACGTCCCTGCAATATTGCGAGCTCTCGTGGCTTGCGGGTGGTTCGGCATTCAAACGTGGATCGGCGGCGAAGCGATCAACGCCATGCTCATCGCCCTCTCTCCAGGCTGGCAACATTTTCCATTTGGCCCAGCCGTTTGCTTCGGTTTCTTCTGGCTTTTGAATGTTCTGGTCATCCTTCGAGGTATTGAAACCATCCGCTTTTTACAAGGCGTTTCCGCGCCCTTCTTGTTGCTCATCGGCCTCGCGCTTCTTCTTTGGGCCAAAGGAAAAGCGGGAGGCTTCGGCCCCATGCTGGCGGCGCCCTCCAAATTTCACAGCTTCACCGAATTTTTTCGCTTCTTTGTTCCCTCACTCACCGGCGTTGTGGGCTTCTGGGCCACTGTTTCCCTCAACATTCCTGACTTTACGCGCTACGCTCGCAGCCAGCGAGATCAAATGCTTGGCCAGGCTTTGGGGCTACCCGCGACGATGACGTTTTATTCTTTCATCGGCATCGCCGTGACTTCTGCCACGCTCATAATTTTTGGCGAAGCGCTTTGGGATCCTGTCGTTGTGCTATCGCGCCTCGGCCATCCATGGGCTGTCGTCCTCGCCATGATTGCCCTGCTCATGGCTACCCTAAACGTCAACGTCGCCGCCAACGTGGTCTCACCCGCGAACGACTTCTCCAATCTTTCTCCGCGCCGCATTAGCTTTCGTACGGGCGGACTGATCACCTGCGTGATGGGCATCGCAATGCAACCGTGGAAGCTAATGGCGAACTACGGCAGCTATATTTTTGGCTGGCTGGTTGGCTATTCCGGATTCCTGGGGCCCATCGCCGGTGTCTTGATCTGCGATTATTTTGTGATTCGTCAAAAAAACCTTTCGACGCAAGATCTCTACCAGCGCGGAGGGCTGTATGAATATTCGCGCGGCGTTAACTGGCAGGCCATCATCTCGCTTGCGGCTGGCGCCGCAGTCGCGTTTGTGGGTCTGTTCGTTCCCCAATTGAGGGTGTTATACAACTACGCGTGGTTTGTAGGCTTCGCCGTAAGCTTTTTCGCCTATTTCATTCTGACGAGCAAAGTTGACCCAGTCGCCGAGACAGTTCGTTAAGGAGGGCCATACTCATGGATTTTCGGCGTCAGCCGCAAAGTAGCACAACCACTCCTGGCTGTGCTCGGTCAATCGCCCCGGTAGCAGAGCCAATCCTGGCTGTGCTCTGGCAATCAAGCCCGAATTTTCTCAGCACACATCCATCTCGAATCCAGTCCATTGATTGAGGAGCCCCTATGGATTTTGGCATCACAATTAAACCTGACATTCACATCGACCGCATCGTAAGCCTAACCCAACAAGCCGAAGCCGCCGGTTTCTCCTATGGCTGGATGTTTGATTCCCACGTTATCTGGATGGAGCCATTCCCTCTTTTGACCCTGATGGCCGCCAATACACGAACGATGCGTCTAGGCACCTGCGTAACAAATCCAGCGGTGCGCGATGTAACGGTTTCTTCCAGCTTGTTCGCTACGTTGAACCAACTCTCTCACGGCCGCATGCAGCTCGGCATCGGTCGCGGAGACAGTTCCAGGCGCGTGCTTGGAAAAAAACCAACTACTCTTGAGAACCTCGAGGAATTCGTAAAGATTTTTCGCGCCCTGAATGCGGGCGAGACCGTTGACTATGAAGGAGTCAGCACGCGTTTCCCTTGGGCGAACGCGGGTGTGCCCCCCGTTTGGGTTGCCGGCTACGGACCGAAAGCCCTCCGCACTGCCGGACGGATAGGCGACGGAGTAATTCTTCAATTTGCCGATCCCGATCTCATTTCGTGGTGCCTGGGGTTCGTCCACGAAGGCGCTCGTGAAGCGGGGCGCGACCCGCACACGATTGAAGTCATGTCCGCCGCCCCAGTCTGGGTCTCTGATGATTTGGCCGTCGCGCGCGACAGAGTCCGCTGGTTTCCCGCGCTGGTTTCCAATCACATCCTCGATCTAATCTCAAAATACAAGCCCGAAGAACTTCCGGAGAGTTTGACCTCTTTCGTCCGCAACCGCGGCAAATATGACTACCTGCACCACTGCGAAGTCGGCAGCAACAATGCCGATTTCGTCTCAGATGAAGTCATCGACCGCTTCTGCCTTGTCGGCCCAATGGAAGACCACCGCAAGAAACTCGAAGCTCTCCGAAAGGTCGGCGTCACCCAATTCAACATCTACCTGATGTGCGGCGAAGAAGAAAACACCCTCGATATCTACGCCCGCGACATTTTGCCCCGCTATCAGGCAAAGCTGTCCTATTAGTGCTAGGCTTCCATCTCGCGAAAAACAAAAGGCTTACTATTACTTACTTGACAAATTACGCCAGTATGCTATAATTCTCGCTGTCTGTGAAATGGCGCTGCCCGCTCGCGCCTTGACGCCATGACCGCCCGCCGAGGGGACTTCTCAACCTGTCTGGCGACCATCCGCCCGCCCCCGTTACTGTTTTATAATCTCTTAATTTCTCTAAGTCCTTTAGAATCCGCACTTCTACAAGTGTTGATTGTGATTGACTTAAAATCCTTTAGAATGAACACTTCTGGAAAAACCCGGGGGAGGGGTACCCAGCAAATGCGCTTTTGTTACTCACTTCTAAACACAACAAACTGTGATAGGTCCGTCCGTGCGTTTTGACACCATCATCCGCAATGGCACCGTCGTCACCGCGTCGGACACGTTCACTGCGGATATTGCTATCAACGGCGACAAGATTTCGGCACTAGCTGCGCAGCTCCCTATCGAGAACGCAGGCCAAGTGATTGATGCCGCAGGACTTCTCGTAATCCCCGGTGGAATCGATGTGCACACGCACCTGGACATGCCTTTCGGCGGCACCACCAGCGCCGACGACTTCCAAACCGGCACCATTGCCGCTGCGTTCGGCGGCACTACCACCCTCATCGATTTCGCGATCCAATATAAAGGTCAAACTCTTCGCCAAGCCTTTGATACCTGGATGCAGAAGGCGCACGACAAGGCCGTGACCGACTACGCCTTCCACTGCATCATCACCGACCTCAGCGCGGCACAGCTAGAAGAGATGGGTGAACTCGTGCGCGAAGGCGTCACGAGTTTCAAACTTTTCATG